>OGWV01000682.1_pt1 | contig 20996 bp, 9 predicted proteins | sample 1576081 | NCBI WGS metagenome assembly OGWV01 (sample SAMEA3541541, study PRJEB24748) | human gut metagenome | biome: human gut; feature: human-associated habitat; material: faeces | place: China | collected 2012 | reverse complement strand
CGCTCTAAGAGCTGTTCTGGTGTGGTATCATCGTAGACGGTCACGTCGGAAGAGAGAACAGAAAAGTCGAGATTTCCGTCAAAGTTCATTTTTGCTTCGTTGAAAACAACGGTTTTGTGGTTCATGGATCATTCTCCTTTACGCTCTATATTTGCGGTCTGTTGAGGCGCTTCGCTGTCTGCTTGCGCAGACGGTTCATTCGTTAATGGCTTGTAGAAAATAAATGTCTGCTTCGCAGCCGCTTATTTTTCACTACGCTTCATTATACTAGCAAATTTGGTTTTGCGCAAAGACTGAAGAAAAAATTAAATAAAATAAAAAGTTCTATATATAATCAATGAATTTTAACATTATTAAGTTTATTTTCTGCTACTATTACTATTATTAAATGACTATTTTCATACTATTAATTCATGTTGTTTTCAAACTTTAATTGATATACTCAAATTGGCTCGTTTAATACATATTTGGAATTATACTTTTAAAGAAATAAAAAATATTTTATTTCTTTGAACAACTTTGAATAAAGTAAGAAAGGAATGAAATTTTTTATGAATAAAATTCAAGATTGGATGAATAGATTAAAAAAAGGACATATGCTTAGTGTAATAGGAGTGTTTTTGTTAATAATAATAATTTTAGGCATTTTATTATACCAAAGACAAGTACAAGCAAAACAAGTTTCAGAAAATACTTATAATATGGCATTTTATGAATTAGTTGATTATGTAGAAAATGTGGAAACATATTTAGCAAAATCTTTAATATCAACAACACCACAACATGGAGCAGAAACGTTAACAAGTTTATGGAGAGAAGCGAATATGGCACAATCATATTTAGCAAGATTACCAATAGAAAGTCAAGAACTTGAAAAAACTCAAAAATTTTTAAACCAAGTAAGTGACTATAGTTATTCTTTATCGCGTAAAAATATATATAATGAAAGCTTAGGGGAGGAAGATTTAGAAAACTTAAAAGAATTGCATGACTATAGTATTGAATTAGAAAATATACTAAATCAATTATCAGAAGATATTAATTCAGGAAGAATTAAATGGGGAGAATTAACTAAAAAAGGAAATGTAGCATTTGCGCAACAAGTAAGTACTGAAAGTAAAGACGGATTTAATAATTTGGAAGAGAATTTTCATGAATATTCTGGTTTGATTTATGATGGAGCATTTTCTGAACATTTAACTAATGAAGAAAAGAAAGGACTAACTGGAGAAAATGTTGATGAGGAAAAAGCAAAACAAGTAGTAACACAATTAATAAATCAAGATAAAATAAAAGAAATTTCAAGTTTAGGATTATCAGAAAATGCGACAATACCTTCATATACTTTTTCTGTTCAAACTAGCGATAATAAAAGTGTAAGTGTTTCTATTTCACAAAAAGGTGGACATGTAATTTATATGAATTATGATAGGGAAGTTACTTCGGAAATAATTCAACAAGAAGAAGCTAATAACATTGGAAAAGAATTTTTAGCAAAACATGGTTTTGAAAATATGAAAGAAACGTATTACTTAAAACAAGATGGAATAGTAACAATAAATTATGCGTATAATCAAGATGGTGTTGTAATGTATCCGGATTTGGTTAAAGTAAAGGTAGCATTAGATAATGGGGAAATTTTAGGTATAGAAACTACAGGATTTTTAAACAATCATACTATAAGAGATCTTTCAAAAATAAAAATTTCAAAGGAAGAAGCTAAAAAAACATTGAATAAACAATTAAATATTGAAAGTGAAGGTCTGGCATATATCCCTACTGAATGGAGAACTGAAATTTTATGTTATGAGTTTAAAGGTAATGTTGAGGGAAAAGAATTTTTAGTCTATATTAATGCTGAAAATGGTAGGGAAGAAGATATTTTAGTTATTAAAGATACACCGAATGGAACTTTAACTATGTAAAAATTATTATATAAGGAGAGTTGTTTAACTCTCCTTATATAATAAAAACTAGTATTAATGTCTTTTATAAACATCTTGAGAAAGTAAAGTAGAGCTTACTACTTGACCATTTTGTTTTAATATTTTGTATGCTTCTGAATATATTGCATTAGAAGTTGTACCAGTAACTCTATTAGAAATAACAACTTCATAATCATTGTCAGTTTTTAAACCATAAATTTGGAAATTAGCAATACCATTTTGTACAGAACATAATATCTTTATAGGATAATTACGGTTATTTTTAAATTTAAAATCTATAGAACCATAGACAACTGTAGCATCACGACTTGCAGGGGCATAAGAAGGCACGAATTGGTGGTTACTTCTTTCAACAATTTCTAGGTTAGCATAAACTACAGCATTATATAATGTAGTAGTTATTTGACAAATTCCACCACCTAGGCCATCAACAACTTTACCACTTACATAAATAGGAGCTTCTTGGTAACCTGCTGCAATAGTTCTTTCACCAACCACTTTGTTATAAGAAAAAGTTTCACCAGGCATTAATACAGTACCATTTATTTTATTAGCAGCTAATCTTAAATTAGTTGTTCTTTTTTGATTTCTAGTAGAATAACTTGTAGAGTATTGGGATAAAAGATTAGGAAAAGCTTCTGTCCCTAACATATTTGTTGTTACACTTGGATAAAGAACTTTTAGAGGAATTGAATATTCATCTTTATCTTCTTGTAACATAGCTTTGGCATCATCTATACTAATTGCAAAATCAACTCCATTTTCACTAGGATAAATGCTATAAGGATTTTGTGTAAAATAAGCATCTTTTGCTTCAGAATATAGTTCAGAATGAATGCTGTCAATATCTAAAGCACTAGGAGACTTTTCTTCTGTGGCAATTTCTATTGTATTATTTTTTACATTCAAATTTTGTATTTGTTCGATAATTTCTGAAGCGGTTTTATCAACATCTACTACAGCTCCAGTTTCACCTTTAGTTAAAATCAAGTTAGAGCCTTCTATGTAATAGCTACTTTCTTTTACTTTATCTGGTAGCTTTCCAGAAATATCTTGTAATTGTTTTTTTAAAGATTCTATGTCTAGTGTTAAATTTAAAGTAAATTGCTTTTTTTGAAATTTAGTTTGTAATATTGTTAAATCATTTTGTAACAAATTTCCAGTTCTTCCAACTTTATAGGCGTTATTTACAGCATTAGTTGTATCAAATTGTATATTAAGTTCTTTTGTTGAAATAGATGTTTCATAATCATTATGTTTTAATGTTAATTCTTCTGGTATTTGACTAGTTATTATATTATTAATTTTTTTTATTGCCTCTTCTTGAGTTAAATTAGATACATCATAAGTTTGTATAAAAATATTTGATATTATTTTAGTATTTTTTATGTTTAGAAATGTGAAAGTTAAAAAGCATATTAAAAAAATAGCTAAAATAATAGAAGCAAATATTAAAAATATTTCTAATGCAGAAGATTTACGAGGAAGATAAGTATTATTGGTGTTTTTTCTATTATCAGTGATTAATGAATTTTGAGTATTTTTTTGATCGTCAATTTTATTTTTAATATCTTCTATGGTATTTGTTTGTAGATGAGTATTATTAGGTATTTCTTCAGCTTCTTTTTTAAGTTCTTTATTATAATTTATTTCTATATTTTCATGTTTAAAATTTTTTTGTATTCCTTCGTTTTTTAATTCTAAAGTAGTATCAGTTTTTATATTTTCTTTTTGAGAATTTTGAATATTAGATTTTTTAAAATTTTCTTCTTCAAAATTATTATTTTTTTCTGTAGTTTTTTTATCCAAAAATTCTTCTTTTCTTGCTAGTATTTGATTTGGCATGATTTTTATCCTTACACTTAAATTTAGATTTTTTAGGTATCTATAAACCATCTTTTATATTATAACATGATATAAAAGAATTTGCTATTATTTTAAGAAAAAATTTAGGGAAATCTACGAAATATGGAATTTTTTAGAAAGTAAAATATGAATATAGAAAGATTATTATATATAAAAATCAAAAATGCAACACAATTGTAACAAAAATGTAATAGAAATGTAAAAAACAGATTGCAAATACTATCCGTAAAGGTAAAATAAGGCAAAAAACTAACTGGAATTTATTACTATTGAATTTTTTGAAGTTTTATTTTATATTTTATATAGAGAGAAAGTGTCTAATAGAGGTATTTCTTACAATAAAAAATACAACAAGAAATTTGAAAAAACAAATTTTATGTGAGAAACAAAGGTGTGGACTTAAGAATTTTGAAAATAATTAAAAGTGTGCTATTAAAAGAATTCTTTATTATAGTTTCAAGAAAGGAAAGTGGTAGAAATGAAAAAGGAGAAAACAATTTTAAAAAAAGTAACATCAATAATGCTATTGATGACACTAACTATGGCTCAATTTTTATATGTGACAACAACAGTAGTACAAGCAGTTTATGAAGAATTAGAAAGTCAAAGTATAAATATTGAAAATACAAATGTTAGTTTTAATGTTAGTTATGAAGATGGTACACACAGTAAGCAACTTAAGATTTCAGAAGGAGGTGTGATTTCTTGTAATATTAAAATTGAAAAAGATGGAGTTTTAAATAATGCAAAAATTCACATTGAAAACCCTAATTTTAAAATAAATGAGGAAAAGCTAGATAAAACATTTGTAAAAGCTGTTGATGTGGAAAATAATGATATAACATTAAATCAAATAGTAACAGGTGAAAAAAATATAAAAATTCCTGTAAAATTTGAGAAAAAAGAGATTGTAACTTCTGATTATTTTGATAAGCAAAACACTTTTACTTTTGCAGCAGAATATAAAGTAGAGAATAAAGTAGAAAAAAGAATTCAAAAAAATATTATTGTTGATACCCAATGGACAGATGATATAGATACTAATATTGAAAATGAATTTTTAAAATTTCAATTATTAGATGAAACAAATGTAATGTTAGAACAAAAAATTTCTGTAGAAACAGCAAATCAAATTCTTCCAAAACAAGAAGAAAACATTGAATTAGAAGTACCAGAGTTAGATGGTATAAAACCAAGTAAAATAAATGTTTTAAAAAATGGAAAAAAAATTGATTCTAAATATGATGCAGATTTAGCTAAATTGAATATACAAAATAAAAATGAAGTAAATAATGAACAAATTAATTGGAAGACAGATAAAGATGTATATAAAATTATTTATTTATATGAAGGAAAAATAAATGTAAGACAAATACCAGAAACAGTAAAAGGAACAATTACTACAAAATATTATGGTAAAACAGATACTATACAAAAAGTTATAGAACAAGAAAAAGCAATAAAACCAACAACAGAAATTATAAGTGCAGAAGAAACGTCTACAAAAGAATTACCAAAAGAATATTTTAATGTTAAATCATCTAAGAAAGCATATATAGAAGAAACAGCAACAATAGAAATTCCAGAAGTTTCACAAATAAAAGATATATCAATTGAAGTTGGAAAAACATATTTTTCAAATAAAGGTAGAGTCCAAAAAAATACATTTTTAGAAAGCACATATATAAATAAAGAAGAATTTTTAAACATATTTGGACAAGAAGCAAAAATAAAAGTATTAAATCAAGATGGACAAGAAATAGCAACAATAGACAAAGAAACAGAAACAGAAGGAGATTGTATAGTTGTAAAATATCCAGAAAATATCACTAAAGCAACATTGAAATTTGAAAATGTTCCAGAAAAAATTGGAGAAATAAATATAAAAAATAAAAAATATTTTGTAGGTGATATAGGATTTACACAAAAGCAATTGGAAGAATATGATCATATAGAAAATGAAATCAACATTATGTATAATGAAAAAATTGTAAGTGCTATTTCAAATACAAGTTTTTCAAAAGCAGAAGAAAAGGTAGGAGTTTCAGTAAATAATGCTAATTTAGGAACAACTGATATTAATAAAGGTATAGAATTATATACAACATTAAAAACGAAAGAATTGTTAAATGTATTATATAAGAATCCGGTAATACAATTAGTATTTCCTAAACAAGTAAAAAATGTAAAACCTAACTCAATAAAACTATTATATGGAGAAGAACTACAAATAGTTAAAGCAGAAGGATTTAATAGAGAAGATGGAGCTTATGTTATAAAATTAACTATAAATGGGGAACAAAAAGATTATAAAAAAGATATAGATGAAGAGGCTTTAATAGTAGTAAATGCGGATGTAGAATTATATAAAGATATTCCTTCTTTTACAGCTCCAATAGAGGTGGTAGTAGAAAATGTTGGACAAGAGGCAAAAACATTTAATGTTCAAATAAATGGTAATGCGAAAACAGGAGTGTTTACATATTCAAATGTCGAAGGATATAAAGATGGTGAAAATACGGAAAGTTTAGGAACAGAAGTAAAAGATATTTCACTTCCAACAAAAGATACTGCAAAAACAATAAAAAGAGAAGTAACAGTTGTTAATAATAACAATTTTGATGTACAAGATGCAAAAGTTGAAGGAACAATAAGTAATACAAATGATAGCAAAGAGGTTAAATTATCTTATGCGAAAGGAATACAAGAATTGAATAATCAGGAAACTGTTGAATATTCTTATGAGAAGTCAGGAGAAAATTGGACAACAAATGTAGAAGATTATTCAAAGGTTCAAAGATTTAGAATAAATATGGGAACAATGACAGCAGGACAAACATCTAAATTTGAATATGAGGTAAATGTTCAAGAACAACAAGATGGTGGATTACAAGGATATATGCAAGATACTGTTAATTATAGTATAAATGAACAAACTTTAAGTGAAACTAATAAAACAACAGTATCTACGCCACAAATAGCAAGTGTTGAAAATGAGGCAACTAAAAATGATAATATTTCTACAGTAGTTACACCTAAAGAAACACAAGACCAAACAAAAGATGAAAATAAGACAGATAGTACTGATAAATCAACAAGTGATGGAAAAACAACGGATAATAACAAAATAACAGAAGATGAAAAGAAAACAGAACAAGTAGAGCCATTAACAGTAGAATATGTTGCAAAAAAGGCTGACAAGGTGATAAAAGATGGTGACGAAGTTTTTGAAGGTGAAGTAATTTCTTATCATGTAAAAATAACAAATAATACAAAAAATAAAATAAAAGGACTTACAGCTGTTGCAACTCAAGAAAATGCAATTTTTTATAATGAAATAAAAGTAGAAGGTCAAAATGCTATAACATTGGAAAAGGCTTGGAATATTTTTTATAGGGAAGATGAAAAATGCAAAGAAATTAAAAAAGAAAATTTAGAAATTGAAGCTGGGAAAAGTATAGAATTTGATTATGAATTTGCTACTAAAAAAATAACAGATACTAAAACAACAAAAGGAAATATAAAAATAACAGCTGAAGGCTTAGATGAAAAAAATTATGAAACACTAAAAAATCCGATAAAAGATAGTAAAATTAAAGTAGCGGTTATGAATACCCGTTCAGAAGAAAATACTTATGGAACAAATGATTTGTACTCAATGTGTATACAAGTGCAAAATTTAACAGATCAAGAATTGACAAATATTGATTTAAAGGAATATGTTTCAGATGGATTAATATTATCTAAAACAACAGGAGACAGAGAAGATTTAACCGATATAAAGCAAGATGAAAATGGACAAATAAATTTAAAAATTGATAAATTAGCAGCAAAAGGTGAATATATATTTAATCAAAACTTTAAAACAAAAGAAATGCCTACAGAACAAATACAAAAAGAAGCAAGTATTTTAGTTAATGCGACAGTTAAAAAAGATACAGTACAATCAAATATATTAAAGATGAAATATAATCAAACAAGAATTAATATGGAAGTTAGTTATACAGGAAGTGCAAAAGAAAAAAATGTAAGAAACGGAGACAAAATAGACTATGTTTTAGATATTAAGGGAAATAGTTCAATTGATAAAGAAGTAACAATAGATTTAGAAATTCCAAATGGATGTGTTATAAATAAGGCTGTAATGTCTATAGATGGAACAGAAACAGATATAAAAATAGAAGAAGGTATTTTTTCAAAAACAGTAAAACTAACAGCAAAAGGTGAGATAAAAATTACAATAAATACAACTGTAGATTCTAATGAAGCAATAGAATCTCAGTTAGAAAGTACAGTTAATGTTTTTAGTGTAGGACAAGAAAGTGTACAAAAAGAAATAGTTTATTTATTAGAGGATTATCAAAATTCAGATGATGCAGATGATGATGCAGAACAACAATTACCAGAAATAATGGGAGTTGTATGGAATGATGAAAATCAAAATGGTGAAAGAGAACTAGAAGAAGAAGTATTACAAAATATGACAGTAAAATTAATAGATGTTTCAACAGGAAAACAAATAAACGAACAAAAAACAAATGAATTTGGTGAATATGATTTTAAAGATCTTGCAAATGGAAAATATTTAGTAGCAGTTGTTTATGATAAAAATACATATAAACCAACAATTTATCAAAAAGATGGAGTTAAAGAAAGTGTAAACTCAGATGTTGTTGCAAAAACTTCTAATGATGAAGAGTTAGCAGTTACAGATATTTTAGAAGTAAAGAATACAATTTTAGAAAATATTGATGCAGGATTTATTAAAAATAAAGTATTTGATCTTAGGTTAGATAAAACTGTAACAGAAGTAACATTGCAAAATGGAAGTGAAAATACAATAAAAAGTTTCTCAGATAGTAAATTAGCAAAAGTAGAGATACATGCTAAAAAAGTTGCGAACACAACTGTACAAATGAAATACAAAATAAAAATCACAAATGAAGGTGAAGTTGTAGGAACAGCAACAGATATTATAGATTATATGCCAGAAGATGTTACTTTTGATAAAACTTTAAATCAAACATGGTATAAAGATAATGATGGAAATTTGCATACAGCAGTGCTTTCTGATGTAAAAATAAATCCAGGTGAAAGTAAAGAAGTAACATTGATATTAACAAAGAAAATGACAGAAAATAATTTAGGAACAACATACAATACTGCTGAAATTGCAAGTGTATCTAATTCAGAAAATTTATTAGACAAAGATTCAACACCGAATAATAAGCAAAACGGAGAAGATGATTTTAGTGAAGCAGATGTTATAGTAAGTATTAAGACAGGTACAGCTTTTGTAATTAGTTTTATAATAATTGCTATGTTAGCAGGTGTACTATATGTAGTATTTTATGTAAGGAAGGAGGAAAAATATGAGAAATAATAGAGTAATAAAAAATTTAATTTATATTTTAGCAATGTTTATTGCAATGATTGCATTATTTGTCATTTTTCCTAATTCCAATGTAAAAGCGGCAAACTTAATACTAGAATTGGATAAGCAAAATGGAATGACAGATAAAGGAAGAGCACCATACGGGGCGCAATTTGCAGTAGATGATGTAGTTCTTGCGGCACAAAAGGGTTCTGATAGTCTATATTTTGCAGAAAAGTTAAATGCAATTGCATGTAGAAAGGCAGCTGATAAATATTCTAGTGGACAAATATATGAAATGGCAAATGCAGCTTGTATTGATGCACATGATTATGGTATGTATGGTAATTATGATATTTCTGTATTTTATATTTCAGCTGTAATAGATGTTAATATAGATGGAGATGGTTCAATAAAAGTTTATAAAGGAAGTGGTAGTACTACAATACAGGCCGATAGTGCAGCAGGTAAATATTTGTATGCAGCATCATATTTGGCGGCAAGTGGAGCATATAAATATGTTGTATCAGATGCTGTATGTAGAGCATATCATAATACTAGTGTTTTACCAGATATGTTAAGACGTATAGGTGTAAATAGTGGATATGACAGTCAAATTTCTACAGCTGTGAAAAATGGTTATTTAAGATGTAAGGGTAGATTCGTAGTATTTGATGGAGTAGAATGTAATGGAACAGGAAGTAGAGTTCTACAGAGTCAAATAGTGTTTGCGGGAAAGAAAATAAATACAACAATTAAACTTCGTAAAACAGATGAAAATGGAAAAGTATTAAAAGGTGCAAAATTTAAAATTTATAATAAAACATTAAAAAAATATATAAATAGAAATGGAAATTTAGTAAGTGAAAGTAGTGCATCAAAATTTAGTACAACAACAGAAGATGGAAAATATACATCAATTCGTTTAAGTGGGTTACCAATTGGTAAATATGTTGCTTATGAAGTAACAGCTCCTAATGGATATAAAAAGATAACAAAAGCAATACCTCTGAAAACGAATAGAAACTGGAGTGATTCAAATGACTATGATGTGGCAGAGAATGAAGAAGAAAAACAAGACATAAGTTTGGAAATATATAAATATGACTCAGATAGTAAACAGGCATTAGCAGGTGCAAAATTTATCATAAAAAATAAAGATACTGGAAAGTATTTGAGTAGTAGTTATAGTGAAGTAAGTAAAAGTAGTGCATATCAATTCACGACAGATTCAAGTGGAAAAATTTCAATTGCAAAAATAAATAAGGCAAATTATGTTGCTTATGAAGTCGATCCACCTGCGGGATATATAGTAACAAATACAAGTGGAATTACAATGAAACAAAATGGAATTACAAAAATTTCAAATAAACCAAAACCACAAGGATTTAGTATAATTATTAGAAAATATGATTCTAGTACAGGAAGTGGTTTAGCAAATGCATATTTCAAATTTAAAGACACAAAAACAGGAAAATATTTAAGTAGTAGTAAGACACTAGTTGATGAGAGTCAAGCTGGTCAGTTTAGAACAGATAGTAATGGTGAAATCAATTTGGACAATGTTCCGGAAGGAACTTATGTAGCTTATGAGGTTGTAGTACCTACAGGTTATAAACTTTATTATACAAATGGTGTAAGTGTAACATTAAATCAAGTTACAGAAGTACCAAATATTCCAGATACTCCAGACACGCCAGAACCACCACCACCAGTAACAGTAGGATTTGGAATATACAAGTATGACTCATTAGATAGTAGAGCAATATCAGGTGCAGGATTTATAATAATGGATTCAAGTACAGGAAAATATTTAAATTCAAGTTTGGAATTAGTTGATAGAAGTGAAGCATACACATTTGTAACAGATTATAGTGGTAGAATCAGTATTGATGGAGCGCCAGAAGGAAACTATATAGCTTATGAAGTTTCAGTACCTTATGGATATAGAGCAACAACTTATGGAAGTATAAGCATATCAAGTGGAAATACAACATCAGTATCAAATTCACCAATACTAATAGATATTGAAGGAACAGTATTCTTAGATGGAGGAGAAGGAAAGACAAGTGCAAGAAATGACAAATTTGATTCTGGTGAAGGAATAAATGGAGTTAGAGTAATACTAAAGAAAAATGGAAATAAAGTAGCAGAAGTATCATCAGGATATAACAGTAGAGGAAGTTCAACAGGTTCAACAGGTAAATATAGATTTTATGGACAAGACTTAAAAATACGATTATTAGAATTATCTCAATATACAATAGAATTTGAATATAATGGAATAAAATATGAAAATGTAGCAACAAGTTTTTCAAGTGATGGCTCAAAAGCAGCAGAAAGTTCAGGCAATAGAAGCAATCTTAACCAAAAATTCTCTACAATAACGGCAAATTCACAAATAGATGGAAGTGGAATATCTGTTAATAACGCAAATGGTGGAGATACAGTAGAATATCAATACAGACAATATCCAAGTGAAGGCAGATATGAAAGTAAAGTTCTATATAAAGCAAATGCTTCAGATGATAGAGGAAATGCGTATAATGACCAATATTATGCAAATAGTAAGTATCATATAACAGCAAATACAAGTCAAACCAGATTTAGATTAGATGCTCAATCAACATCAAATGATACTATATATAATGTAAACTTTGGTATCTATGAAAGAGATTTACCAGATATGGCAATAAAAAATCAATTATATGCAGCAGAAGTGGCATTAACAAGACAAGATTATGGTCAAACATATTCACATGTATATAAATACAATAGAAATGATGATTATAATATAAAAATAAGGGTAACAGATGCATATAATACACCACTTGTTAGAGAAATATATTCATCAGATGCATCATATAATAAACAAAACCCAGGAGCATTAAATGTATACTTAACATACAAAATTAATATAAGAAATCAAAATACATCAATAGCTACAACTGTAGGAGATATAGTAAATTACTTTGATAATGGTTTAACGATAGAACAAGTAGGAACTTCAGCAACCATTAATCAAAGTTCAGGAACGGTAAGTGTTAATGGAAATGTTTCTTATAATAGTTTAAGCTCTTATAATGGACAGTATAATAAAGTTAACATACCAATAGGATCAAATGAAGAAATTTATGTAAGATATAAAGTTTCACAAGCAAAATTAGTAAGTATGTTAAATGGAAATGTTAATATTGCAGCAAATGTTGCAGAAATAAATTCATGTACAGCTAAAAAGAATGGAAGTCCATATACAGCAATTGATAATGACTCAGCAGTAGGAAATGCAGATCCAAGTAGAAGATTACAAACAGTAGAAGATGATTTAGGTTGGGCACCAGATGTTACTTTAAAATTATCAGCAAACGAAAGAAAAACAACAGGTGTAGTTTTTGAAGACCATACAGATGCCGAATTTAAGGAAGGACAAGAAAGAAAAGGTGACGGAAGATATACAGACCAAGATACTAAGAAGGTAAGTGGAGTAAAGGTAAGTTTAATAGATATAGGTGCAGGAATGAATTTAGGAAATCCAGCACAAGGCTATGGACCAAGTGGCTCAACAGTAATAACAGATACAACCGGTTCAGATGGAACTTATGAATTAGGAGGATTTTTACCAGGAAACTATATTGTAGTATTCCAATATGGTGATGATACTTATCCTGTACAGCAATATCAGGCAACTATATATGATTCTAGCAGATTACAACGAAATTATGATGGACAAAATGGATATTGGTATCTTGATGGAACAAGGTATTCAGATGCTATAGATGTATATGACAGTCATAATGAATATTATAATTTACCAAATGATGGTTCAAGTACAAGAAAAGAAATTGAAAATACATGGGCTGCAGGATATGCAGATGGTAAACAGCATATAAGATATAATACAGAAATTAATTCAACCTTAACATTAGATGCATTCACACCTTGTATGGTGTTCCGTGTGGAAAAAGATGATACAGTTTCAGAAGAAGATGAAGAAGAGGAAGAAGAAACAATTCAAATATTTACAGTAAGTGATGTGGATTTTGGAATTGTAGAAAGACCTAGATACAAGGTTCAAGTTGATAATGTTATAAATAAAATAACATTAAAAACTAGTGAGGGAAGTGTATTAAAAGAAATAATTCCAAGTGCAGATATGAATGTAGCAAATGTTAAATATATGCCATCAACAGGAAGAACAAGTAAAACAGATTTAGCTAGAAAAGGTTTCGTAGAGATGGAAATTGATATGGAAATCTTACAAAGAGCACAATTATTTGTAGAATATGGATTTAATATAACAAATAAGAGTGAGTTAGAATATAATACAAAAGCATATTATAGATCTGGTACTCCAGGTGGAGATGCTAATATTGTAAGGACAACTGTAACAAACATGATTGACTATGTAGATAATGGATTATCATTTGATAAAAATAGTAAGATGCTAACAGATGAAAATGCTACAAATGAAGGCAATAAGTGGGCTGTTATGAAATGGTCAGATGCAAATAAATGGTTATCAGACAATGTTCGTTCAGAACTAACAAGTGCTGAGAATCCAGATGAATCTAAGTATACTACAGTTTTAATAGGTGAAGGTTTTGGAACAACACAATTGAAACCAGGTGAAAAGACTACAGTACCTGTAAAATTGTTGTTAGATAAATCTTTGGCACCAACACAAGAGGATATGAGGTATAGTAACTGGGCAGAAATTGTTGAGGTAACAAAAAATTGGGGTAGAGAGATTTATGCAGATGATACATCAAATACATTTGGTGAAAAATTAGGTAACTTTAATCCAGAGAAGCCTGATCCAAGTGATACAACTAAAAAAATTCCAGGTAATAATAAAGAACCTGATTATCATTATCCAGAGGATATTGTTATACATCCACCAACAGGTGTTTCTGGAGATATGATTAAGTATTCTATAATAGGTGTTGTGGCACTTGCAATTTTGGCTGGAGGTATTGTTATCATAAAGAAAAAAGTTTCATAATATATAGAGGAGAGGGAGAAATCTTTCTCCTTTTTTAACTTATTTTAAAAATTAACATAGTATAAAGTAAAATTTATTTTTTCGGTTGAATTGCACAAATTAAGAATTTCTAAAATAAGTTAATGGCTCCCTTTCACTTAGTCCTCACTTCGTTTGGCGTGAAATTTTCCTTAACTTAATTTAAGGGAATTCAAAATTAATATATGTATAAAACTAAATTTTTTTCTCGGTGCATTACACAAATTAAGAATTTCTAAAATAAGTTAATGGCTCCCTTCCACTTAGTCCTCACTTCGTTCGACGTGAACTCTTTCCATGAACTTATTTAAGAAATTCTAAGATTTGTTTCATTTACATTCGAAATTTATTTAGTTTTATACATATATTAATTTTTAATATTGAATATAATAATGTTGTATTACAATTGATGTGAAACAAAATAAATAAAATTGAATAAGTGATTTAAATCGTATATAATTGAGTTGCTAAACAGAAATTATATAAAGGAGATTTAAATCACTTATGAATAATATTATAGCAGAAAAAAATAAAAAAAGATACCTTCCACATGATGTTAATACAAGAAAATATGCAGTAGAGATGTATAGGAATTGTGGAGACATAGAATATGTATGCAGAAAATACCATATTTCAAGGGTCTCATTATGGAGATGGAATAAAAAATATAATGGAACAAAAGAAAGCTTAACAGATAAATCTCATAGACCAAATAGCAAACACCCAAATTCACATACAAATCAAGAAATACGCTGGATAAGAAATTACGTAAGAAGAAATCCTAGAATAACGTTATGCGAACTATGGGCTAAATTAAAACGAGAAAAAGGATATACAAGAACAATAACAGCATTATATAGAGTAATGAGAAGACTAAATATAAAATTTTATAAAGGAATGAATATAAAAAACACATCAAAGAAAAAACACAACAAAAAATATAATACACCAAAGAATATAGGAGAAAAAGGACAAATGGACGTCAAATATGTGCCAAATGAATGTAAGAGTAGCCAAATACCAGATGACAAAAAATTCTATCAATACACATATATAGATGAAGCAACAAGAGAAAGATACTTGTACTGGTATGAAGAACACACCCCAGCAAATACAGTAGATTTTATATATAGAGTAATAAAATATCTAGGGTACAAACCAAAAGAAATACAAACAGATAATGGAACTGAATTTACTTATAATAAAGCAAATATAAAAAGAACGCATCCAGTAGAGAAAATCTTAAGAGAATTAGGAATAAAACATCATAAGATACAACCCAGAACACCACAACATAATGGAAAAGTAGAAAGAAGTCATAGAAATGATAATGAAAGATTTTATAGTTATTTAAAATTTTATAATTTAGAAGATTTAAGAGAACAAGGGAAAAGATATTTAAAAAGATCAAACAATATTCCAATGGCAGTATTAGGATATTTAACACCCAAAGAAAAGCGTAGTGAACTAGAAGTATTTGGAATGATTAATTATGCAATTTAATTATATGGTGATTTTATATATTTTTGTTTCACATCATTGACACAACAACATCTGAAAAGATTGATTTTTTTGTGCGTTATTGCAAAGAAAGGTGTGATGTGATATGATTAAAATAATTAAAAAGAAAATCAATATGAGTGATGAACTCAAAACCAAAATTAATTGGTCTTGCAAATTTAATAACAGACCCTGCCAGATTATTGAGGGTTACCTAAGAATTGTGGAACATACAAATCTAGCGTATGTAGAGCCACACAAAGTAATTATTGGAGATACACTATATTTATTCTTCAATGAACAAAAACATTTTTATATTGGGAATTTAAAGAAGAAAATCCCTATTGCTGATTTATCAGAATACATAGCAAGGCATTAATTAATTGAGAGTTTATATACTCCCATAATATTGGTTTATTTTGTCGTGTAAATAATCAATATAAAGTATAAGGTGTCTTGTTATGTGACACCTTTTTTGGTGCCTTTCATTAAAAGAAAAGGAGGAAAAAGTATGAATAATGAAAGGAAGATTGCAGCAGTTTATATTCGTGTTTCAACAGAGGATCAAGCACGAGAAGGATTTTCTTTAGGAGAACAAAAAGAAAAGTTATTACAACTCTGTGCATTTAAAGGGTATGAAGTATTTAAGGTTTATGAAGATGCAGGAATATCTGCAAAAGATATGGAACATAGACCAGCATTTCAAGAGATGCTACAAGATATGAGAGCTGGAAAAATCAACTATATTGTAGCCTACAAACTAGATAGAGTTACTCGTTCAGTTCGTGATTTAGAAGAACTTATATTAGAGTTAGAAAAATATAATTGTTATTTAGTTTGTGATAGAGATGATGTTAATACTTCTACTGCTAACGGAAGATTCTTTGTAAGAATGTTAACAGTTTTATCACAGTTAGAAATTGAAATTGTATCAGAAAGAACTAAATTTGGACTTAATGGAGCAATTAAGTCAAGTCATTTGCCAGGTCCTGCTCCACTAGGATATAAGAAAGATGGTAATAAGAAAACTATTGTTGATGAAACAACGAAACCTATTATTGAAAGAATATTTAAAATGTATTTAGAAGGAAAAAGTTTTCAACAAATATCAAATATCTTTAATGAAGAAAAAATATTATATCCAAAGAAATGGAAAGACACGACTATTCAAAAAATAATTGATAATAAAATCTATATGGGCGATTATGAGCAATATAAAAGAATTGCCAAAAAAGAAAATAAAAAACCTGTAATTTATATGAATGTAGTTGAACCAATTATCTCTCGTGCTATGTGGGAAGAATGTCAAAGACAAAAAGAAGTTAATCAAAGAACTTATACAAGAGATAGGGTTTATTTATTCTTTCAAAAGATTAAATGTCCTATTTGTGGAAGAATTATGAAATGTAAAGGTTCTGGTGGTACTAAAAGAAAATATATGTATTATACTTGTGAGCATTGTCATATTAACTTTAACGAGAGCCATGTAGAAAAATTACTGAAGAATTTTATTTACGATTTATTAGAATATGATATGGCTGTCAAAAAATTTTTCTTACCTATTCTAGAAGATAAGAATAGTAAAATTGATACAAATTCTATTGATAAAGAAATTAGAAGCTTGGAAAAACAACGAGACAGAATTAAACAAGCCTATATTAAAGGTATTGTAGAAATGGATGATTTTAAAGAAGATTATAAACTAATTGAAGATAAACTTGCCAACTTAGAAGGTAAAAAACTAGATTTAATTAATTTAGAAACTTTTAATTACTCACCTCACGAATTACTTGCTGAAAGAGATTTAGAAAGAGAAAAAATGATAAGGCTTGATACTTTAAATTCATTATTAAAATCAAAATGGAACGATATGGATAAGACAGAAAAACAAGAATTTATTTCTAAATTTATTGATACTATTGAAATTAAAAAGGATGATAAAGGAAATTTAATTCTTGAAAAAATTAATTTTAGAAATGGATTTATTAAAGAATTAATAAGATTTTATGATGCTGGAATATTTGATGTAGCTGTTCCAGTTATGATTAATAGTAATGAAGAAATAATTAAAGGCAGTCGAATGTCAAAAGATGAATTAAACAAATATTTAAATAAAATGAATGAATATTTTGAAACTTCTTTTTATGAAATGTACGAAAAAATTGATGATGAAACTAATGAAATAATATTAGAATATCAACCTAAAATTGATGAAAAAATTATTAGATTTGTAGCACTTAACAATTCAAATAATTTTCCAATATCAAGAGAAGATATTAAAGATAAATACGGAATTGTAAGTTATAAAACTAATAAATTATTAGAAAATTAGAAAGGAGATAATAAAATTATGAATATTGAATATACAAAAATTAGTGACTATTTATTGCCAAATTTAACAATTAAAAAACAGAATTATAAACAAATTAATAAGTATGGATATTTAAGATTAGATTATATTAAAAATCATAAAAAAGGATTATATGTGTCATTACTGATGAAAAATGAATTAACAAATCATCTTCTTTCGGTCAGTATTGAATGCTCTAAAAGATACAATATTTTAATGAGTAACTATATTGAAAATGACGATAAACTATCTGAAAAAAGTAAAGATAATAATCAAATTGAATGGGTTAAATTGATGAATAATTATAGAAATATGACTGAAGAAATTATTTTAAAAGAACTAATTTATACTGAAAATATGTGAGTACGTCCTCACATATTTTGTCTGGCAAGCACTGAATTTGTACTCCTATACAAATTCTATTATGGGAATTCCCATACCCTTAAAATTTTAGAAAGGAGATTTCAAATTATGAGAATAAGAAATAATAAAGTTAATGTGTTTTTAAGTGATGATGAAAAATTTATTTTAAAAAGAGATTCTTCAAAATTAAAATTATCTCAATCTGAATATATTAGAAATTTAATTGTAGGATATAAAGTTAAAAATTCAAAAATTAAAGAAGAAATAAAAACTAATATAGATAAATATATTATAGAAAAAATTCTTAAAACACTAGAAGAAAATATCAATTGTTTAATCAAAGTAAAAAACAATTTTCATTATCTAGGTTATTTTGAAAATGAACAAGCAATTGGGACTAAAATAGAAAATTTAAAAATACAGAACAGTGAGATAAAAGAATATTTATTATCTATTATAAACGACAAAGACAATGCCAATTAAGCATTGTCTTTACAACTTTAACCTTCAATTTCATATAAATTTTTATATTCTGGGCATTTCTTTATTAATTCATTATGAGTACCACTATCAATTATTTCATGATTGTTTAAAACAAATATACAATCTGAGTCAATTATTGTGCTCAGTCTATGTGCCACAATTATCACTGTATGATCTTTAGATAAATTCTTAATAATATTTTTAATTTTTTCTTGATTATTGTTGTCTAATGAACTTGTAGCCTCATCAAATAAAACAATCTTTGATTTTTTTATAAGAACTCTGGCAATTGCTAATCTTTGCTTTTGTCCACCACTTAATATTACTCCATTTTCACCCACAATTGTTTCATATCCATCTTGCATTTCCATAATAGCATCATGTAATTGAGCCTTCCTACATACATCTTCTATTTCTTTATCTGAAGCTTTAGGATTTGCTAATCTGATATTTTCTTTTATTGAAAGATTAAATATATAAGGTGATTGAGAAACTACTGAAATATTATTTCTTATTGTTGTTTCTGATAAAGTATTTATATTATAATTATCTATTAAGATTTCACCATCACTAGCGCTGTAACTTTTATTAATCAACTTTAATATAGTAGACTTTCCTTCACCACTTTTTCCAACTATAGCCACCATTTTATTACAATCTATTTTAAAATTAAGATTTTCAAACAAATTATTTGAACCATATTTGAATTTCAAATTCTTAAATTCAATTGAACCTTTTATATTTTTGATATCTAAATCTCCATATGTTTCCTTAGAAAATGATTCATACGTAATTATATCAAATACTCTTTGAGATGATACTTTTCCATCTGCTAATTTTTCTCTTATCTCAGAAATATAATTTATTAAATCTAGTACTTTATTTTTATATAAGAAAATTATTAAAAATGAACTGATTTCAAGAGATTTATGCGTAATAAAATAAATTGATATTAAGATAAATATAAAGTCTAATATATGTTGAAAAGCTTTAATCCATCTATTCCATGTCCTTCTTGTATCTATACTCTTTATTTCAGCCTTAATTGTTTCCGTTTGTTTTTGATTGACGTCTTGTAAAACTGTTGACTTTAAATTAAGATCTTTTATTTCTCTTATTCCTCTTACTACGTCTGTATATAGTCCTACTACTTTTTCATCTTTTTCTTTGTAATCTTTTTTTACTCTTTTGTAATAAAATAATTTCTTTGATGTTAAAATATATACTAAAATTACATTTAAAATTAAATAGAAGCCTAAATATATATTAAGAAAAAATACATAAATTATAAAACTGATGTTAAGTATAATACCAGATAAATCATCTGTTATATAATCAAATAACTCAGATAATTCGGTTGTATCTTTATTTAATCTGGATATAAAAAGTCCTGAATTTGTATTATCAAAGTTTTTTATTTCAAAATTAGTTAAACTTTTTAACATATCACTTTTTAAATCAAAATTTACTTTTCCATTTAATTTCAAAACTGTTCTTGACCATAAATTAGTAACTATTTCTATTATAATTCTTAATATAACTAAAAATAAAGCAGTATTTAATATTTGGTTTTTATTAAAATTTTCAAAAAAACCTAACATTTTACCTTCATATATAGGTGATAATAAAGATATTCCAGCATACCCCAAACTTAATATAATTACCATTATAGATAAAAACTTATATTTTTTATAATATTTAAATAATTTACTTAAATTATTAGTATTTTTTTTCATAATTGTAACTCCCTGTATAAATTAAATTCCCAACACAAAAATTATACTATATTTTGACAATTTTTTCTATACTCCTTGAAAATATTTAATGGAATGGTATAATAAATTTGTCAGAGAGATTTAATCATTCTTGGGAGTATTATTTTTCGAATACGTGTATAGTTAAGGCTCCAGTTGAAATCAACTTACGGACCTAAAAGTTTGTGAAATTTAATTTTATATAAAACTTTAAAATTCTAGAAAGGAGGACTTTTTTTATATTCTAGGAAGTTCAGAGAACTTTCCTAGAATATAAAATATAACAATGCACAGAAATTTGCTTTGCAAATTTCGCGCACGAACAAAGACGCGGACTTTA
>OGWV01000670.1_pt1 | contig 21095 bp, 16 predicted proteins | sample 1576081 | NCBI WGS metagenome assembly OGWV01 (sample SAMEA3541541, study PRJEB24748) | human gut metagenome | biome: human gut; feature: human-associated habitat; material: faeces | place: China | collected 2012 | reverse complement strand
ATAGTGAAAGTTGATATTTTTTCCAGTTTCTCAAGAGTAACACTCTCGATTTTTATGGCGAATATTCTGTGCTACATATTTGGCATGGTGAACCATTTTGTGCTGGAATTCCGCGGCACCGTTTTTGTGCCTTCGGACATTGCCAGCGCCAAAACGGGTATGAGCGTCGCCGGCGGTTACGCCATCACGCCGGACAACCAGGTGGTGCTGGCTACGGCGCTGTTTGTGCTGTTGCTGGTGGTGGCGCATAAAATGCGCATGGAAAATCCTGCGAAAATCCTGGTCCGCAGTGTGCGCATCGGTGGCGCGGCGGTAGCGCTGGTCTTCTGTGGCCTTCTGTATAACACAGACTGGTTTGCAGATCACGGTATGAAACCGGATTTTTTCAATCAAACGCGGGGTTATACCAATCATGGTTCGCTGTTCCACTTCTGGATCAATACGAAATATCTTTCTGTGCAGGAGCCGAAGGACTACAGTGCCGAAGAGGCCAGTACCGGCCCGGCGCGGCGCCCGAAAGCGGCGATACCATTGCGAAAATCGGGGAGAGCACGGCGGTGATTTCCTCGTCCGACGTCTTGGCGACACTCGTGGCATCCAGCAGGGCGGTCAGCGCGGCTTGGCTGATCGGCGCGGCGTCATCCGCCGGCAGTTCCGGGATGAACGGCAGCGCGGGGAGCGGCAGAATCGGCCACTGCCCGGCGTCGTAGGCGGCATTGCGGGTCAAACCGATGCTGCTGCGCGACAAAAGCAGCTTGTGCATTCCGGAAATCGGCGCATAGTTCGGCAAGCTCGTCAAAAGCAGCACGGGTGTTGCGTCCACGGGGCGCAGGGCAACCATCGGGCGCTGTTCAGCGGAAATCTGGTGCGCAAAGCTGTGTTCCCAGCCCATTGCGGCGGCGATGTTGTGGATCAGCGTCGCGGCGGGCGCGGGGGTGGACGACACAATACCGATGCGGTCGCTCATCGCCAGCAGGAGCAGCAGCGCAATCCCCTGATTCTTTGTCAGCGTCAGCCCGCACTTGCCGCACACAGCCGTCAGGCGCGCCAGCAGTTCGTCCAGCGTCGCCTGCTGCCCGCTCACAGGGCTCATGCGCAGCGGCTGACCCGTCAGCGGGATGTTCAGCTGCAAGTCGCCCAGCAGCTTCGAGATGGTCGCGGGGAGCGCATCGTTCTGCAGTGTGTCAATGTGCTTGAGCAGGGAATCGCGCTGCACGGTCAGGCTGTTCAGTTCGGTCTTGAGCGACGCCACCTGCGCCTCGCACGCGTCGCGGTCGCTCTCCAGCTTGCCCGTTTCCTTCTGCAGGCGGTTCGCCATGCCGGCGATAATTTCCTGCTTGAAGCTGTCCATGTCGCGGCGTGCCTTGTCCAACTGGCACAGGGCAGTCAGGCGCTCCGCCTCCAAATCCTGCAGGCGGTCGCGCAGCACGCGCTGGAGCGCGGTGATGTTGCGGTCTTTGCAAATGCGGGGCTCCAGCTTGGAGCGCAGCCCGTCCAGCGAGAGCATGAAGTCCATCAGCTGCTCGCGCGCTTCGGGCATCCGCCACGCGGCGCGGAAGGCGTTCACCGCGTCCGCCACGGGGTTGTCAATGGGGCGCATGGATGTGCCGTTGGGCAGGTTTTGTGCCGGCGGCTCGTATTTGCCAACGTACCACTGGCTGCTCACCGTCTCCTGCACGCGGTTTTTGCTCGGCTGGGGGGAGGTGCGCAGCGGCGTGCGGACGAGCGGCGTGCCGGTCAGCGGGCCGGTTTTCATCATGCTCGGCGGCATTTTCACCGGGCGCGTCTGCTGCTGATGCAGCAGGTTCGCACTGTCGGATACGCCTGTATTCAGGCTTTGCAGCGTCTCTTCAAAATCCTTCGTCTCGTCCAGAATGTTCAGCGTTTCGCCGATGGGCAGGGATTCATCCGCCGCGTCCGCCTTTTCCGCAGGCTTCTCCGCCGCGGGTGCTTCGGGGACAGTCTGGTCTGCCGGGACGACCGGGTCAGCCGGGGCAGCCGCGACACTCGGTGCAGCCGCCGGAACGGCTGCCGCATCCAACGGACGGTCAAAGCGGACAGGTTTGGGGCGCATCTGCCGCTGAATTGGCGCGGGACGCACCGCCGTGGGCGCATCCTTCAGGCAGAGAATCGTGCGCTCCACGCCATCCGGGCAGGGCAGCGTGAACAGCATTCCCGCCATCCCGCTGCTCTTTTGCGGCTTTTCCGGGTCATTTTTGCACACAGGCCCGTACAGCACGTTGTCCGCGCGCAGATAGAACAGGGGCGTAATCGCCGTTTCCGCCACCACCGCGGCATCATCCGCCGGGGCGGAAATCACCTCATAAAAGCTGTGCGCGGGCAATTCATGCACGGTGTCGGAATAGAGGATAAACTGGTTCGGTTCCCCCTTGTCAGGACGGAAATTCTTGTTTGTGCGGATTTTTGTAGCTTCGGCGGGCAGGTTCGCCAAATCAACCAGACAATAATGCCCAAGGTCGCGCATCCGGCTCTTGAAGGTGTGCTGTTCGTTGCGGTCAGGGACGATGCGCAGGCAGCCTTCCACCGGAAACTGGTTCATCGCCTCTTGACGGATGTCAGCGTCCGGGGTCAGCAGCGGGCGAACGCGGAAATACGCCTGTTGGATATTGTCCTCCTCCAGATAACAGAAGAGAAGCTGATTGTCGATGCTCATAATTGCCTCCATAAATAATAAGTGATAAAATAAAAGAACACTCCCTATGAAAATTTTATCAAATAAAGTGCGAATCGTCAAGGGTTTCGACAGGGTTTTTCCGCAAAAAGACGCTATCTTTTTCCGCCGCGCATGAAACCGCCTCCAGCGCGCATACTGATACTATTTCCAGATTCACCTGCGCCTTTTCATCTGGAAATAGTATGAACCCGAAAAGGGAGGCGAAAAACATGACGGTGGGGATGCTGCTGGCAACCATTCTGCTTGTGCTCACGTTCTCCGGCGTGCTTTCCGGCGCGTGGGAGCGGCTGGGGATTCGCCAGCGGACGGCGGGCGCGTGGCTGCTGGCAATGCTCGCGGCGCTGCTGATGCCGGATGTCCGGCTTGGCGCGGCGCGGGTGAATCCAGCGGGACTGGCAGTGACGGCGGCGGCTTCCGTGCGCCTGATGATGACCATCCGCCCGCGCCGGGAGCTGGTGCGTGTGCTGCTGGGCAGCGTGATTGCCGGGGCGATGGGGTTGCTTGTGCTGATTTTGTCGGACGGGCAGGCGGATGCGCTCTGGGCGTGCGCGATACTCATCGGGGCGGCGGCGTGCTTTCTGGGGGTCAGCCGGCGCGGGATGCTCCTGTGCAGCTTGATGGGGCTGCTCGTCGCGCAGGGCGCAGCGGGCGTGTCGGGGGTTCTCCGCGCGGACGTGCAGCCGTGGACGGATGCGGCGCTGCTGTGCGCAAGCGTATCCACCGCGCTGGCGGAAATTGTGCGCCGAACCGCCATTTTCCTGCTGACCCCGCCGGGCGTGAAAGGGGGACACCGCGGATGAGAAAGCTCCTGACGCTGCTTTTGCTGCTGATGCTGCTGCTCACCAGTTCCGCCATGGCGGCGGAAAAATCGGCGTATCGCTTGGCGGATGAGCAGGGGACGCTGCTGGCATGGCTGGATGTTCCCCCCGCCGTCGGGGATGTGCTGCTGACGGCGGATGGCACGCGCCACCGGGTGATTGCGGTAGAGGGGCAGCAGGCAGTCTTGCACGAGGATGGCACGGAGACGCTGCCCGATGTGCCGTGGTCTGCCCGCGAGACGGCGCAGCCTGTGACCAGTGCCGTGCGCACCATCGGGCTGATGGGCGATGCGGCGCTCGTGCGGGATTTGCGGGAAGGGCTTGCGAATCAGGGCGCGGCGCTCGTGTCCGTGAATCCTGAACAGGCGGATTTTCCGCTGACCGTCGCGCGGGATGAAATCAGCAATTCCGCGGAATATGATACGCTTTTAAGCGGCGAGAAAGCGGCGAAAATCCGCCTGATTGTCCGCCGCGGCGGCGATAATGAAGCGCTGATGAAGAATTTCGCGCTCTCCGTCAAGGCGGGGCTTGACCACACCGCTCCGACGCTCATTCGGGATGTGTACTTTGCCGCGAACGCGCAAGAGCCGCTCCGGATGCTCTGGGGCGCGCGGGAGACCGAGCCAATCCGCCTGCAAAACACGATTTTGCCGCTGGCGCAGGTGATTTCAAACGCGCTGGAGCCCCGCGATACGGCTGGCGGCATTTCCGGCAGCGAGGACGTGCCGGAGCACAGCGCCGTGACAGGCTTGATTTTCGCCGGCGGTCTGCTGCTGGCGGGCGTGGTCGGCTACGGGCTGCTGCTGACCGGGGGACGCAGGCACGGGAAGAAAACATAACCCAAAAGGCGATTCAGCCGATGAAGCTGAACCGCCTTTTTCAGAGTGCGTATGGTGATAAGGCCCGCCGTGGCTCAATAATAGGTGATGGACACCACGTTCTCCGGCAGCCATACGCGGCGAATCTGGTACGAGCCAGACGGCTGGAACTCCAGGCACACATAGCCGTTCTCCCACGCCATGACCGCGCCGGTCGTGCCGGAGGAAATCTTCTGCTGATGCTGCTTGTAGTTCGTGCCCGGCCCGTAGTACGCCGTTGTGGTGGAGGTTGCGCGCCCCGAACCAATCGCGCCGCCTTCAATCGGCACGCGGCTGACGTCAATGTCGATGCGCTGCTCGCCCGTGTAAACGCGCACAGTCTTGCCGCCGTACTCAAACTCGACCTGTAGCCACCAGATATCGTTGCCGGACGCGCGGGACAGCACCGTCACCGTGTGGCCGCCATCGTTCCAGTATGTGCCAAGCTCATCGTACTTCGTCGACGGGCCGGAGCGCGTCGAAATCGGGCGGTTGGACATGGCAAGCAGTCCGCTGCTGCTGTCGGAGGAAGAAGGCGTCCAGCGGCCAAGCGCCACGTCAAACGAGACGCAGATGGCGGGGCGGACGGCGTTGTCAAACTCCGTCACCTTGTTGCCGTGGTCGTAGAAGCTGCCGTGCGCGCCGACGAACACGCCGAAGGTCGACGTGCTGTCCACGCGCGCCCAGTAGGAGGAGGTGCCTGTGTCGCTGGTGGTGTACGCGCCGCACTGCCGGGCGTATTCCGTGGCGTAGAGCAGTTCCGTGTCCAGATACTGCTGGATTTCCCACTGGCTGAGGATGTACACATAGTCCGACGAATTGCTGACGTACACGCTGTTCAGCTGCCCCTGTTCCGCCGACGTGAACGCGGAGGACAGGAACGTGCTGTTCAGCCACGAGCGGATGGTGCTGTTGTGCCACGAGGTGGTGCTGGTCGAGCGGTTGTAGACCATCGAATCCAGCCCGTACTCGCTCACCGCGCGCACTGTCCGGCTGCCGTAATCAACGCTGTACACGCGCCAGAGAATCGGCTCGTCGCCGTTGCGCAGGTTGCCATCCTGCTCATAGCTGCCGAAGTAGAACGTCTGCCCGACGTACACGTCACTTGCCGCCGAAGCAGCGGGCAGCAGCGTCAGCAGAGAAACGAGTGCCACCAAAAACGACAGAATCCGTTTGTTGCGCATGGAAAACGACCTCCTGTGCAGATTTTGTAAAACCATTATATGCCATGTGCTACGCCTTGTCAAGTCCAAAAAACGGCTGTTTTTTGCCAAAAATCAGGCGGCGGCAAAATTTTCATCCGACAAACAGTTGACCTTGACCGCGAAAAATGATACATTATAATGAGCGCGAATTCTGCGCTGTACGGTTAAGGAGGTACTTCCACTTTGCAACCCGAAATCAACCAAGAAGCCATCGCCCGGATGCTCGATCAGGTGCAGAAGCCGACGCGCTATACCGGCGGGGAAATGAATACGCAGCTCAAGCCGTGGGACAGCGCGAAGCTGCATTTTGCGTTCTGCTTTCCGGATACCTACGAGGTCGGCATGTCCCATCTGGGCATGAAGATTCTCTATGCCGCGATGAATCAGCAGCCTGATATGCTCTGCGAACGCGCGTTTATGCCGTGGGTGGACATGATGGACCTGATGAAGCAGGAAAATGTTCCGCTGTTCACGCTCGAAAGCCGCAGCCCGCTCAGCGCCTTTGACGTCGTGGGCTTTACGCTGCAATATGAAATGAGCTACTCCAACATTCTGGCGATGCTGGAGCTTGGCGGCATTCCGCTTTTGCGGGAAAATCGCCGGGAGGAAGACCCGATTGTGGTTGCGGGCGGGCCGTGCGCGTTCAATCCCGAACCGCTGGCGGATTTTATTGACGCCTTCATGGTCGGCGACGGCGAAGAGCAGATCCTCGACCTCAACCGCGTCATCATGCAGGGGCGCGAAGAGGGCGCGAGCCGCATGACAATCCTCAAGCGCCTGTGCGCCATCCGCGGCGTGTACGTCCCGGCGCTCTATGACGTCCAGTATAACGCGGACGGCACGATTGCGTCCATGAAGCCGAACTGCCCCGAAGCGCCCGAAAAGGTCTTGAAAGCGATTATCCCCGATTTGGACAAGGCGTTCTATCCCACGGAAATCCCCGTGCCGTACATGGAGATTATCCACGACCGCATCATGCTGGAAATCATGCGCGGCTGCACGCGCGGCTGCCGCTTCTGTCAGGCGGGCATCCTGTATCGTCCGGTGCGCGAGCGGAGTCTGGAGCATCTGGTGGAGCTGGCGCAGCAGCTGGAAAACACGACCGGGTATGAGGAAATCAGCCTGTCCAGCCTCTCTTCCGGCGACTATACCTGTCTGGCGGAATTGATTCGCGAGCTGATTCGCCGTCTGGACGAGAAGCATGTGTCGATTTCGCTGCCGTCGCTGCGCCTGGACAGCGTGCTGAAGGATTCGCTGGAGGCGACGCAGAAGGAGAAAAAAACGAGCCTGACGTTCGCGCCCGAAGCCGGAACGCAGCGCCTGCGCGACGTCATCAACAAGGGCGTGACGGAAGAAGACCTGATGAGCAAAGTCTCCGACGCCTTCCACGGCGGATGGAGCAGCGTCAAGCTGTACTTCATGATGGGTCTGCCGACGGAGACGACCGAGGATTTGGACGGCATTGCGGATTTGGCGAAAAAGGTCGTCGATGCGTACTTTGCCGTGCCAAGGGGCGAGCGCGCGAAGGGACTGCGCGTTGTGTGCAGCGCGTCCGTGTTTGTGCCCAAGCCCTTCACGCCCTTCCAGTGGGAGCCGCAGGACACGCAGGAGATGGTGCGCGAGAAGCAGAGCCACCTGCGCGAGAAGCTGCATATCAAGGGCGTGACGTTCAATTATCATGAGTCGGATTTGAGCTATCTGGAAGCCTGCTTTGCCCGCGGCGACCGCCGAATGGGGCAGGTGCTTCTCCGTGCGTATCAGAAGGGCTGTATGCTCGACGGCTGGACGGAGCTGTTCAAGTACGACATGTGGCGCGAGGCGTTTTCCGAACTGGGCATCGACCCGGCGTTCTATGCCTACCGCCGCCGCGAGAAGGACGAAATCATGCCGTGGGATGTGATTGACTGCGGCGTGACAAAGGAATTCCTGTGGCGAGAGAAGGAAAAGGCGGAAAAGGCGCAGACGACCAAAGACTGCCGCAAGGGCTGCAACGGCTGCGGCCTGCAGCGCTTCAAAGGGGTGTGCAAATATTGCGGATAATGGCTGTGTTTGAAAAGGGCATCCGCCTGCGCCACATCGGGCATCTGGACATTCAGCGGGCGATGATGCGGGCGCTGCGCCGTTCGGGGCTGCCCGTGGCGTATTCCAATGGGTATAATCCGCATATTCTGCTGACGTTCGCGTCGGCGCTGTCCACCGGGGCAGCGGGGAAAAAGGAAATTCTGGATGTGACGATGGCGCGCGAGGTGTCGCCGGATGATTTCCTCCAGCAGATGAACCGCGCCCTGCCGCCGGATTTGCAGCTTTCCTCCGCCCGTGCGCTGGATGACAAGCATCCGGCGATGATGGCGCTCGTGCAGGCGGCGGATTACACGCTGAACATTGCGGATGCGAACGCGGCGGCAAAGATGATTGCGGCGATTCCGGCGTTCCTTGAACAGACGAGTATTCTTGCCATGCGCCGCACGAAATCCGGCATGAAGGAGACGGACATCCGCCCGCTGCTGGTGTCGCTCTCCGGCGATGGCACGGCGATTCATGCCGTCATGGCGCTGACGGAGACGCTGGCGTGCAAGCCGGATATGCTGTTAAGTGCGCTTAGCACCTTCTGTGGGCTGGAAAGCGCCCCGGATGCGCTGATTATCCGCAACGGCTTGCTGGGTCGGGATGAAAACGGCGAACTGACGCCCTTGGAGAACCTATGAGAACATTGCTTGTGCATCAGGGCGAAAAGCCGCTGATTGGCATATTGGAAGACGGGCAATTGGCGGAAGTCTTTTTCCCGCAGGAGGGCGACACGGCGGAAGCGGTGCTGCTGGGGCGCGTGGAGCGCATTGTGCCGGGGATGAAGGCGGCGTTCGTCGATATTGGGCAGGAGAAAAATGGCTTCCTGCCGCTGGAAGAGAAGAACACGGGGCTATCCTACCCGAAAACGGGCGACGCGGTGATTGTGCAGATTCGCAAGGAAGCACAGGGCGTCAAGGGCGCGTTCCTCACGCGCGACATCAGCCTGTGCGGGGAGACGATGCTGCTCACGCCCATGAGCCGCATGATTGGCGTGTCGTCCAAAATCACGGAGGATGGCAAGCGGAAGGCGCTGAAGGAGACGGGCAGGGCGATTGCGCAGGAGCGCTTCGGCTTGGTGATGCGCACGGCGGCGGAGAATGCGCCGGAGGAAGAACTCGCGGCGGAAGCGGAGCGGCTGTTCCAGCAGTGGGAGCAGATTCGCCGCGCCGCGCCGACCGCGCATGTGCCGTCCGTCTTGATGCAGCCGCGAAGCACGCTCGAAGCCGTGCTGGATGACTATCGCCCGCGCGGGATTGACCAAATTGTGACGGACGACCCGGCAGTGGCGGAAAAAGCCGCGGGCATTGCGCCGGTTCAGGTGATTCCTGAAAACCTGCTGACCATTTATAAAATTGAGTCGCAGCTAAAAAAAGCGCAGGAGCGCCGCGTGTGGCTCAGCAGCGGCGGTACGCTGGTCATCGACCCGTGCGAGGCGATGACGGTGATTGACGTCAACACCGCCAAATTCACCGGCAAGCGCGAGTTGGAGGACACCGTGCTGCGGCTGAATCTGGAAGCGTGCGGCGAGATTGCGCGGCAGGTGCGCCTGCGGAATTTGAGCGGCATCATCATCATTGATATGATTGACATGAAGACCCCGGAACACCGGCAAATGGTGCTGGACGCGCTGGAAGAAGCGTTCGCGTCCGACCGCGTAAAGACGGTGATTCACGGCTTGACATCCCTCGGTTTGGTGGAAATGACGCGCAAACGGTCACGTCCGCCGCTGCGGGAAATGCTTGCAAAACAGGAGGAAGCCCATGAGTGACAGAAAGCCTGTCATCATTTCAGAAGAACAGCTGGAAGAGCAGCGGCAGTATATTCAGCAGATTCGCCTGATGCCGGATGCCCCGAAGAGCTACCACGTTGTGACCTATGGCTGCCAGATGAACGCGCATGACAGCGAAATCCTTGCCGGAATGCTGCGCGACATGGGCATGGAGGAAGCCGCCGACCGCGAATCGGCGGATTTTGTGCTGTTTAACACCTGCTGCGTGCGCGACAACGCCGAGCGCCGCGCCTTGGGCAACGTGACGTGGCTCAAGGAAGTGCGCAAGAAGAATCCGCGGCTGATGATTGGCGTGTGCGGCTGTATGATTCAGCAGCCCGGCATGGCGGAGAAGATTTTGAAGCAGTACCGCTTTGTGGATTTGGCGTTTGGCACGGCGAACCTGTACCGCCTGCCGGAACTGATGCTCAAAGCGCTGGAAAGCGACCACGCGGTGGTGGAGGTGGAGGAGCAGAACACGATTGCCGAGGGGCTGCCCGTGCAGCGCCTGCGCCATGACGCGGCGTATATCACGATTATGTACGGCTGCGACAACTGCTGCACCTACTGCATCGTGCCGTATGTGCGCGGGCGGGAGCGTTCACGCGAAATGAGCGCGATTGTGGCGGAAGCGGAAGCGCTGCGCGACGGCGGCGTGAAGGAAATCATGCTGCTGGGACAGAATGTGAACAGCTACGGCAAGGGACTCCAAACGCCCGTCACGTTCGCCCAGCTGCTCAAAGCGCTGGATGATGTTGGCATCCCGCGCATCCGCTTCATGACCAGCCATCCGAAGGACTTGTCCGACGAGCTGATTGATGTGATGGCGCATTCCAAGCACATCCTGCCGCAGTTCCACCTGCCGGTGCAGCACGGCAACGATGAAATCCTCCGCCGGATGAACCGCCACTACAACCGCGCGCAGTACCTTGACCGCGTGCGCAAGCTGCGCGAGGCGATTCCGGCTATCGGCCTGACGACGGATATTATCGTCGGCTTCCCCGGCGAGACGGAGGAGCAGTTTCAGGACACACTGTCCCTCGTGCGCGAGGTCGGCTATGACAGCGCGTTCACCTTCATCTATTCGCCCCGGACGGGCACGGGCGCGGCGAAAATGCCGAACCAAGTGCCGGAAGACGTGTCCTCCCGCCGCATTCAGGAACTGCTGAAAGTACAGGAGGAATGCCAGAAGAAGGCGCTGGCGCGGTTCATCGGCACAGAAGAAGAGGTGCTGGTGGAGGGACTCAGCCGCCGCAGCGACACGGATGTGTCCGGCCACGGGCTGCACGGGCTGTCCGTCACATTCCCCGGCACGGAAAGCGACGTGGGCGAAATCGTCCGCGTGAAGATTGTGGGCGCGAAGAACAACACGCTCACGGGTGAAAGAATCTAAGGCACCACCGCACAATTCGGCGGCACGTCTGGCGATGTCTTTTTCGCCATCTGCGGCATGCAAATTCCTCGATTTACTTCCAGTAAACCTTCGAAATTTGCATTTGCATCTGACGAAAAATCCATTCGCCAGTCGACCACCTCATTTGTGCGGTGTTACCTTAGCCGATGCAAATCACTGTCCCCGACGAGAAGTCGCTGGGCAGCAGCGTCGGGTTCAGCGAGAGCAGCCGCCCCCGCGTCGTCCGAAAGCGCACCGCCAGCGTGTCCAGCGTCTCCCGTGGCTGAATGGTGTACGAGCGCAAGCCGGCGCACGTCTGCCGCGTGCCGGACGGCGGCGCACAGTATGCGGTGCCCGCAATCAGGTAGCCCGGCATCAATTGCGGATTCGCGCTGCGCATCGCCCGATAGCTGACGTTGTGCTGCACCAGCAAATCCGCGTAACTCTGCCCGGACTGCACCGCGGACAGCGTGTATCCTGACGGACAGACACGGGTCGGCGTATCAGGCAGGGCGGGATATTCGCCGTCGTCCGGCAGGGGAATCACGGGCGTCTGGCTGTCATCGGGCAGGGCAGGGTATTCGCCGTCGTCCGGCAGGGGGATGGCGGGCGTTTGCGCGTCGTCGGCATCGTCCGCTTTTGCCGGAACACACAGCACCTGTCCGACCGTGAGATTGTTCTGTGACACGCCGGGATTCCGCTCGGCGAGTTCGAAGGTCGTAATGCCCAGCCGCGCGGCAATCGACGCGAACGTGTCGCCGTCTTCAACCACATACGGCTGACCGCTGATGCAGGTATAGATGAAATTGGGCAGACAGATTTCCTCCCCGGCGGTCAGCGTGGCAAAATCGACGCCGGGGTTGATGACCTGCAGCGCCTGCACGGTGGTGGCGTATGTACGGGCGATACGCTCGGCGGTGTCGCCCTCCTGCCAAGTGTAGCTCTCCGCCCCGCGCGGACAGACGCGCCCGATGGCTCTGCGACCTTGCTGTTCCATGCCTGTTTCCCTCCTGTTTGCACTTTTCGGCGGGTTTTGCGCCCACCATTCAAAATTTATGCGCCGGGCAGTGGTTTCATCCCTTGCCCTCGCTGCTATTCTATGCTATAATGTTCGGTAGGTGTGCTGACGCGCCGATTTTCGTGTGCCTAAGTTTCACCAGAATCTGGCTGTTTCCCCTGAACCCGACACATTTCGGTGCGCCTCGGTTCGGGCGGGAAAACGAAAGAAACCATGATGCGTATACATGAATTGTGCATCAATATACAGTTTCTCTGGTTCACTGCAACATACGCGAATAATGATGGAGGGAATCCTGATGAAGCATCTGCTGAAGCTCCTCGACCTGAGCAAGGAAGAAATCACGGAGCTGCTTGACCTCGCTGACCGCCTGAAGGCGGAAACCAAAGCCGGCGTGGAGCACCACATCCTCAAAGGCAAGACGCTGGGCATGATTTTTGAGAAGTCCTCGACCCGCACGCGCGTCAGCTTTGAGACGGGCATGTACCAGCTGGGCGGTCATGCGCTGTTCCTGTCCAGCCGCGATCTGCAAATTGGCCGCGGCGAACCGGTGGAGGACACCGCGCGCGTCCTGAGCCGCTATCTGGACGGCATCATGATTCGCACCTTTGCGCAGGAAGAAGTGGAAACGCTGGCGCGCGTGGGCAGCATCCCGATTATCAATGGCTTGACGGACTTCTGCCACCCCTGCCAAGTGCTGGCGGATTTGCAGACCGTGCGTGAGTACAAGGGGCGCATTGAGGGGCTGAATATGTGCTACATCGGCGACGGCAACAACATGGCCAATTCGCTGATTGTCGGCTTCCTCAAAATGGGCGCGCATGTGTCCATCGCCTGCCCGAAGGCATATCAGCCGGACGCGCAGGTGCTCTCGTTCACCGAGCAGTACCCCGGCAAGTTCTTCATGACCGAAAGCCCGGAAGAAGCGGCGAAGGATGCGGACGTCATTTTCACTGACGTGTGGGCTTCGATGGGGCAGGAGGAAGAAAAGGCGGTGCGCGAGAAGGCGTTCCGCGGCTATCAGATTAACGCGGAGCTGCTGGCGAAGGCGCATCTGGGCTGCATGGTGCAGCACTGCCTGCCCGCGCACCGCGGCGAGGAAATCACGGCGGATGTGTTTGAATCCCACGCCGACCAGATTTTCGACGAGGCGGAGAACCGCCTGCACGCGCAGAAGGCAGTCATGGTTGCTGTTATGGCGGACAAGAAAGACTGGTAAGCAACACGCGGTTTTTGCCCCAATAGAAAAATGGAGGAAACGAGCATGAAGGGCTATCTGCTGCTGGCCAACGGTCAGCTTTACGAAGGCACGCTGATGGGCGCTGCGAAGCCGGTCATGGCGGAGCTGGTGTTCACCACGGCGATGACAGGCTATCTGGAAACCCTGACCGACCCGTCCTACGAAGGGGAAATCGTCATTCAGACGTTCCCGACCATTGGCAACTACGGCGTGATTCCGGAGGACTTCGAGTCGCCGCGCCCGCGCCTGTCCGCGTATATCGTCCGGGAACTCTGCGATGAGCCGAGCAACTTCCGCTGCCAAGGCAAGCTCGATGATTACCTCAAAGCGCAGGGCATTCCCTGCCTGACGGGGGTGGACACCCGCGCGCTGACCCGCGTTATCCGCAATGCGGGCGTGATGAATGCCGCGCTGCTGACCGAGAAGCCGGAGAATCCGGAGGAAATCTGCGCGCAATTGAAGGTGCTGCCGTTCCATCCGTCGATTCAGGACGTGACGTGCGACGGCGTTCAGCCCGCGAAGAAGCGGGGAATCCACAACGTCGTCCTCTGGGACTTCGGCGCAAAGGCGAACATCCAGCGCGAACTTGAAAAGCGCGGCTGTGCGGTCACGGTTGTTCCGGCGAGCGCGACGGCGCAGGAAATCCTGAACCTGAATCCCGACGGACTGATGCTGTCCAACGGCCCCGGCGACCCGGCGGATAACACCGCCGTGATTGCGAACCTGCGCGAACTCATGCGCCACCGCATCCCCACCTTCGGCATCTGCCTGGGGCATCAGCTGCTGGCGCTCAGCCAGGGCGCAAAGACCGTCAAGCTGAAGTACGGCCACCGCGGCGCAAATCAGCCCGCAAAGGACGTCAAGACCGGGCTGTCCTACATGACGAGCCAGAACCACGGCTATGCGGTGGACTGCGACACACTGCCGGAAAACGCGTCCCTGCGTTTTGTCAACGGCAACGACGGCACCTGCGAGGGCGTTGATTATACCGATATGCCCGCCTTCTCCGTCCAGTTCCACCCGGAAGCGTGCGGCGGCCCGCTTGACACCCGCTTCCTGTTCGACCGCTTTATTGCCATGATGGGAGGGAATAAGGAATGCCGCTGAATCCCGATCTGCACAAAGTAATGATTATCGGCTCCGGCCCGATTGTGATCGGTCAGGCTGCCGAATTTGACTACGCCGGTTCGCAGGCGTGCCGCGCCTTGAAGGACGCGGGGCTGGAAGTCGTGCTGGTCAACCCGAACCCCGCGACCATCATGACTGACCATTCCTCCGCCGACCATATCTACATTGAGCCGCTGACGCTGGAAACCCTGCGCCGCATCATCCTCAAGGAAAAGCCGGACTCCCTGCTGTCCACGCTGGGCGGGCAGAGCGGTCTGACCCTCTCCATGCAGCTGGCGAAGGAGGGCTTCCTTGAACAGCACGGCGTGAAGCTGCTCGGCGCCAAGTGCGAGACGATTGAAAAGGCGGAAGACCGCCAGCAGTTCAAGGACACGATGCTTTCCATCCACCAGCCCGTCATTCCGTCCGAAGTGGTCGAGACGGTGGAGGATACGCTCGCGTTCGCCAAGACCATCGGCTACCCCGTGATTGTGCGTCCGGCGTATACGCTGGGCGGTTCGGGCGGCGGCATCTGCCAAGATGAAGCGGAACTGGCGGAAATCGCCGAGAACGGCTTGCGTCTGTCGCCGATTACGCAGATTCTGGTCGAGAAGTGCATTTCCGGCTGGAAGGAAATCGAATTCGAGGTCATGCGCGATAAGCTCGGCAACGTGATTGCCGTCTGCTCGATGGAGAACATCGACCCCGTCGGCGTGCATACGGGCGACTCCATCGTCGTTGCGCCCGCGCTGACCTTGGCGGACAAGGAGTACCAGATGCTCCGCCGCGCCGCGCTGGACATCATCACCGCGCTGGAAGTCGAGGGCGGCTGCAACTGCCAGTTCGCGCTCAATCCCGATACGTTCGACTATGCCGTCATCGAGGTCAACCCGCGCGTCAGCCGTTCCTCCGCCCTTGCGTCGAAGGCGACGGGCTACCCGATTGCCAAGTGCGCCGCGCAGATTGCCATCGGCTATACGCTGGATGAAATGAAGAACGCCGTGACGGGCAAGACCTGCGCCGCGTTCGAGCCGGCGCTGGACTACATCGTGGCGAAAATCCCGAAGTGGCCGTTTGACAAGTTTGTGTACGGCAAGCGCACCCTCGGCACGCAGATGAAGGCGACCGGCGAGGTGATGGCGATTGGCGTGAACGTCGAGCAGGCGCTGATGAAGGCGGTTCGCGGCGCGGAAATCGGCTGCGACACACTGCGGATGAAGTCGATGGCGAATCTCACCGTGGATGAGCTGCTGGAGCTTATCGGCAAGTGCACCGACCAGCGCATGTTTGCGATGTACGAGGCGATTGCGCGCGGCGTGACGCTGGAAAAGCTGCACGAAATCACGAAAATCGACTACTTCTTCCTCCATAAGTACTTGAACCTGTACAACATGGAATGCCGCCTGAAAGAGGGCAACATCGACGCGGAGACGTATCTGCGCGCGAAGAAGATGGGCTATCCGGACAAGGCGATTGAGCGCCTGTCGGGCGAAAAAGTGCCGATGCACCGCGACCCGGTCTACAAGATGGTCGATACCTGCGCGGCGGAATTCGCGGCGGAAACACCTTACTTCTACGCAACCTATGACGATGAGAACGAAGCGAAGGAGTTCCTCGATGAGCGCCCGAAGAAGCCGTGCGTCGTCGTCTTGGGTTCCGGCCCGATCCGCATCGGTCAGGGCATCGAGTTCGACTATGCGTCCGTCCACTGCGTGTGGATGCTCAAACAGGCGGGCTACGATGTCGTGATGATCAACAACAACCCGGAGACGGTTTCGACCGACTTTGATACCGCTGACCGCCTGTACTTCGAGCCGCTGACGGCGGAGGACGTGCTGGGCGTGATTGCGACGGAGAAGCCGGTTGGCGTCGTCGCGGCGTTCGGCGGGCAGACGGCGATTAAGCTGACTCACGCGCTGGAGCAGGCGGGCGTGCGCATCATGGGTACGTCGGCGGATATGATTGACGCGGCGGAAGACCGCGAGCGCTTCGACGCGGCGATGGAGAAGTACGGCATCAAGCGCGCCAAGGGCCGCACGGTCATGACGAGCGAAGAAGCGGTGGCGGCGGCGAACGAGCTGGGCTATCCGGTGCTGGTGCGCCCGTCCTACGTCTTGGGCGGTCAGAACATGATTATCGCCTATCAGGACAGCGACATTGTGGAGTACATGCGCATTATCCTCGCGCAGGGCATCGAGAACCCGGTGCTGATTGACCAGTACCTGATGGGCATCGAAGCGGAAGCGGACGCGATTTGCGACGGCACGGACGTGCTGATTCCCGGCATCATGGAGCACGTCGAGCGCTCCGGCATCCACTCCGGCGACTCCATCGCTGTCTATCCCGCGTGGAACCTGACCGGCGCGATGACGCAGCGGCTGATTGAGGTCACGCGGCAGATTGCGCTCGAACTCGGTACGCTGGGGCTTATCAACATTCAGTATATCGTCTATCATAACGAAGTCTATGTCATTGAGGCGAACCCGCGCGCCAGCCGCACCGTGCCGTATATCAGCAAGGTGACGGGCGTGCCGATGGTTGACCTCGCCGTCCGCGCGATGCTGGGCGAAAAGATTCGCGACATGGGCTACGGCACGGGGCTGTACCGGCAAAGCCCGTACTACGCGGTCAAGGTGCCGTGCTTCTCCTTCGAGAAACTGGCGGATGTCGATACTCACCTCGGCCCGGAGATGAAGTCCACCGGCGAAGTGCTGGGCATCGGCACGAACCTGCAGGAGGCCATCTTCAAGGGACTCGTCGCCGCGGGCTACAAGATGCGCCATCAGGGCGGCATTCTCGTCTCCGTCCGCGACAAGGACAAGCCGGAAGCCATTGACTGCGCGCGCAAGTTTGCCAAGCTCGGCTTCAACATTTTCGCCACGCCCGGCACGGCGCGCGCCATGCAGGAGCATGGGCTGTACGCCGCCGTCGTGAAGAAGGAAGCGCAGGAGAAAATGCTGGAAATGGGGCAGGTGCAGTACGTCATTTCCACGTCCAGCAAGGGTCGTCTGCCGCAGCTGGAATCCGTCCGGATGCGCCGCAAGGCGGTCGAACGCGGCATCCCGCTGTTCACCAGCCTTGACACGGCGAATGCCCTCGCCAACGCGCTGACCAGCCGCTACTCGCTGGGCAACGTCGAATTGGTGGACATCAACAACATGCGCACCAAGCACAAGAAGCTGACTTTCACCAAGATGCGCGGCACGGGCAATGACTACCTGTACTTCGATTGCTTCGACCAGACGGTGGAAAGCCCCGAATCGCTGGCTGTGCGCCTGTCCAACCGCCGCACGGGTGTCGGCTCGGACGGTATTGTGCTGATTATGCCCTCGACCATCGCTGATGCGAAGATGCGCATGTTCAACGCCGACGGCACGGAAGGCTCGGTGGCGGGCAATGCCCTGCGCTGCGTCTGCAAGTACCTGTACGAGAACGGCCATGTGCGCAAGGACGAAATGGCGGTCGAGACTGGCAGCGGCGTTAAGACGGCGAAGCTGTTCATCCGCGAAGATCAGGTGTTCTCCGTGCTGGTGGACATGGGCTGCCCGCAATTCGCTCCGGCGAAGATTCCCGTCAAGCTCGACGGCGACCGCGTGATGATGCGCCCCGTGTTCCTCGCGGGCGAGAAGCGCGAAATCAGCTGCGTCAGCATGGGCAATCCGCATGTTGTCATCTTCGTGGAGGATGTAAACCGCATCCCGCTGGAGCAGGTGGGTCCGCAGATTGAAACGGACAGCCTGTTCCCGGAACGCGTGAACGTGTCGTTCGCCCAGATTGTGGACAAGAACGACATCGTGATGCGCGTATGGGAGCGCGGCATTGGCGAAACGGCGGCTTGCGGCACGGGCGCGTGCGCGGTGGCAGTCGCGGCAGTCGAAAACGCCTTCTGCACCCGCGGTGCGGACATTGATGTGCGCCTGCCCGGCGGCACGCTCGTCGTCCGCTATCAGGAGGACGGCAAAGTCTGGCTGACTGGCGACGCCAACACCGACTTCACGGGGACTATCGAAATTTAAGCAAAAGCGGCATCTCGTTTTTCACGCGGGATGCCGCCCTTTTTGCAAAGGGGAGGAAATTTGCATGAAACACGTTCTTTGCTTCGGTGACAGCAACACTTGGGGCTTCATCCCCGGCACCTGCAAGCGCTACGACGAACACACCCGCTGGACAGGCATTTTGCAGGACGAACTTGGCGCAGACTGGCGCATCCACGAGAACGGGCAGAACGGCAGAACCACCGTCTTTCCTGAACCCGGCAAGGACTTCATGACCGGCTTGGGCGCGCTGCCCTACGCGCTGGATACCCTGCGCCCGCTGGACGCCATCATCATCATGCTCGGCACGAACGACCTGAAGGAGCACACCGCACAGGCGAGCGTCAACGGTATCGGCACGCTGATTCGCACGATTCAGACGTTCGACCAGCTGTACCCCGCGAGCGTGCCGTTGTTCGGGGATAACAAGCCGCGGATTCTGGTACTGACGCCGATTGAGATTGGCGAGAATGTGGCGGAATGGGACACGCTGCATGGGAAGGGGCAGGAATCGCGGAAATTCCCGGCACTGATGAAGGGTTTGTGTGAGTGGCTCGGTGTGGAGATGATGAATACGCAGGAGATTGTGCAGCCGTCAAAGGTGGATGGGATTCATATGATGCCGGAAGAGCATCGAAAACTGGCGCTGGCGGTGAAGGAGAAGCTGCTGGCAATGATGGCAAAGTAAAAATAGCAATGAAAAAGGAGCAATGACTGGCGCGAAAACGCAATCATTGCTCATAAAAAAAATCGGAAGTCAAGCCGCTCATTTGCGTGCTTGACTCCCGATTTTTTTCTTACTTTGTGTTCTTGATTTCCATCCACAGGTTTTCATAGATCTTGCGGAAGGTGTCGTCGATGTCGTGGAAGAATTCGCAGCGATCCTGAACCTCCTGAGAAGGATTCAGAACGTGGTTGTTCTCGTATTCCTCGCCCATCAGCTCAATCGCGCCCTTGTTGGGGCTGGAGTACCAGATGTATTCGCAGTTCATCTGCGCGATGTCGGGGCGGCAGAGGAAGTTGATGAACTTCTCGGCGTTCTCCTTGTTGCGGGCGGACTTGAGGATGACCGCGCCGTCCACCCAGATGTTCGAGCCTTCAGAGGGCACGAAATAGTCCAGATGGTCGTTCAGGTCGATGGCGTACTGCGCGTCGCCGGACCACATCAGCGCGAGCGCCGCTTCGCCAGCAACCATCTTGTCCTTCGTTTCGTCCACCTGATACGCCTTGACAACGCCGGACTGCTTCTGCTCAATCAGCTTATCCTTCGCTGCCATCAGCTCCGGAACTTCGCGGCTGTTCATGGAATAGCCGAGGTACTTCAGCGTGATGCCCATGCTGTCGCGGTAGGAGTCCAGCATGAACACGTTCTTCTGGTACTGCGTGTCCCAGAGGATGCTCCAAGACTGGTTGGGTTCGGGAATCATGTCCTTGTTGTACAGGATGCCGACCGTTCCCCACATATACGGCACGGAGTACTTGTTCTCCGGGTCGTAGTCGGGATTGCGGAGCTTGTCGATAATCTGCTCGAAATTCGGCACGTTGTCGTAGTTAATTTCCGCCAGCAGATCCTTGGCGATCATGCGCTCGATGATGTAGTCGGACGGGAAGCACACGTCGAACGCACCGGGGTTCGCCTCGACCTGCACGATCATGTCCTCATTCGTGGTGAAGCACATGTAGTTGACCTTGATGCCCGTCTCTTCGGTGAAGAGGGTCAGGACTTCGGGTGCGATGTAGTCCTCCCAGTTGTAGACGTTGACGACCTCTTCCGCGAGGGCGGCGGGGGCGACGGTCAGCGTCAGGCACAGGAGCATCAGCAGGGAAAGCAGCTTTTTCATCAGAGATGTTCCTCCTTCAAGGTAATTGGGGGTTTAGTCATTATTCGATGCGGTGCGGCGGTTGACAATCAGCAGCAGCACCAGCAGAGCGACGAACATGAGCGCCGACAGTGCGTTGAGCGTCGGCTCGATGCCGCGGCGGGCGGCGGAGTAAATCAGCGTGGACAGATTCTGCACCAGCGGGGAGGTCGTGAAGTAGCTGATGGTGAAGTCGTCCAGCGAGAGGGTGAACGCCAGCATCGCGCCCGTGATGATGCCCGGCATACATTCGGGGATGATGACGTGGAACAGCGCGTACATCGGCGTTGCGCCAAGGTCAAGCGCCGCTTCGTAGGTGTGTCGGTTCATTTGCTTGAGCTTCGGCAGCACCGATAGGATGACGTAGGGCGTATCGAACGTGATGTGCGCCAGCAGCATCGTCACATAGCCGCGGTCTACCTTCGTGAAGAGGAACAGCAGCATCAGGCTGATGCCGGTCACGATGTCGGGCATGGTGTTGGGCAGGTTCGTCAGCGTCATCATGAACGACTGCGGCCGCTTCTTCATGGCGTGGATGCCAATGGCGGCGAGCGTTCCCAGAATCGTCGCGACGACCATGGCCAGCAAGGCAATTGTCACCGTGACAGTCAGCGCATTCATGATGCGCGTGTCCTGAAACAGCTCCGTGTACCAGCGGAAGGAAAAGCCCTCCCACTTCGCGCGGCTCTTGCCCGCGTTGAAGCTCTGCACAATCAGCACGATAATCGGAAGATACAGGAAGATAAGGATGAGCGCCAGATACGCGCGCTTGCAGAACTTTTTCATGCGATGCCGCCTCCTTCGCCGTTGGGGTCGGCCTTGCGCAGGATGGAGAGCGAAATCAGAATCAGCACCATCATGATGAGGGAGAGCGCCGAGCCGACGTTCCAGTTGCCTTCGGTCAGGAACTTCGCCTCAATCAGGTCGCCGAACATCATCGTGTTGCCGCCGCCCAAGACGCGCGGGATGAAAAATGTCGTCACCGAAGGCATGAACACCATCGTGATGCCGCTGACGATGCCCGGAATGGACAG
>OGWV01000665.1_pt1 | contig 21193 bp, 17 predicted proteins | sample 1576081 | NCBI WGS metagenome assembly OGWV01 (sample SAMEA3541541, study PRJEB24748) | human gut metagenome | biome: human gut; feature: human-associated habitat; material: faeces | place: China | collected 2012 | reverse complement strand
ACGAGCTGACGCCGGAGGAACTGAAGGCGCTGCAGGCGTGCTTTCTGGCCCTAAATTTGCGGGCTATATTGATAATTTTAAAGCCGCTGTCAGCAGCAGGGTAGCTTATATTCCTTTTGGCAAAATTCCTCTTAATGAGCTTATGATGCGCTGCTCAATGCTTATTACAGATTATTCAAGCGTTTGCTGGGATGTTTATTATATGGATAAGCCTGTTCTTTTCTATCAGTTTGATTATGATATGTATAATCAGGCTCACGGTTCATATATCAATATGGAAACAGACCTTTTCGGTAACCGTTCAACTACCGAGGATGCACTTTTAAACGATGTTGAATATTTTGCAAATAACGGTTTTGTTGAAAATGAAAAAGACCGCATTGCTGCACCGAAGTATTTTGAGTATAGGGATAACAATAATTCAAAGCGAATATATGATTTCTTGAAAAACAATAACTATTAAAATCAAAGCACCGTTGCGATTTCGCAACGGTGCTTTGATTTTATTTGCTTTATTTGTTTTTGATTTTTCCTACTCTTAAAGCCCTGAGTGAATTTGCTATTGCAATAAGGCAAACACCCACATCGCCGAACACTGCAAGCCACATCGCATTTTCGTCAAATATTCCTATTGCACATCCTATGATAATCAATAGTTTTACTGCAATTGCAAAAATAATGTTTTCGTGTACTATGCGAATAGTCTTTTTCGCAACCTTTTTGCCGATTGCAAGTTTTGAAAGTGAGTCGCCCATAATAACCATATCCGAAGCTTCAACCGCAATATCCGAGCCGGCACCGCCCATTGCAACGCCTACATCGGCTTGCGATAATACCGGTGCGTCGTTTATTCCGTCACCGGTGTAAACAACCGTACGGCCGCTTTTTTGAAGTTCACTTACTATGTTTGCTTTTTCGTCAGGCATCAGGCGTGAGTATACTGTGTCAATTCCGGCTTTGCTTGCAATATCTTTTGCAATTTCTTCTTTATCGCCTGTCATCATAACGGTTTTTGCAATCCCGAGTTTTTTAAGTGCTTTAAGCGCGTCTTTGCTGTCTTGCTTAATTATGTCAGCAAATACGATGTCACCCATAAATTCGCTTTCACTGCAACAATATATTGCTGTGCCTATTACATTTGTTTCTTTGAAATCATTGCAATGTTCTTTCATCAGTTTTTCATTGCCTACATAATATTTAACTCCGTCAACAATTGCTGAAACACCAAGTCCTGCATAGGTTTTTGAATCTTTTACTTCGCATTTGTCTGCATAATGCCCGAATGCAATATTGATGCTTTTTGCAATAGGGTGGTTTGAATATCTTTCACATGCCGCAATGATTTTTAAAAGCTCTCTGTGCTGATTATCTTTGCAATGGCAATGATTATGCTCGCAGGTTACGAACTCAAATTTACCGTTTGTAAGTGTACCTGTTTTGTCAAACACACCTGTATCTGCCTTTGCAAGTATTTCAAGGTAATTGCCGCCTTTAACGAGTATTCCCTCTCTTGAGCAAGCACCTATGCCTGCAAAAAAGCTGAGCGGTATTGAAATTACAAGTGCGCACGGGCAGGATACTACAAGTGCCGAAAGTCCGCGGTATAACCATTCGTGCCATTGCCCATTAAAGAAAAGCGGAGGTACTACCATGATAAGTACAGCAATTAAGCATACAATAGGAGTATAAATTCTTGCAAATCTTGTAATGAATTTTTGGGCATGGCTTTTTTTATCTTGTGATTTTTCAAGCATATCAAGTATGCGTGATACGGTTGAATCCTTGTATTCTTTTTCAGCCTTTACTGTTACCGTACCGTCAAGGCTGACTGAACCTGCAAGTACACTGTCACCCACACCTTTGGTAACAGGAATTGTTTCACCCGTTAATGATTTCATATCAAATTGCGATGTTCCGTTTGTAATTACACCGTCAATATTAAGCTTTTCGCCCGGGCGAATAATCATTAAATCTCCGATTTTTACTTCTTCGGGTGAAATAGCTTTTTCTTTTTCTCCGTCTATGATATTAACAACTTCAACTTTTGCTTCAAGCATATTTTTTATTGATTTTCTGCTTTTATCAAGTGCAAGTCCCTGCAAAAATTCACCTATTGTGAATAAAAATACGACCATACAGCCTTCGCTGTATTCGCCTACTGCAAATGCACCTAATGACGCAATAGTCATAAGCAAATTTTCATTAAAAATATCTTTATGCATTACACCTTCAACAGCTTCTTTGATAATATCAAAGCCTACAATTAAATATGAAAGCATAAAGCATACTAAAAATGAAAAATCAGGTAAATCAATTTTTCCTTTTTCTGCAACTTCATTTAATATGTAACCGGCAATGAGAAAAAATCCACCGCCGATTAGCTTAAATAAAAATTGACCTTTATTTATATCTTCATGATTGTGTTCGCATGAGCAAGCGTGTTCATGATTATGCTCACAGCAACATTCATCATGTGTGTGTTCGTGATTATCAGCCATATTTACACCTCGTTATTTTATAATATACACTAATATAGTTTAATAAGTTGTAATTGTCAACTGTTTATTTTCATCAATGCTGCCAAGTGCAATGTCTGCCATTTTAGTTTCTCTGTTTGCAAGTATTTTTTTGATTTCATTTTTATCAATAGGGCATTTTTCAATTTCTTTTTCAACAAATTTTCCGTCACAAATAACATCGTATGAAAGTCCCTCTCTTATAGGTGCAAAATTAAAATCTTTTGGGTTGAGAGGCCTTTTTTGCGGTGTCGGCATAAAGCTGATACTTCCTGTAATTTCCATAATTGCACTGTCAATATCCGTCAGGTTGAAATAACCGCTTACCCTTGCGCTTGCAATCAAATCATCAATATCAAGCTTTGCTTTTTTTAAGTTTTTCTTTATTACTTTTCCTTTTTGCATAATTATGATAGGTTCGCCTGAAATAAATCTTCTTGCCTTTATGCTTTTTTGCGTGATTACAGACAGCAGTAAGCCTATAATTGCCCAAACCGCCATTGCAGTAATGCCTTTCCACCATTCAAGTTCAAGATTAGTCGACATTTCGGCAGCTATTGAACCTATTGTAATTCCTATAACATAATCAAAAAAGCTCATTTCATTTATTTGCCTGTAACCCATAAGTTTGGTAAGCAAAAATAAAACTACCATTGCTGTAACAGATAAAATAATAATTTTAGCAAATTCCATTAAAATCACCGTTATTATTTTGCACAGTATTTTTAATTTTATATATAAAAAATCAGCGATAGGCACATCACCTACCGCTGGTTGAAAAAAATGCAATTATTTAATAACAGTACCGATTGTGTTTGGTGCCATACCGGCAGCATTTGCTTCATCGGTGTCAATATGCATTGCAAGTGCATAAGAATCTGAAACTCTTACTACAACATCACCGAAAGTAAGATTTCTTCCGTTTGATGTAGGAATGGCAACTGAAACGATTTCACCGTTTGTAAGTCCCATTTTTTCAGCGTCTGCTGTTGTAGCGTGAATGTGTCTTTTAGCAGCAATTACACCCTTTGTAATTTCAATCTCACCTGCCGGGCCTACAAGCTTGCAGCTTCCTGTTCCCTCAAGGTCGCCGCTTTCTCTTACAGGTGCGTTAACACCGATTGAGCGTGCGTCGGTAAGTGAAAGTTCAACCTGTGTTTCTTTTCTGCATGGGCCGAGGATTGATACAGCAGGGAATTCGCTTTTTGAACCGATTACTCTTACTCTTTCGTTTGAAGCAAATTGGCCCGGTTGTGAAAGCTCCTTTTTAACTGTAAGTTCATATCCCTTGCCGAAAAGTGTTTCCAAATCTTCCTTTGAAAGATGAACATGTCTTGCTGAAATTTCAACTAAAACTTTGTTTTCCATATGTAAATCTCCTTAAATTATATATGCACATAAATATGCATTTTAATCTCTTATATTTTATACCTATTTTGATTGTATTTCAACCATAAATTTGATATAATACCTTTGGTGATGAAAAATGACATTAGATGAACTTGAAATAAAATGTAAAAATTGCACAAAATGCGATTTGTGCGAAGGCAGAACAAATCTTGTATTCGGTATCGGCAAAAAGGACGCCGATATTATGCTTATAGGTGAGGGCCCGGGTGAAAACGAGGATTTGCAGGGGCAACCTTTTGTTGGCAGAAGCGGTCAGCTGCTCGATAAATTCCTTGCAAGCGTTGACCTGTCGCGTGATAAAAATGTATATATTGCAAATATGGTTAAATGCCGCCCTCCTAAAAACCGTGACCCAAAACCTGAAGAGCAGGATATGTGCATAAATTGGCTTAGAGAGCAGTTTAAAATTATCAAACCTAAAATCGTAGTGTGCGTCGGCAGAATTTCTGCGCAAAAGCTTATTGATAAAAACTTTAAGGTGACACAGCAACACGGTCAGTTTATAGATAAAAACGGTACTCTTTTTATGGGTACATACCATCCGGCAGCAATTTTGAGAAATCCTAACAATAAGGAATTTGCATTTGCCGATTGGCTTGCTTTAAGAGATAAAATTGATGAACTCGGCATAGAAATTTAATAATTAAAAATGGCGATGAGAATGTAGAGCTCATCGCCATTTAACTTTATTTAAGTATTTCGTCTGCCAAATTTGATAAAGCCGCTATGTCACTTTCCTTAACGGTTGTTTTAATTGTGACAGTGTTTTCAATTAAATCAATATTTTTCATCTGTTCAAATTCAGCTTTCATAGCTTTAACCGCACTTGGCGCCCACGATGCGTTTTCAACAAGTGCAACGCGTCTGTTCTGGTAAAGCTTTGATTTTAAATGGTGAATAAAATCAGCCATTGGTAAAAATACGCCGCCGTCATAGCTTGGCGCCATACATAAAAGGGTACTGTATCTGAACGCGTTTTCAACACACTTTGCCATATCATCTCTTGAAAGGTCGCCAATTGCAACTTTGGCTGCACCCTTGGTTTCAAGTATTTCTTTCATTTTGTTTGCTGCCTCGGCTGTGTTGCCGTGCATTGATGCGTATGCTATAAATACACCCTCATCTTCAGGCTCATATGCTGCCCAAGTTGTGTAAAGATTCAAAACTTCAGGTATTGTGTCTGTTAATACAGGGCCGTGAAGAGGGTAAATGGTATTTATTTCAAGTGTACTTGCTTTTTTTAGCAGATTTGAAACAGGAAGACCGTATTTGCCTACAATGTTAAAATAATATCTTCTTGCTTCGCAATTCCAGCTTTCGTCAGCATCAATTGCACCGAATTTGCCGAATGCATCAGCAGAAAACAGAGCCTTTTCGCTTATTTCATAGCTCAACATAACTTCAGGCCAATGCACCATAGGTGCAAGAATGAATTTAAGTGTATGACTTCCGAGTGAAAGCTCATCACCCTCACCGACGGTTAAAACATTTTCTGATTTGATGCCGAATTGCCCAAGCATACTTTTTGCTTTGGCTGTGCAAACAAGTGTTATATTCGGATACATTTCAATAACTGTATTTACATTTGCCGAATGATCAGGTTCAAGATGCTGGATAATAAGATATGTAGGTTCTTTTCCATCAAGTGCATTTTTTAAATTATCAAGCCATTTTGATGTTACAATTTTATCAACTGTATCCATAATTGCAATTTTTTCATCGTCAATTAAATATGAATTATATGCCATTCCGTTTGGAACCGTGTATTGCCCTTCAAATAAATCAAGGTCGTGCGTGCTTGCGCCGATGTATTTAATGCTTTCACTTATTGCCATATATCTCTCTCCTTAAGCTTTGTCTAATAAGATTATATCACAATATGAAATCTTGTTCAATAAGCACTATTCATCTGTGGGACTTGTTATGGTTTTTCCGTTTGGAAATGTGAGCTTTTTGCTTATTTCGTCGGAATTATCTAAATCAATTTTGTTTCCGTTTATTGAAAATGACAATTTTTGTATAGTGCTGTATTCTATACCGTTTTCATCAACTGCGACATATTCCAAATTAAATGTATTATGCTTATAAAATTTATCAAAGCTTGTTTTTATTTTGACGCTTGATACATAAAGTTTATCGTTATATACTCTGAATTCCTTTGTAAAATAAGGCTTTTCATCATCAAAATAAGCTTTTACATATCCTTTTTTTACTTTCGCTTTTGATACAATTCTGAAATTTATATAATCATCAAGTTCGCCGGTAATATATCCGTCGGAATAATTAACGGGTATGGAAATACTGTCACTGTTAAAATAATCATCAATAAAATCTATTGATAAATCGGCTTTTTCGATTGTTTCACCGTCATTTGTTTGAATTATATATTTGTCATATGTTGTATCAACTGTGGTTTGAACTGTAAAGTCACCGTTATTGTTTTCAAGTTCAACTTCTTTTATTGTTCCGTCTTCCTGCGGTGCATTAAAAGTTACTTTTAAGTTTTTAGAATACTTTTCAGGTGAATATGTTATGCTTATGGTTGCAAGCCAAGGTTTGCTTTTATCTATATCCAATACCTTATAATCAACATAGTTTAAAATTTTGTATGATGTGGAATCCAAATCGTCATCTGAATCATTATTATAATATGTATTGTTTGCAATGTTTTGCATATTGTTTTCTGCGGCGGTTAATCTTGTGCTTAAATTACCGATATTGAAAAATGCAATTGCCAAAACAACAGCAAGAATTATCACGCTGATTTTCCATTTTGTGTTTAGGTCATTTATCTTTTTTGTGCTTGCTTCGTTTTCAAGCGATATAAGCTCATTTATATATTCTTTCGCATAATCACTTATGTTTTCACCCTCACTGCCCGGTGAGGTTAAGCCTAAAAGCTCATCCATAGTTACGCCGAAATATTCGGCAAGTGCAGTCAGCTTTTTTAAATCCGGCATAGCTGTACCGTTTTCCCATTTTGATACAGTTTGGCGGGAAACATTCAAATTCTCTGCAAGCACTTCTTGTTTAATATCCTTGGCTTTTCTGAGTTCTCGTAAATTTTCACTAAAATTCATACAGGCACCTCCTTGTATGTTTATCTCTGAAAATATCATACCAAAGAAGTGCCTGCATTTCAACATATTATCGGTTTTCAAAATGTAAACTTACGGTTGCAACGCCCGAAAAAGCGCGGCAAATTAAATTTATTCACAAATTAAAAGACCGTAGCCTTTTTCTCTTTTATAAATAATTTTAGTTTCACCGTCAAGTCCGAGATATACGAAAAAGCTGTGACCGAGCATTTCCATTTGAACTATTGCTTCGTCATCACTCATCATATTAGGAGAAATGGTTTTCCTCCTCTTAATATCAACACTTGATGAATCAAATTGGTCAAAATCATGCATTGTAATATCATCAAGCGGGGCAACAGCCTTTGCAATTTCATCAATTCCGCCTTTTCTCTTTTTATCAACAAGAAATGTTTTTAATTTTCTCAGCTTTCTCTTGAGGTCGTCAACAGCCATATCAACAACCGGCTCAATTCTGTCCGCTCTTGCCTCACCTCTGATGAATGAGCCTACATTTACTACTGTTATATCGCACTTGTAGCCATCTTTTTTCTTGGCAAGTGTTACATCAAATTCTGCTGAATCAGGGAGCATTTTTTCAATTCTTTTAAGCTCCTTTTCAATTCCGTCTTTTGTTCCTTGCTTGAGTTCAAATCCTCTTGCTGTAATGTTAATCATAAATGTTTACCTCCTGTGTTTAACTTGGGGGCATAGGCAAAGTTTGCTAAAAAAGAATAACCTATCCCTTATCTTAATTATACACCTAAATGTTAATAAATTGTAGTATTTACTTTAAATTATTTTTTTGGTATAATTAAATAAGTGTATTGTTTTTTATTTTAGGGGATTAGGCTATGTATAAGAAAAAGAGAAACGATATTGATAAACTTAAAACACTTTTTTTCGGAAAGGATTTGAGAGTGACCGAAGGGAACGCTTATACAGAGGTTCGCAAATATGATTTTTCAAGCTATTATCCCGAAGAAAATTATATAAAAAAGCAGGGTAAACCCCGTAAAAATGTGGTTGATATTAGGGAATACGGTGCAGATGTTCAAAATTCAAATAATGCACCTTTTATCAATAAAGCTATTGAAAAAGCATCTCAAATCGGCGGTGTTGTCCTTGTTGACGGGGGAGATTATGTTACCGCAACAGTAAATCTTTTATCTAATGTTACTCTTTTCATTGCCAAAAATTCATCCCTTTGTGCTAATGAAACAGGTAAGGGATACGAAAGCAAAAAAGCTATTTTGTATGCCGAAAACTGCGAAAACATTTCACTTAAAGGCGGTGGAAAAATTAAAGGTAACGGCCATCTTTTCGGCTTTGAGCCTGTGGCAAGTGAAAATAACACAACACCGCCCAAATATATAGATGTAATTGAAATGCGAAAAGATTACAGAAGCCAGCTTCGTTTTGCACACCCAAGCAAGTACGGCGGCCCTATATATTTTAAAAATTGCAAAAATGTTTCGGTGGATAATTTTATTATAGAAAACAGTGCGTATTGGACTTTTAAAATTTCAAATTGTGAAAATGTTGATATTAAGAATTTCATCATAAATAATAACCGCAATGTTGCCAATGCCGACGGAATTGACATAGCAGGAACAAGTAATGTTAATATTTCGCATTGCTTTATTTCAACAGCGGATGACGGCATAGTAATTAAAAATGCAAGCTGGCTCGGTAATACCGGTGTTATGAAGAATATTAAAATTTCCGATTGTGAAATTATCAGCAGAACAAATGCAATAAAAGTCGGCACGGAAACTACATATGATATATCCGATATTTATATAAATGATTGCAAATTATTTATGACTGATTTATATCCGGGCAGCGTGTCGGGCATTTCGCTCGAAGCGTGTGACGGAACTGTGCTTAGCAATGTAAATATTGATAATATCACTATGGATCGTTGCACTTGCCCTATTTTTATCCGCCTTGCAAACAGAAACAGGGCGGCCGAAGTTAACAGCCAAAGCGCAAATGCAATTGAATTTGGCAAAAAAGGTAAAGGCGGCGCGGATTCAAATGTGTTTAGGTTCAATATGCTCAGTGAAGTAAGGGATATAAATATTTCCAATATTACTGCAACGAGAGTTGAACTTCCGGTTATCATTGCCGGATATAAGCAGCTCGGCATAACCAAAAGAGTTAAAAATGTAACGCTTAAAAATATTTTCCTTGATTATTATGCTTGTGAAGAAACTGTGGATAAACGCAGATTTATCCCTGAATATGCTAAAACATATCCTGAAGGCTGGCGGTTTAGAAATCTTCCGTCATATGCACTTTGGAGCAGGCATACCCAAAATTTAAAGCTTGAAAACTTTAATTGCAATCACCCTGTTGCAACTTGGAAAAAGGATATAATAAATATAGATGATATATAACAAAAGACAGTGTAGAAATAGTCAAATTGTAAATTTCTACACTGTCTTTTTAGTTTTATTCTTCGTCTTCAGCTTTTGGATATTTTAAATCTTCTTTAGTCCAATCTTTAATTACTTCAAGAAAAGCTTTTGATTCTTCTTTTGCCTGCGGCAGATTATGGTCAAGGCAGTTGCCGCATTCTTTTGGTGACGCACCCGGAATAACACCCCAATAATCAGCTATAAACTGAAAAGCCTCTTTAATAAGCTTGATTGAATAATTATCACTCAAGCTTCTTGTAAGAAAATAAAATCCTGTTCTGCAACCCATTGGGCCGAAATAAATTATGTTATCGCCAAATTCTGTATTTCTTACATAAGTTGCAAAAAGATGCTCAATTGTGTGCATTGCGGCGTTAGTCATTACCGGCTCCTTGTTAGGCTCACGCATACGAATATCATAAGTTGTTATATCATCATCAATTCTGCTGATATAAATTCCTCTTTTGAGGATATTGTGGTCAATTTGAAAACTCGGAATAGTTTTCATTTTACTTCAACTCCTGTTAAAAATGATTTATTTTGTGTGATTTTGTAAGTGTCTTCGCCCAAGAAAAATTGATTTATCATATTTAATGCGTCAATTTTAGATAATTCAAATAAGTCTTCAAAACTTTTGCTTCTTTTTATCTTGTCATAAGGTGAAGTCCATATCTTTCGCTCTATATTACCATATTTTTTTGCATTTTCCAAGTCTTTTGGGCGCATCAAAGCACTAAATTTAAAGTTTTTTAAAAACGGGGCGCATAAATCATCAATTATTTTAACTATTTTTTCTTTTCTGCCGGTTTTATCCGTTGTAAGCTTTTGAATATATTTAATATCTTTTATTGCGGTTATGGCATCGTTTGGTGTTATATTGCTTTTTGTTACAGCGTTTGTAATATCGCTTATCATTTTGCCAAGTTCTTCAAGCTCAAGGTTACTGAAGTTTAATGTGCTTGCAGTGTCAAAAAGATGCGGTTTTTTTATATTCATTCTTTTTGATAAAAGATAAGTGTCCATTGAAAACTCAATAATATTATGCGCTGTGTGGCTGTTAAGTTTTTTAAACTCATCAGTCATTTTGTTTTGCAAAAAATAAACATACGGGTGGCAGTTTCTGTCAAGCACATAGTGCAAAATAAATCCGGTGGCATATGATTTCGCAATTTCAATTTGGCTTGATTTTGAGATATATTCACGCATATTTTCAAAAATTTCACTCGGCTTTGCACGGTGCAGTTTTGAACCCGTCTTTCTTAATGATTTGCCGAGCATCCAGGGCATAATCCTGTGGTCAAAAAATATATCAGGCCCTTGCGTGCCGATATAATAAGCCGCTTCGTCTAATTTAAAGTCGACTTGATTTTCAATTTCTTCTTTCAGTTCCTTGGCAAAAATATAGTGGGTTGAATATGCCGGCATTAAATCAGTCCTTTAAAATCTTTTGGAAAGTCACTGTCAACAGTGATTTTTTCGTGAGTTATAGGGTGGGTGAAATATATCGTTTTGCAGTGAAGTGCCTGCCTGTTTATCTTTTCGCAGTTGCCTCCGTAAAGAGTATCGCCCAAAAGCGGTGCGCCTAAATGTGAAAAATGAACTCTTATTTGATGTGTGCGTCCTGTTTCAAGGTTTAATTTCAGCAGTGTGTTTTCACCATCGGTTTTGATAGCTTCATAATGCGTTACCGCTCTTTCACCATCATCAAATACACCGCGTTCAATAATGCTTTCATGTACTCTTCTGATAGGTAAATCAATTGTTCCTCTGCCCTCAAATTTGCCTGAAACCACAGCGTAGTAATCTTTTTTTATTTTGCCTGCAAGCTTGCTTGCCGCAAGTTCGTTTTTTGCAATAAGTACAAGGCCGCTTGTATCTCTGTCAAGCCGATAGACTGCCCTGAAGGCGCAGTCGCTCTCCATATAACAGGCGGCAACATTTGCAAGTGTGTCACCCCTGTGATTTCTGCTTTCGTGAACGGGCATTAGCGGCGGCTTGTTGAGTACTAAAATATCCTCGTCATTATATGCAACCTTTACATTTTCACATTCGAATTTTGCGGGCATTTTTCCGCTGCTTTTAATATTGACAGTGAGGTTGTCACCGCTTTTTAATACTTCAATGGCTTTGGCAAATTTACCGTTTAGCTTTATTCCGTTTTCATCCTGCTTAAGTTTAGTCAACAGCGCACTTGATACACCGAAATTTCTTAAAAAATCCCTTATCATCAGTCCGCTGTTTTTATCATCAATTTTAAATATAATCTCTCGCATAACATTATTATATAACAAAATCGGGAACATAGCAATGCTCCCGATTGATTTAGAAACTGTATGAAACGATTATGCCCCCGTCGGACGCATAAAGTGAATTAAGACCCGACGCTTTAAGTATTTCAACATTGCCGAATTTAGCCTTTTCGCAGATTTTTGCGGCAACCTGCTTTGCTCTGTCCTCACAGCAGACATAAGAAACAACAAGCGTTTCACCGCTCAAATCCTTGCCGTCAAGCTCGCCTGCGATAAGGTTGCTCATCTTCATCATAGCACGGTTGAGCGTGATGTCTTGAGCCGCAAGTGAAATGTTGCCTTGGTCTGTTCTTTTGCAAATAAGCTTAACTCTTATTTTTTCAAGCACCTTAGCCGCAAGTGCAAAGAGCCTGCCGTTTGATTTAAGCGCATCCAAACTTTCAAGGCAGAAGTAAAGGCCGGTGTTGTTGACAATATATGCATCAATTTCCTTTTGTATATCCTCTGCATTTTTACCGCCGTCTGCAAGTTCTTTTATCTTTTTTGCCACAATTGTTTCAATGCCGGATGTTGCAAGTGAGTCAAAAACAATGATTTTTTTATCATCACCAAACTCTTCTTCATAAAGCATTTTACCTTGGAGTGCGCTGTTATAAGTTCCGCTTAACTGATTTGTGATTGTTAAAACAAAAACGGCATCATAGTCGCCCTCATATGCTTTTTTAAATGCGTCAGGTGCAGGGCAGGCAGATTTTGCATTTCCGCCGTTTGCCTTCATTCTTGAAATAAAATCGTCTTGGTCAAAATTTTCATCATCAAAAATTCTGTATTCGCCTATTTCAAGTGTAAGCGGTACGATTTCAAAATCCTGCCAGGTTTTCATATCGGCTGTCAAGTCACAACAGCTGTCTGCTACAATTTTATATTTCATAATTTTATCCTTTATAAATATTATATTGGAAAATAATTATAACCTTTTTATATCATTTAGTCAACATAAACGGATAAAATCGTCTTGTAAATTTGATTAAATAGACAGCAGCAGACAAGTTGACAAAATATGAACAAATGCGCTACAATACCAAAATACAAAGGAGGGGGAAAATGAGGTATATAGAAATTGACGAACAGCAGAAAAATGTTCCTGTGTTTAAAAATGTAATTTATGCACTTAAGATTACTTGGAAAGCCGATAAAAGACTTCTTTTGGGCTATATTTTGCAGGAGGGATTTTTTGCGATTTTTTCAAAATATCTTCAAAATATTTTGTTTTTAAAAATACTTCTTGATGTAGTAAGCCAAAATCGTGATTTTAAAACTTATGTTAAAGAACTTTTGCTTTTTGCCCTTATTTCGTTTTTTGTTAAAATCTTTCAGTGGTGGGGTATGAAAACAGAGCAGATTGCGACTAAAAGGGTACTTAAATATCTTAATAATATGGTGTTTGAAAAGGCGATAAGTCTTGATGTTTCGTGCTATGAGGACCCGGCTTTTTATGATAAATATCAGCGTGCCACTCTTGTTTTAACAAATAGTTTTTTTGATTTGATATGCTATGATTTTGCGTCTTTTATTGCTGATGTTATTGCTCTTATTTGCGTAATTACAACTGTTGCAGTAATCAATCCGGTTTATGTTCTTTTTTTGGTTCCTATATTTTTTGTATTCTTTATCGAGCTTGCAAAAAGCAAATGCGTATATAAGCGCGATATGGAAATGACAACTAACAACCGTGTTAAAGCATATGTTCAAAGAACCGTGTTTTTGCGGGATTTTTCAAAGGATATGAGAACTTCAAACATTTTTGCAGTGATTATGAAAAGGTTTGAAGCCTCAATTAAAGCCAATATCGAAATACTTAAAAGGTACGGAGTTAAACTGTTTTTATACAGTATGGTAAGTTCACTTTTCAGTGAAGTTATTCCAATTGTGGGTACTCTTTCTTACGCAGGTTATGAATTTGTTACGCTTGGCAGTATGACTGCGTCAAATTTCAGTGTCGTAATGTCATCAATAACTTCGGTCAGCATTGCTACTATTGATACTACGGAATGTTTTGATGAAATGACTCTTATGGCGCTTTATTTTCAAAATTTGAGAGAGTTTTTTGAATACGAGCCAAAGATTAAAACAGGCACAAAAAAAGCTGAAAAATTTGAAAGTTTAGAGTTTAAAAATGTTTCGTTCAAATACCCAAGCGCACAAAAATATTCACTTGAAAATATCAGCTTTAAGCTTACAAAAGGGGAACGCCTTGCAATTGTAGGTGTAAACGGTGCCGGCAAATCCACTCTTGTTAAATTGATTTTAAGATTTTATGACGCTTCAAGCGGTCAAATTTTATATAACGGTGTTGATATTAAAGAGTATGAACTTTCTTCACTTCGTAATGCTTTTGCAACCGTTTTTCAGGATTATAAAAATTTTGCAATTTCCGTTTTTGAAAATGTTATGTGTCGTGAATGTGATGAAAATGATAAAAAAATTGCCGAAAAGGCACTTGAGCAAAGCGGTGCTTGGAGCAAGGTGTCAACCTTGAAATACGGCGGTGACACATCACTCACCCGTGAATTTGATGAAAACGGTGCAGGCCTTTCGGGCGGCGAAAATCAAAAGGTTTCAACTGCAAGGCTTTTTGCCAAGGATTTTGAAATAGCTGTTTTGGATGAACCAAGCTCCGCTCTTGACCCAATTGCAGAATATAAAATGTATGAAAATCTTATTGATGTAACAAAGGGTAAGACTGTTATTTTTATTTCCCACAGGCTTTCAAGTGCAGTACTCAGTGATAATATAATCGTGCTTTCAAACGGTAAAATTATTGAACAGGGCAGTCATAATGAACTTATGAAAAACGGCGGGGAATATGAAAAAATGTTTACTCTTCAAGCCTCAAATTATGAAAAGGAGGGTGTATCTGATGAAAATTAAAGTAAAGCAAAAAGATGAGCATAGTATGTTTTCAAATATGATGTTTTTTATGTCACTCCTTTTTAAAGCGTCACCGCTTCTTGTTATCGGCGAGCTTATTTGGGGCGTTATGAATAATTTACCGAGTACACTTATCAGCGTTTTAGGAATAAAATATGTTATTGATATTGCCGCTTCGGGCGAAAGGCTGAATCGTATTTATTATGTTGTTTTGGTTTGTGCAGGGTTGTTAATTATAAGCAAGCTTATTTGCTTTTTATATCGTGAATTTTTCTGGAATGTTCAAAAGGAAAAAGCATATTTTAACCTTAACCGTCAGCTTTATGAAAAGGCAAAGTCGCTTGACTTGGAGTCATATGATAATCCTGATTTTTATAATAATTTTATTTTGACTATTGAATCTTCAAGCGACAATATTCAAAATCTTTTGGGTTTAGTCAGGCGGTATTTTGCAAATGTTGTTTCACTTTTGACTGTATCGTCAATTCTTTTAACTATCGACCCGCTTTGCCTTGTAATTATACTCGGCACTATTTTGATTTTTCTTCCTATCAGCCATATTATAAGTGATTTACAGGTTGAAAGGCGAATTGAAAATACAAAATATCACAGGCGTTCCGATTATTTTCAGCGTATTTTCTATTTGCAGGATTATGCTAAAGAAGTAAGAATGAATAATATTCATCCGCTTTTAATCAGCAGGTATAATGACGCTGCCGATGATGTAATTGCCAATCAAAAGAAATATTGGACTAAAATACCAAGGCTTTATTTTATTCAGGAAATGGGCGTGCAAATAGTTGGTTTTATGTTTGTTTTGCCGCTTTATCTCGGCTATCTTGTGCTGGTTAAAAAGACGATTACACCGGGTGATTTTGTTGCAAGTTTTAACAGCGCATATTCAATTGCAATAAGTATAAATTTCCTTACCGTATGGGGTGTTGCTCAATTTGGTGAACGGGCAAAGCTGATAGAAAAATATCGTGGCTTTTTAAAAAGCGATTTCAAAATCAAAGACGGTAAAGATGTTGCAAAAATTAGAGAGCCGAAGGAAATTAAGATTGAAAATCTGTCTTTCACATATCCGGGAAATGATGAACCTACGCTTAAAAACATCAATCTTACCATTAAGCCTTATGAAAAAATTGCACTTGTAGGTTTTAACGGCGCAGGTAAAACAACGCTTACAAATCTTCTTTTAAGGCTTTATGATTCAACAAGCGGCTCAATTAAAATTGACGGTAAAAATATCAATGATGTTACAATTCAAAGCCATAGAAACAGATTTGCGGCAGTCTTTCAGGATTTTCAGCTTTTTGCTTGCTCTGTCGGTGAAAATGTTGCTTTGAGTGATATATTTGACGGTGACAGAGTTATAAATTCGCTTGAACACAGCGGCTTTACCAAACCTCTTTCGCACGGAGTTAATACCGAACTTTTAAGAGAATTTGATGATGAGGGTGTTATGCTTTCCGGCGGAGAAAGCCAAAAGGTTGCAATTGCAAGAGCGTTTTATAAAAAATGCCCTTATGTAATTCTTGATGAACCGTCGGCAAACCTTGACCCTGTTGCCGAATATAATCTTAATCAGGCAATGCTTGACGCCGCAAAGGATAAAACGGTTATCTTTATTTCTCATAGGCTTTCAACTACGGTAGATGCTGATAAAATTTATGTTATGGAAAACGGCGAGATAATAGAATCAGGCTCACACGACGAACTGATGAAATTAAATAAAACTTATGCTTATATGTTTAATTTACAGGCAGAAAAATATAAGAACTGATAATAAAAAGTGCGTTCTCTTAATACGGGAACGCACTTTTTATTTTAACGGTTATTTTCCGATTATTTTTCTTGCTTTTTTAATTTGGTTTTCAATACTTGAAACGCTTGGCCCGCCTTCAACAAGCCGGTCATTAACACATTTTTCAAGGTTTATTGCGGTGTATACGCCCTCATCAAATATATCGCATACTGCTTTATATTCTTCAATAGGTAGTGTTTCAAGTGTTAACCCCTTGTCAATGCAAAGTGCAACAAGCTCACCTGTTGCCTTGTATGCATCTCTGAAAGGTAATCCCTTACCTACAAGGTAATCTGCGCAGTCGGTAGCATTTATAAATCCCTTTGCTGCGGCATTTCTCATATTATCTTTAAGAACGGTCATTGTATCAATCATTGGGGTGAAGGCGTTAAGGCACATTTTAACTGTATCAACAGCGTCAAATATTGCTTCTTTATCCTCCTGCATATCTTTATTATATGCAAGTGCGATACCTTTCATCACGGTTAAAAGCGCAGTTAAATCACCAAATACGCGTCCGCTTTTGCCCCTTACAAGTTCAGCAATATCCGGGTTTTTCTTTTGCGGCATAATGCTTGAACCGGTTGAAAATGCATCATCAAGTTCCACAAATTTGAATTCCCAGCTGCACCACATAATGATTTCTTCACTAAAGCGTGAAAGATGAACCATAATAAGTGAAAGCGCAGATGCAAGCTCAATGCAAAAATCTCTGTCCGATACACCGTCAAGGCTGTTTGACGATACACTGTCAAACCCTAAAAGTTCGGCTACCATATTTCTGTCAAGCGGGTAAGTTGTTCCTGCAAGCGCACCGGAGCCAAGCGGTAAAACATTCATTCTTCTTTTAATGTCTGCAAGCCTGTCAATATCACGAAGAAGCATTGATGTATAAGCCATAAGGTGATGACCGAAGGTTATAGGCTGTGCTCTTTGAAGATGGGTGTAACCCGGCATAATAACTGTTTTGTTTTCCTCTGCCTTGTTGCAAAGAACTTCAATAAGCGATTTAAGTTTTTCGCTTATTTCATCAATTTCTTTTTTTAGCACCATTCTTATGTCAAGTGCTACCTGGTCGTTACGCGACCTTGCGGTATGAAGCCTTTTGCCTGTTTGGCCGAGGCGTGCGGTAAGTTCACCCTCAACAAAGGTGTGAATATCTTCGGCACTCATATCTATTTCAAGTTTGCCTGACTTGATGTCATCAAGAATACCGTTTAATCCGTCAACAATCTTGTCACTTTCACTTTTTTCGATAATTCCCGTTGCGCCGAGCATTGTAGCATGTGCAATACTGCCCTTAATATCTTCTTCAAACATTCTGCTGTCAAACTTGATTGAAGAGTTAAAATCATTGGTTTCTTTTGCAAGTTCTTTTTTAAATCTGCCTTTCCAAAGCTGTGCCATATTATTCTCCTTGTAACAAAATCAAGGGCGAACAGTATTGTCCGTTCGCCCGATATTATGATTTTTAATTAGTCGTTAGCTTCTCTTTTCTTGTCAAGAAGAGCTTTAACCTTAGTTGAAAGACCGAAGAGGTTGATGAAACCTGCTGAATCAGCCTGGTTGTAAGCACCGCCGTCATCACCGAATGATGCAACATTTTCATCATAAAGTGTGTATGGTGAGGTTACGCCGGCATTCATTACATTGCCCTTGTAAAGCTTGAGTTTTACATCACCCGTAACAGTCTCCTGTGTTTTGTTAACAAATGCATCAAGAGCTTCACGAAGAGGGGAGAACCACATTCCGTTATATACAAGTTCACCGTACTTTTCAGCAACAAGCTTTTTGTAATGTGCAGTGTCACGGTCAAGAGTAATCATTTCAAGAAGTTCATGTGCTTTATAAATAATTGTTCCGCCCGGAGTTTCATATACGCCACGGCTCTTCATACCTACAAGACGGTTTTCAACAATATCAAGAAGGCCGATACCGTTCTTTCCGCCGAGTTCGTTAAGCTTTTCCACAAGAGCAAGCGGACTGAGTTTTTCACCGTCAATTGCAACAGGTTCACCTTTTTCGAAATGAAGTGTGATGTATGTAGGTTCATCAGGTGCTTTTTCAGGTGCAACACCGAGTTCAAGGAAACCGTCTTTAAGATATTGCGGTTCGTTTGCAGGGTCTTCAAGGTCAAGACCTTCGTGGCTCAAATGCCATACATTCTTATCTTTTGAATAGTTTGTTTCACGGTTTATTTTAAGCGGAATATTGTGAGCTTCTGCGTATTCGATTTCTTGTTCACGAGATTTAATATCCCACTCACGCCAAGGTGCGATGATTTCCATTTCAGGTGCAAGCGCTTTAAGTGCAAGCTCAAATCTTACTTGGTCGTTACCCTTACCTGTGCATCCGTGGCAGATAGCGTCAGCACCCTCTTTAATTGCAATTTCAGCAAGTCCCTTTGCAATGCAAGGGCGAGCGTGTGAAGTGCCGAGAAGATATTCTTCATATTCTGCACCTGCTTTTACGCAAGGGAAAATATAATTTTTTACATATTCTTCTTTAAGGTCAAGAATGTAAAGCTTTGAAGCACCGGTTGCAATGGCTTTTTCTTCAAGTCCGTCAAGTTCCGTACCCTGGCCGACATCGCCTGATACTGCAACTACTTCGCAGTTGTTGTAGTTTTCCTTAAGCCAAGGAATGATGATTGATGTGTCAAGTCCGCCTGAATAGGCAAGAACTACTTTTTTAATATCCTTTTTGTTCATTGTTATATATCTCCTTTGGGAATTTTTACTTGTTGTCTACATTATAGTTATCTGTATTCAATATTGCAAGCAAATTTATAAAGTTTGTATAAATATGCACAAAAACAGATAAAATGCACCGTTGTTTTGTATAATATTACAATAAAGTAAGGCAAAAATGGCGGAAATGCTATATTTACAGCAAAAACAATTATGCATAAAAATACAAAATAATGTATATTCTATCGCAGATAATTTACGCTTTTAACTTCTTTTCCGTCTTTTACATACATTCTTGTAACTCTTCGTGATATTCGGCAAGGCAGTTCGTAGTTAAACGAATATGCCTGTTCGCTGACTTCTTCCATAGAAAGATATTCATCCCCGTCGCGACCTATAAGAGTTACCGGTGTTTCAAGTTTAACATTAGGTATATCGGTAATATCAATCATAAATTGGTCCATACATACTCTGCCTAAAATATTTGCATATTTTCCGTTAATCAAAACTTTGCCGATATTTGAAAGGCAACGCGGGTATCCGTCTGCATAACCAACCGGAATTGTAGCCACAACAATAGGCTTTTCAACCTTAAATGTTCCGCCGTATGAAATTTCGCGCCCTGCTTCAAGTGTTTTGATATGTGAAACATAAGTTTTCCATTCCATTACAGGCTTAACATCAAGCAGGTTTTCGTCAATTTCGTGTGATGGGTAAAGCCCATATAAAATAATTCCTGCTCTCACCATATCAAAACAATCATCAAAATGCATAATTCCGGCAGAATTATTAAGGTGTTTTATAGGAATTTCGATTCCTCGTTGCCTTAACATTTCAATAAATGTTTTAAATTTATTTTGCTGTTCATATGTCTTGGATAAATCTGTTTCGTCAGCAGTTGCGAAGTGAGAAAAAAGGCCCTCTGCATTTATGTTAGGTAATTTGCAAATTTCTTTGCAAATGTCTGCACTTTCTTCATCAACCTGAAAGCCTATTCGGCTCATACCGGTATCAATAGCAAAGTGAAAATCAGCTGTTTTATTTTGCCTTACAGCTTCATCTGATAATGCCTTGGCACTTTCGTAAGAAAAAACAGGTACTCTTATGTCATATTTAACGGTAATGCTGAATTCATCAGGCGAAACATAGCCCAAAACAAGTATTGGCAGTTTAATTCCCGCTTCTATAAGCTCTGTTGCTTCTTCAACACAGGCAACGCCGAAAAAATCACATTTATTTTCAATATATTTTGCTGTTTCAACAGCACCGTGGCCGTAAGCGTCGGCTTTAATTACACCGAGAATTTTGGCTTTTTTATTTACTTTTTTTGATATTGAGTCGATATTATATTCAAGTGCGTTTAAATCTATCTTAACATAAGTTCTTTCACGCATAATAATCACCATAGCCTTTCAGGTAACAAATACTTTATTAAAAATACAACTAATCTTGTTTGTCAATAGTATACTATTCTAATACTTTAAAGGTAAAAAGTAAATATCAAAGATAAATAAATATATTAAATTTTATTCATATTTTTATGCGTAGTGAAAAAGAAAGAAAGCCGAAACACTTTAAGTGTTCCGGCTTTCCCCTCTCTGTCATTACAAACTATGGAGGACCAAGAGTTTGAAATGGTGCGGTCCATTTCAAATCAACCTTATTATAGTGCAAGTTGCATAATATGTCAAGCAAAATGTTAAAATTATTTGATATATGTTACATATAATGTATAAAATTGTCGAATTATGCGATGTATTAAAAAAAGAGAAAAAATATGTACTGTATAGTCATATTTTGTTGACATAGAACGAATGTTTGTATAATATCGAACTCAAAGGTATGGTCCTTTTGCCACTCAGGTTTCTGTTTCACCCGCCAGTACCTAATAGGGCGACACCTAATAATTTTTCTGTAAAGGCAGGTCGATTTTGATGAATATTGACGAACTCGCTTATGAGTATGATAAGCAGTACAAAGTGCTTTGTGCCAAGGTTGACGGACTTAAACCGCTGCTTAGCGTATATCGCGGTGAAGATTTGGTTAGGCTTAGAAGAAAGATAAAAATTTATTATGATATGGCTTTTGAA
>OGWV01000662.1_pt1 | contig 21249 bp, 19 predicted proteins | sample 1576081 | NCBI WGS metagenome assembly OGWV01 (sample SAMEA3541541, study PRJEB24748) | human gut metagenome | biome: human gut; feature: human-associated habitat; material: faeces | place: China | collected 2012 | reverse complement strand
CGCAGGAACCACAGGTATTCACAATCTTTGTGATATGATCTTCTGCATCGTAAGACACTTCCGTCTTTGTTCCGTTGCTTCTAACGACTTCTGTCACACGGTTCAGCGCATCATGCTTGTATGTTGTCACCTTTCCGTTACGGTCTGTCAATTTTACGAGGTTATCATTTAAGTCGTATTCATAGCTGACCTTTGTACCATCCGGATACACGATTGCCTGCAGATTATCTGCGTCATCATAAACGTAACTGACATCCTTTTTCGAACCGCTTGTCACTTTGGTGATTCTTCCGAGCGCATCGTATTCGTAGCTGCTCTTGCCTGTCTGATCCTTCATGGATACCCGTTCCCCGGCACTGTTATATGCGTAGGTCACGTCCTTTTCGGATTTCTCGCCTTTTGCGTCCTGATATGATTTCTCCAACAGGTCATTCAGCTTGTCGTAATCATACGTGGTTTTCTTGCCGCTTGCCTGTGTATGTCCGGTCAGTCTGCCTTTTTCATCATAGTCGAATTTCTCTGTTCTTCCTGCCGGATCTTTGATGGATGTCAGGTTGCCTTCTAAGTCATAAGTATAATTCGTTGTCTTATTTGCTGCATTGGTGAAGGTCACCAGGTTATCCATGTTGTCGTAACCGTAAGTTGTTACACCGCCAAGAGCATCAGTTACTTTGGTCAGATTGTCATTCTTGTCATATTCCAGATGGCTCTTTAATCCGGTCTTATCTGTAACAACCTGAATATTACCATGTGCATCGTAATCAAATCCTGTTGTAAATCCACGCTTGTCTGTAATAGAAGTTACCCTGCTGTCCTTATCATAGGTATAGGATTCCTTCTGTCCCAGTGCATCGGTCTCTTCTGTTACACGATTGTCTTTATCGTAGACTGTCTTTGCAACATAGCCCATCGGATCTGTTACAGATGTCACATTATAATTCTTATCATATCCATAGCTGGTCTTTCTTCCACCCGGCTTGGTGATCTCAGTAATATTTCCTGCCGGGTCGTAAGTATAAGCAGTTATCTTACCAAGCGGATCAGCTGCAGAAGTCATCTGACCTGCCAGATCATAACTGTAGGTATTGCTCCGTCCAAGTGGATCTGTCTCCTTCACCAGATTGCCATACTTATCATAAGAAAAGCTGGTTGTTCCATCCAGTGCATTGGTAGAAGACTTCATGTTATGGAGCTTATCGTAAGTATAAGTGGTGGTACTCTTTAAGCTGTCGCTTTCTTTTACCACGTTGTCCACTTTATCATAAGAGAAATTTTTAGTATAACCCAGTGGACTGGTCATACTCTTCAGACGTCCGGCTTTATCATAACTGTAGGTATACTCTCCGCCATTCGCCTGTGTCATCTTTGTGACATTGTCATTCAGGTCAACACTGTACTGTGTCTCATTTCCCTTTGCATCCGTTACAGAAATGACATTGCCATGCTTGTCGTAATCATATTTGGTAACTGCTCCCTTTGGAGAAATCTGTTCCGTCATGTTACTCAGGCTGTCATATTTGTATTCGGTAATGAGTCCCATCGGATCTTTTGATTTGGTAAGATTTCCAATGGCATCATAACGGTATTCATTTGTTTCTTTTAACGGAGAAGTCTCACCGATCTTGCGGTCCAGTTCATCATACTGGTAGGTTGTCGTATTTCCATTTCCGTCTGTCTGGGATACGAGATTGTCATTTTTATCGTAAGCATACTTGGTAACCGTACCGTTTTCATCGACAGATTCCGTCACATTATCATTTCCGTCATACTTAAAGGTGCTGGATGCTCCCAGTGGATTTGTCTGAGAAATAACCCGGTCTTTCTTATCGTAAGCGTATTTATATGTGGCTTCCTCTTCTTCTGTCATGGATAACTGGTTGCCGACTTTATCGTAGGTAAAGGTTGTTTTATGACCTTCCGCATCCGTTACCGCTGTAATGCGGTCCATAACATCATATTCATAAGAGGTGGTACTTCCGTCTGCTTCAGTAAGTTTCAGGAGTCTGCCGTACTGATCGTACTTGTATGTTGCTGTCCTGCCAAGTTCATCGGTCTGTGTCAGTACATTTCCGGCACCATCATATGTATAATCCATACTGTTTCCGCCATTGTCGGAGGAATGGATCAGGTTGCCTGCTCCGTCATATTGATAAGTAATTACGAGTCCCTGTGCATCCGTACATTTTACAAGCTGTCCGATGGCATCGTACTCCATCAGCACCTTGTCCCCTGTCGGCAGTATTATGGATGTGTTATTTCCCTCTTTATCATACACATAACTGTACGCATTGCCGAGGGCATCTGTCATCTTTGTGCTGTTGCCCTGTGAATCGTATTCGTAAGTGGTCTTTCCTTTCAGGGCGTCCACCGTCTGTTCCAGATTGTCGGTGGAATCATATTTCATTGCTGTAATGTTGCCCTTTGCATCGGTTACCGATGTCATGTTTCCATTACCATCGTAAGTCATGGTACTGGTATTTCCATTTTCATCGGTAGAGGATACCAGATTTCCATTTAAGTCATACTTCATGGATACGGTATATCCAAGGGCATCTTTGGATGTAGTCAGATTTCCTGCCTTGTCGTAAGCATAAGTATCTGTTCTTCCCTCTTCATCGGTAGAAGATACCAGATTTCCTGCTTTATCATAAGTATATGTGGTAGTTCCACCTTCTGGGTTGGTTTCACTTAAGCGGTTTCCTGTATTATCGTAGGTATAAGTCCAGGTTCTTCCACTATCATCTGATTTTGATACCAGATTGTCTGCCGCATCATAAGTATAAGTGGTAACTGCACCTAATTCATCTGTCTCTTTAGCGAGTCTTCCGCAGTTATCATATTCCTTGGAATGGCTGCTTCCATCTCCATAGGTAATCTTGGTTTCGTTTCCTAATGCGTCATATTCATATTTGGTTATATTACCAACTGCATCTTTTGACTGAAGCACCTGTCCCAGAGAATCAAACTTGGATACGGTTGCATTTCCATTTCCGTCGGTATATTTTTTCAGATTTCCTGCTTTGTCATATTCATAGAGCTTTGTTCCAAAATCTTTATTACTCTCTTCTATGACACGTCCCATGCTGTCATACTTATAAGTAATTGTGTTTCCTTTTGCATCGGTTGCTTTGACCTGCTGATAATTCTTATCATAAACGTAGCTGATCTGATTTCCTTTCGGATCTGTACCACTGGTCATGTTGTACATCTTATCATAAGTATAAGTGGTGGTATTCCCCAGTGTGTCAATACTTGCTGTAATATTTCCCACACCATCCAGCGTATAAGCGGTCACACCGCCATCGGCTGCTGTCTTGGAAGTCAGATTGCCATTCGCATCGTAACTGTTCGAGGTTACATTTCCAAGTGGATCTGTCATGGTAACTGCACGATTCATCGCGTCATACGTGAATCCCCATGCTGCTCCATTTCCATCCACATATCCGGTCATGCTCGGTCCGTCATAGGAATACGTTGTTGTGACACCTCTGCCGTCTGTCTGGGATACCATACGATGTTTGTCATCGTAAGTATAGGTAATGGCTGTTCCATCCGGTTTTGTAGATGTGACCATATTTCCATTACCGTCATAACTGTAAGTAACCGTTGCTCCGTTATATCCGGTTGCACTGGTCAGCTTATTCTGCTCATTATAAGTATAAGAGGCTGTCTTTCCATCCTCTCTTGTCTCCGTTGCTACATTGCCAAATGCATCATAAGTGTAAGTTTTTGTTCCGGCTGCTGTCGTTTCGGAAGCAAGCTGATTTTCTGCATTGTAAGTCTTTTCACAGGTTGTTCCATCCGGATATTCAATGGATGTTGTACGGTACTGATCATCATAATGATAAACGGTCTTATTTCCTTCGTTATCCGTTGTTGTAGTAGAGCTCTTTCCGTACTTGAAAGTCGCTGTTCCTTTTTCTGCATCGGTCTGCTCTACGACTCTTCCTTCTTTATCGTAAGTATTCTTTACAACCGTATTGCCATTCTCATCTTTCCAGCTTGTCATACGGCTGTCATCATCATACTGATATTCTTTTGTTGTTCCATTCGGGTCTGTTACAGATACCAGATTTCCCTGCTCATCATATTTGTAAGAAACTTTTCCACCATCTGGAAGAGACAGTTCTTTGATATGCCCGAATTTATCCTGTTTTACCCCGAATGTTTTTCCGGATGGTGTGGTAATCTTGCTCAGATTATAATCATCGTCATAATCTAATACTGTCTTAAATCCATTCACATCCGTTACATAACGTAAAATTCCGTATTTATCAAATGACCAGACGCTCTGATCCGCATCTGTCAGTTCCCATCCGATGTAGTCATGGTCTGTATCTTTATAGCTGACTGCTTTTAAATCGTATACATAACCATCCGGAGCAGTGTAGCTTCCATCTTCATTCTTATCAAAGATCAGATAACTTCCGTCCCCTCTCATATACAGAAGGCTTCCATCCTCCATCTGAGAAAGTGACTGGTCATAGTTAAAGCTCCATCCACGTCCGAACATGGAATGCTGGTCTGTTCCTTTGGAATTGTAGCTTCTTGTAATGGAGAATTCTCCATTCAGTTCATTCATCGTCGCATCGGACTGATCCATGTAGAAGTTACCAGTATTTAAATTGACTGGTTCAAATCCAAATTCACAGTGCAGGCCTCTTCCCATCAATGCTCCGTCAATCCGCATCTTATCCTGATCGGTAAGCGGTGTAGGACTATATGGGACATTGGTCTGTGGGTTACGGATAAAGATCGTATTATTCGCAACAACCAGTGCATCCATCACCTGATTGTCTTTCATAATGTTCTTAAGTGGAACACCATAATATTTTGCAATCTTCGGGAATGTATCAAATTGTTTGACTTCATAGATCACAAAGCTGTCACTGGTCACTTCTTTTCCTGTTTCCAGCTTTCCATCAATCTCTTTCGATGCTTTTGCTTTGATCTTATAAAGCTTGTCCTTCGTCAGCCCTGAATACAGTGCACTCTGCCAGTTGGAATCTTTGCTGTAATACTTATTCGCCTCCGGGAACTGCTTATTGTATTCAGTACTGTCTGGATAGGAATACAATGGTTTCGCATCTGTTTCGTGATGCTCTTCTTTTTCCTCATCCGGGAGCAGATAATACTCTACGGTAGATTTGCTCTTTGCAATTCCGTCTGCAAATACGGCATCAAATTTCAGTTTTCCATTGGTATTCTTTTCTGTCATCGGGCGAAGCAGGATGGTTGTCTCATCCAGTGACATATCTCGCAGATATGGATCTTCTGCCGGAGACCACTGGATACTGAGTTTCGGTCCGTAGGCTGAATTTCGGTTATTCAGCACTTCACACTGCATGGATGCCCCAAGATTATTTGCCTCTGCGATTGCTACCAGTGCAAATCCGTTATTCGCATGCGTTCCCTGCACCCAGTCATTTACCAGATCTTTGACGTCATAATTGATATAACTGTTCCTTGTGGTACTTGCATTCTGTACATCCTGGAATGTAAGCTGCACTGGTTTTGTTTTCCATGTAATCGATGTGTTCCAGGTTTGATCCACACGGTAAAGACCAAACTGCGATGTACCGCCACTATATGCTGTCCTCTGGCTCACTGCAAAGGTTGCGCTGTCGATTTTTGAATCTTTCGGAATCTGACTAAAATCAGAATTAACTTTGATATAAGTCCGGCAGTTCTGATGTGCAGTACCAAATCCTGCAAGGTTCCCAGACTTAATACCATCATCAAATCCGACATACGGATAATTGTTGTCACCAATCTGACTGGTAGGACTTCCCTCTTCCACACCGATCATGTTAAAGGAACTCTTCTGGATCTCCACTGGTGTCGGATCGATCCTGACCGGATACTGACGTTCTTCTGCCGAAAGCCAATCCCTGTCTGGTTTTACGGTCAGGATTGTTTTTCCCTCTTCTTCCCGAAGTTCCAATGTGATCAGGAAACTGATTTCCCCGGCAGCGTCTTCCATTGATGGCGTCTCCAGAAGATACTTTGCATCTTTGATTGTCTTCCCTTCCGGATAGATATAGACCTGATTGTCTTTTACTTCTGCCTGATATCCCGGAATCTGCAGCTCGTATTCATAGACTTCCCTGTCTGTTGGCTGCTGAAGCACGATATCTTCTTTAATACTGGAATCCAGTACTGTATACTGAACATCTGCGCCCTCGTAAACTTCATTATAAAGGATTGCATTGTCTTTAATAACGGAATGTGTATAATCTCCATCTACCGGAATGATTCCGATTCTGGTCTTTCCATTTTCAATCGTTACACCATTCTCTTCTGACATCTGTTCCGGAAGAAGGATGGCATAATCATTTGCCTTGTTCTGATAAACTTCCGTTTTCTCTTCCTTTTGGTCATCCTTCGATGCACTGCTGGCTTCCTGTGCTTCTTCGGATGCCGGAGTATCTGCTTCTTCTGGTTTTACAAGTGTATTATCAACCAGCTCGGTATCTCCATCCTCATTCTTATAAGTTCCGACATAGCCTCCATAAACGGTTGTATACTGCTTGTCCCCTGTCTTATACGTCTTGGAGATGGCATCATAATCGATCAGTTCACCTTCCGGTTCTTCCGGAATCGGATAATAATCCTGTGGTTCTTTTAGTTCCACTTCTTTTTCCTGCGGATTTTCTTCTGTTTCTTCCGCTGGAGTTGTCTGTTCTTCCTGCGTCTCTGTATCTTCTGATGGCGTCGTTTCATTTTTTACGTCCGCATCAGACTGTTGACTCTTATCTTGTTCTCCAGATGTGGAATCTGTAATCCCTGCTTCTTCTTCCGTCAAAGCCTCTGGTCTGGAGAAATCTGCATTCTTCTGTACATCCTCAATGGCTTCTTTAGCCTGTACAAAGATAGGTTCTGTTCCCTGCAGTGCCATCAGGACTGCAAGTACTAAGGCTATAGCCGACTTTCGAAATCTCTTCATAGTCTCTTTCTCCCTGTCACTTTTTCTTAACTTTTCTTTTGTTCCCTATTCAGTTGTCTGAATCTCTACCCTCCCTCTTTTCGTTTTTCTTACTATAAGCTAAAAAGTGACAGCTTTTTTGCGTTTGGCGGAATTGACCTTGAATCTGGCAAAAATGACCTTTTTCGGAAACAGCTTGTTTTTCTATTCTCCCAGATCCATATACAGGAAAAGCCGGATCTGAAACTCATGATCCGTAGATATGATCTCCATATCTCCCTGATATTTTTCCACAACATATCTCACATTTTCGAGGCCGATGCCATGTCCTTCTTTCTTTTTCTTGGTACTCAGATACCGTTCCCCTTTTCGGAGTGATTTCCCTTTCGCACTGTTTTTTACCTGCATCCGCAATATCCCTTTTTCATAATGAATGCTACAGTTCAGACTCCGTTGCTCGGATTCCATTGCCCCACGAATCGCATTATCCAAAAGATTCCCAATCACAATACTCAGATCAAACAGTTCTGCCCCGATATAGGGTGGCAGATGCACGCTGATCTCCAGTTTCTTCAATTGATGACTGTATTCTTGTAGGATATAATTCAGCAGATTATCTACGATCTTATTTTCCGTATACGAAATGGGGACTGTATCTTTCCATACGTTTTCTATCTGATCCACATACCGGAGTATTCCCTGAAAGTCTTTCGCCTGTGCCATCGCCCGAATGGTATGCATATGGTGTTTGTAATCGTGCCGCAGTTTGTTCAATCGCTCCTGCGAATTCTGCATCACATCCATACGTTTCGCATACTGCTGTAACTGGATTTCCATATATCTGCAATTCGTTTCTTCCTCATAGCTTTTCTGCACTTCATCATACAGATAAAAAATCAGAATATTGATAAACAGAAGAAACAATACCATACTTTCCCGGATGCGATGTTCCTCTGGATTCATGATACTGATACAGACAGCAATACTCAAAACAGGCACCGACAGCATCACAAGCCAGTGGTTGGTTTTAATCTGATAACCACGCTTTAAATTCAGTTTTCGTTCCATCAGGCTTTCTACAACAAAGAACAGAAAATTGCCTATTACAATCAGTCCCGGTCCAAGATGACGGTTCTTTACACGGTTGATGCACATGGCAATTGGAATTGCATCGCACAAAATGCCTGTCATATATACCATCAATATATTCCAGATCCTGTGTTTCGTATCTGCCGGATAGCTTTGTGCAATCAAAACTAACCCTAGAAGATTAAATATTACATTCCCTTTGATCGTACCCAGACACATATTTGCACAACAGCCAATCACATAACTGAAGACATAACAGAGCCATCTGTGCGGATTTTTTTCTTTTACATACAAAGCTGAATTATAACGATATACTGTGTAAAACCAGAAGATGCGGTTTGTAAGATAGGTAAGCAGATGGATGTTCATCACAGTTCCCCCTGTCTGAGCAGGAACCCCCGGACTCGCTTTCGGTTCACTTTACTGATACTCAATTCCGTCTGGTTCTTCATTCTGACCATATCGTATCTGTAACATTCCACATATGCCCGGTTGATTAGAAATGACTTATGAATTTTCAGGAAATAGTCTCCGGTTCTCTTTTCTACATCACTGATCTGCCCCCGGAATTCGTTTTCTCCCTGTTCTGTAACCATATGGATGGTCTTTTCCGTACTGTAAAAATACATAATTTCCCGGTATGCGATCCGGTGCATTCCTTCCGAATTCCGATACTCGAAGATCTGTCTTTCGGAATCTGTACAGGCACACAGTTCATCCATCACATGATATACATCCTCTTCTTTCAAAGGTTTGATCAGAAAATCAAATGGATGGATATGAAAAAGCTGCATTGCATACTCCCGAAAGGTGGAAATATAGGTGATCCGTATCGTTCTGCCATGCTGTTTTTTGCGAATCTCTTCCCCTATCTGTATTCCATTGCTTTTTTCTAACTGAATGTCCAAAAAGATTATATCGAATTGATTTTCTTCCAATGTTTCCAGCAAGGCATTTTCTGAAAGATAGCAATAAATCTCCAGCGACTCGCCACACGTTTCCCCATAGTATAGCAATTTCTGTCTCAACCATTCGCATACAGCCTTATCGTCATCACAGACTGCCAGTTTTAACATATTTCTCACTCCTCTCACAACATACAAAATGAATTCCCACCTGTATCACTTTATACGTTGTGTTTTCCTGATACTTCTACATATAATAAACACTTGAGATTCGAAAAACTGACGCTGTTTTATTATATTTTTATAGATTTCATAGAATTTTTATGTTTGTCAAAAAAAGGATGGCTTTCACCATCCCATAATACACCTTTATTATATTCCATTTAATGTAAATCTATATCCAGATAGTATCCCACCTTCCTGATACTCTGAATCAGCTTGGCTGTTTCTGGATCGGATTTCTCCAGTTTTTTCCGCAGTCTGCGTACAAAGCACCAGATCCGCACCCCAGTCGATGTATTTCTTTACCACATGGATTCCCGGTATTACAACAATAATTGGTGCTCTGCTATACTGTCTGACTTCCCATATTAACTTTCCCAACACTCCATTATCACTTTTCACCAACTACTGAATTTTCAGATAGGACTCTTCACTAATTGCATGTTCCATCCGGCACGCATCACGATTCGCTGTTTCCGAAAATTCTCCGAGTTTCATACTACCTCCCCTTTCGGAAAGTATTTCTTCTGTATTCCTGCTGTTAAGAAATTCTGCCGTTCTCCATTTCATACACTACATCTGCTACATTCATTGTGGATACTCTGTGGGATACCAGGACAACCGTTTTTTTCTCAGCTGATTCTTTCAATGATTTTAAGATAATACCCTCGTTCAACGAATCCAGATTCGAAGTTGGTTCATCCAGCAGGATCATCTCTGCATCATGCAAAAATGCTCTTGCAATTCCGATTCTCTGTTTCTCACCGCCAGATAACGTATCTCCCAGTTCTCCAACTTCTGTATCATAGCCTTTCGGAAGTGTCATGATAAAGTCATGAATAGAAGCTTTCTTTGCCGCTTCCATAATCTCTTCCCTCGTTGCTCCCGGTTTGGCAATGGCGATATTATTGGCGATACTGTCATGGAACAGGTGTGTTTCCTGCGTTACGTAAGACTCCATATCTCTTAGATGCTTTGTCGGAATCTTTCGGACATCCGCACCATCTACCGACACACTTCCTTCCTGCACATCCCAGAAACGCATCAGCAGTTTCAGAAGTGTGGACTTACCGGAACCACTTGCCCCATGAATGCCGGTGATCTGTCCCGGCTGTAAGGTAAGGGAATAATGATCCAGAATCGTATCTGTCTCTGTTTCACTCACCTTATAGGCAAAAGTTACATTCTCTGCTTTTGCCCCTGTAAAGGTATGATCTGTACTTTCTTCTGTATCCACATCCCCCGGTATTTCTTCCACAAGTGGTGTCTCTTCTAATAAAGAAAGAACACGCTCACCGCTTGCCAGTGTCTGGTTCAGGTTGTTGGAAAGGCTTGACAATGCTACTACCGGGCCGAAAGAACCCATCATTGCGATCGTACAGGTTAAGATTCCTTCAAATCCCATCTCGCCCTTCGCATAGAGCCAGATCGTCAGTGCCAGCATTCCAAAGGATGCAAGCAGGATAACCATGTTCGTAAATGAACGCTGTGAGCCTTCCATTTTGCTTAATGATTCCTGCATTTCGGCAAGGTTCTTGGATTGCCCTGTCATCTGCTTTTTTCTCTTTTCACCCTGTCCGTACTGGATGGTTTCATCTAATCCACGTAAGGAATCCAGAACAAAACTGTTCAGTTCTCCGAAGCTTGTTCTAAACTCCATTCCCTTCTGGCTGCCACGTTTTCCATTCCACATTGGGATGGCTACACCGACAATCAGATAAGCTGTCAGTGCAAGCAGTCCTGCTAACCAGTGATATCTTCCGATAAAGATTACCATAATAACCGAGGTCAGTGTGGCAATCGCAATCGGGGAAATGGTATGTGCATAGAACACTTCCAGTAATTCAATATCTGTTGTAATAATAGAGATCAGATTTCCCTTGTCTCTGCCTTCCAGTTTCGCCGGGCAGAGCTTTCTTAAGGAAGCAAACACTTTATGACGAATGATCGCCAACAGTTTAAACGCAATAAAATGGTTACAATACTGTTCCACATAATGCAGGATTCCCCGGAGCACTGCGATCACGATCATGACTGTGATAATCGTCTTTACCGGGGTAAATACTAACCACATCTTCTCTACCGGAACGGTCATTCCGGCTACCCCGGTCAGAAGTCCATGCACGATGACCTGTCCTGCCAGTATTGTCAGGAAGATCGCACACAAGTAACCCAATGTTCCAAGGATAATTGCTGCCAACATGATATGAAGCAGGGGTTTTACTAACCCGATCAGGCTTCCCATGATCTGAATGGCACTTCTGCGTTTTGTTGTATTTGTATGTTCACTCATTATGCCACTCCCCCTTTTCCATAATTTTCTAGAGCCATCTGGCTTTCATACAGATGTCTGTATGCACCATTCTGGCTCATCAGTTCGTCATGTTTTCCACTTTCCTTGATTTCCCCGTCTTTTAAGAAATAAATCTTGTCGGACTTCACGACATTTGCCAGTCTGTGGGAAATCAGAAGCACCGTCTTTGTCTTTGCCAGTTCGTGAATCACATTCATGATCAGTTCTTCACTTTCCACATCAATATTAGATGCCGCTTCATCGAAAATATAAACTGCACTGTCTGTCCGAAGCAATGCTCTGGCAATCACCAGTCTCTGGCACTGGCCACCGGACAAGTTGCTTGCTTTTTCCAGCAACTGTGTCTGCAATCCATCCTGCGTCTGTAAGAAGCCTAAGAGATTGACTTTCTGAAGAACTGCTTCCATCTCTTCTTTCGTCGCATCCGGTTTTGCCATCTTCAGGTTTTCTTCTACTGTGCCTTTGAACAGATAACTGTTATGGCGGACCAGAACAACCCTCTGCATCAGATTTGTTTCATTCACTTCATTCAGCGGTACACCACCGATGGTGATCTCTCCGCTGTATCCCCGGTTCTTTGCTGCAAGAATTCCTGCAATCGTACTCTTACCACATCCGGATTCACCAACCAATGATACAAAACTTCCTGCCGGAAGATTTAAGTTGATGCCTTTTAAAATCTCTCGGTCCGCTTCGTAAGAAAAATGAACATCCTTCAACGACACATCCAATGCTCCATCCGGCAGACATTTTTCTCCCGCCTGTGGTTCCGGCAGATCCAAGATCTTAAAGATCTTGTCACTCGCTGCCATTCCATTCATTGCGATATGGAAGAATGAACCAAGCAGTCGAAGCGGCAGGAAAAACTCGCTGGCAAGCAGGACGATACATAACGTTCCTGCCACACTGATATTTCCTTTTAAGAATTCGGACACCGCAACTGCCATACCAATCGCTGCACCACCATACGCCACAATGTCCATCACACTTGTGGAATTGAGCTGCATGGTCAGTACCTTCATGGTGATCCTGCGGAAGTTCTGGGATTCCCCATCCATCTCGTCCGCTTTCTGCTGATCTGCCTGATAGATCTTCAGCGTCGTCAGTCCCTGCAGATTCTCAAGGAACGAATCACCCAGCCCGGTATAGATACTCCAATATTTGTTCAAAAGTTTCTTTGCGATCTTCTGTACCACAACGATCGAGATTGGAATCAGTGGCACACAGATCAACAGGATCACACTTGCCTTTACACTCACTCTGCAAAGAATGAGAAATAAGGTCAATGGTGCGATCAGGCTGTAGAACAACTGCGGAAGGTATTTTCCAAAATACGTTTCCAACTGCTCAACACCCTCTGTCGAAACCTGTACCACCTCAGAAGAAGACACCTGCTCACTGTAGGAAGCTCCCAGTTTCAACATCTTGTCATAAATCTTTTCTCTTAAAATTCTCTTTACATCTACACATGCAAGATACGAAGACCTTGCCCCCATCCGTTCGCATACAAATCGTATGATCACCACCAGAACGAGGATCAGGATTGTCCTCTCAATCACCGGTACTGTCACCGCACGATAGACCACGCGCTCCAACAGGTCAGCAATCGTAAATACTGCCAGTACCTGCGAGAGCAATGCCGCCCACTGCCACAGGATGGTGTAGACAATGTACTTTTTTGCGTGGGATAAAAGTCCCACCAATCTTGTTTTAATCATAAAAATCTTATCCTTTTGTTTATTTCTTCGATTCTTTTTTACTGCATATCAGATGCCATACCGCCAGCACCGGATGATACAGAAGCATCCTCGGTCCGGAAAACCGCATGACCACTCGAATCTTCTCCCTCATCTCCGGCTTGTAGCAATGCACTTTACAGTTTGCACAGAATGTTTTTTCTTCCATAAAGGGACATTTCTGGCTTCTGAGTCTGGCATAATCTGAAAGTTCCTGACAGGAAGGACACATCTTTCCTGTCGTTTTGTCATATTCCTTATGTTTCTTCCGGCAGTACAGCCGGATCATCTCTTCCACGACATACTGTTCTTTCTGCCGCTTTTTTTCTACTTTGTTCTTTTTATTCATATCAAAGCTGTTTATTCCGTTTCCATTTCTCCCAGTTTTATGGTCTTTACCCTTAAGAAGAAATACATAATGTGACACACCCACACCACTGCCAGACAGATTCTTCCAACCGGCACATTCTTCATGCAGATAAATCCGATCGCCATAACTACGGTCACAGTTCCTACGATCTTGCACTTTGTTCCCATCGTCATGGCTCTTTTCTGGACAAAACTGTCCAGGTGTTTCTTATATAAATTCGTTCCTATGAACCAATCATGCAGTTTCTTTGAACTCTTGGCAAAGCAGAACAGCGTTGCCATGTAAAACGGAACAGTTGGCAGGATAGGAAGTACAATTCCTATCGTACCAAGTCCCAGACAAAGAAATCCAAGCACGATCCAGACTATTTTTAATGGATTTTTCATCTTCTTTCCTTTCATTAATTCATTTGCGTTAATTTTATTATTTTACACATTGTGTAATCGTTAGGGATTTGATAGAATAGACACAGGCTTTACAGCCTAAGGTGCTACTTCACTTGACGTGAAATGGCGGTTCGCTTTGTGCGGAGAGTATAACATAGCTCCGATTACATAGATTCACCAGCCAGGGTGTGCACAGGATGAACGGCGCTCCTTGGAAGATGACCGCTCTGGAGTGGTTTCCTGCCGTGGATGGCAGGAAGCTAAGAATCCCCGGCGGACTTCAGCTTTACCGCCTCGATTCGACTTTTTATAAAAATATTCTGGCAGGCCGTCTGGCCATTGCCCCGGAAGACCCCGGCGCTTTCCATCTACATGCGCCGAGCGAGAGCGAGTCTCTGAAGAGCTACGCCCGTGAGATGTCTGCAGAGACATGGGACGCGGCGAAAAACGGGGGTACCTGGGTGAATGCCAGGGAGAAGCCCAACCATGCATGGGACTGCGAGTACCTTATCTGTGCCCTTGCTGATATCCTGCAGATAAAGCGGCTTGCGCCCCCACGGCAGGAACAGCAGGGGCTGCGTCCACAGGAAACTATGCCCGTAAAGAGAATCCCACGGAGGTGGTCGAGATGGGGAAGGTAAGAATGAACTGGCGTCAGGCCTGTGTGTATCTTGGCTGCAGTAAGACGACTTTTTACAAGATGGTTAGTGAAGGCCGTATAGCCATGTACGGTGTCGGCACAAGGTACAGGTGGGTGTGGAAGGAAGATCTTGATACAGCCCTTTTGGATGGAGAAGAAAAGGGGCTGAAGCAACCTGCTACGCAAAGTATTTAAAATTTTTTGTCCGCACATTCCTCACATTCCGCACGTTCCGCACGTTCCGCGCATGAAGGGGGAAAAAGAGCTACGAGAGATGCATGAGCATCCAAATCTGGACCAGAGAAGAGCTCACCGAACAAATCAAAGTTTGTAAGGATGAGCTCAAAAAATGCCTCTCGGCGCAGTCCTATACGATAGGCACCCGCTCCCTTCAGCGCCAAAAAATCAGCGACCTGAAGGCTGCCCTGAGCTACTACACCGGCGAGCTTGAAGCGCTGGAACGCGGCGGGCACGGTCCTGTCCGTGTGCAGTGCCGCTTCCCGAGGGGGTGGCGCAGATGAAGCTCTTCGGCCTGTTCCGCCCGAAAGCCAGTGCGGCCCCTGTCAAACAAGCGCATGAGATATCGGCGCCCTCGCGGGATGCCGGGTCTTTCCGCGGGTCGTTTTTTGATTGGCGTCCCCGCAGAACGCTTGTCCGCGGCGAAGGCGCAGCAGAACGCAGGACGCTCAACCGTCGTATCGAAGACCTGTATGCCAACGACGGTACGGCCAAGTCTGCCGTGGACTCTCTGGCTACGAATATCTGCGGCACAGGCCTGGAGCCTCAGCCCAGTATCCCGTGGCAGCGCCTTGGCATCCCGAGGGAACAGGCGCAGGAACTCCAGGAACGAGCCGGATGGCTCTGGTATGAATGGGAACGCCAGGCGGACTACCGTGATCAGGTAGCTTTCCCCCTGCTCCAGAATATGGCCGTCAGAAGCCTCATCAAGGCTGGCGAATTTGTGCACCTGCCTGTGGTGGAAAAGCGTCCCCGGGCCGGCTGCCGTTTCCGTCTGCGTATTCAGAGCGTGAGCCCTGACAGACTCATGACTCCGTATGGCGACGAGCAGAATCCGTACATGCATGACGGCGTTGAGGTTTCCGAAACGGGCATTCCGCAGGCGTACTGGATTGCAAGCCCGAAGCCTTCTTACGGGTATACGGATTATCGGAGCCTGACGAGAGAGGACTTTATGCGCATCCCCGCCAGGATGCCCCTTGGGCGCAAAGGGATTTTTCATGTCTTTTGCCCAGAGCAGGAAGAGCAGTACCGGGGAGTGAGCGTACTTGCTCCTGTCGTGGCGGCTCTTCGGCGCTTCAGCGACAGCATAGACAATGAGCTTGCTGCTCAGGTTATGGCTTCGAGCTTCCCTATTTTCGTATCTCTTGCAAACGGGCCTCAGGACCTGCCCAACTTTGTCCGTGAACAGGACAATGGGCCAGAAGGAAAGAGATACTATCAGGCTATAGAGGGCGGACAGATTCTCTACGGCAACGAGGGCGAGAAGCCGGAAGTGCTCGAGTCCAGCCGTCCTTCGCAAAATTTTCTGTCTTTCTGCGAATTGATTTTGAGGCAGACGGGCGCGGCGCTTGGTATTCCGTACGAAGTCCTGACCAAAGATTTTTCCAAAACAAACTACTCGTCTGCCCGTGCGGCGCTGCTCGAAGCATGGCGTGTCTATGACGTCTACCGGCGGTTTTTCGTGCGCCAGTACTGTCAGCCTATTTACGAAATGGTAATGGATGAAGCCTACTTGGGAGGGTTTTTGGAGCTGCCGTGCTCTCCTGTCGAGTACTTCGCGAACAGAACGCTTTGGACGAACGCCAGGTGGAACGGCCCGAGCCGTGGATATGTAGATCCCCTCAAGGAAGCACAGGCGCAGATAGCTCTTATCAATGCCGGGCTTATGTCCCGTTCTGACGCCATAGCGGAGAGGGGTGGCGACTTCGACGAGGTCACCCAGAGCCTGGGCGAAGAGGCCAAAGCCCGCGAGGCCGCAGGCCTCAGCACAACTGGACAGGCTGGCAGCACTCAGGAGCCTACCGATGACTAATAATCAGACAAATTTTCCCATGCATGATCCTCTTGCCGAGCCCTGTCTCTGGTCCTCCACTGAGGCAGGTCTCCAAAAGCACGTGGCATTGCATGCAAATCCTCAACAGGGAGACGCTGGCAGAGGCGGAAGCCTGAAGATGGAAGGATCGAGGGCAACTATTTTTGTCCTCGGTCCTCTGGTCCGCACTGATGCAGATGCGGCATACGGCGAAACCTCTTATGAAGCCATTCGCTCCAGTCTCCAGATTGCTCTCGACGACCCATCTGTTGAGACAATCGAGCTTTTCATAAATTCGCCTGGCGGAGATGTTTCCGGGCTTCCCGAACTCGCCGGATTCATCGAGGGGGCCGCCAGGCAGAAAAAAATGTGCGCATGGATCGACGGCCTTGGCGCGTCAGCCGCCTACTGGCTCGCCTCAGCTACCGGCGACATCCGCACAAGCCCCAGCGCTCAGGTCGGGTCCATCGGCGTGCTGTATGTGCATGACGATATGACTGGCTTTCTGAAGAGCTTCTTCGGCATCGAGAGAACATGGATGCAGGCCGGCAAGTACAAGACGGTCGGGGCTCCCAAGAAACTTTCCGAAGAAGAGAGAGCGGCAATCCAAGCTCAGCTGGATGCTGTCTACGACAAGTTCACAACGTTCGTTGCCAGCCGTATGGGGCTGGACCTTTCCGAGAAGGGAGCCTGGGCAGACGGACGACTGTTTACCGGAGAAAGGGCTCGGGACCTGGGCCTGGTTACTGAACTGCAGCCCTTCCGTGAATCGGCCGCAGGAACACACTCAAGGGGGAACACCATGAATACCAAAACGACGGAACCTGTCGGGAAGACGGCTGAAGCCCGTGAGGCCGAAATTCTGGCTATTGCGGGCGTTGTGCTCGGCGAAGATGCGCAGAAGCGTCTTGCCGGAGCTCTTGGCGCGAAACTGACGGCTGCGCAGCTCGAGGCACAGAAGGCCTTCTGGCAGTCCGCACAGTCCGCACAGCCCGCGCCCGCTGCAGGACAGGGCAAAGAAAAAGAAAACGGCGAAGATATGCAGAAAATGATTAACGACACGGTGAAAGCTCAGCTCAGTGACCTGCTTCGGAGTGCCGGGCCCGTTCCTGCTGCCGGTTTCAAGAAAGACGACAGACGCACTCTGATTGAGCAGATCGGACGTTATGGGGAGGAGGGAAAGTAATGGAAGCCACCGCTGAATACACCCGCAAGTCCATTTTTATGGACCATCCGCTTGTGCTTACTGACATCTGGGCAAAGGCTTCCGCGGCTACAGACTTCAAGGCAGGCTCCGTCCTGATGGTGTCTGACGGCGTTGTCTCCCTGGCTACAGACGCCATGACGGCAGACACGTTTCTCGGCGTGCTTCCCGGAGATACCACTGTTGGCACGGAAGACACGAGAATCACTGTTGTCCGCCACGGGCACGCTAGCCTGGATCAGCTTGTTCTTGCTTCCGGCGCAACGCCTTCCAAAGTGGCTGCTGCTCTCGCCGCTGCCGGCATCTACGCTGAGTAGGAGGTTCTAAAACTATGGCTTTTACGCTTGATCAGTTTGACACTGTTGCCCTGACCGGCATCATCCGTCTGCGCCCCCCGAAGTGGAGTCTTTTTTCCACATTTTTTAAGCCGCAGGCTCCTTCTGAAACCGACATTTTTGAGCTGCACACCAAGGCCTATCAGTACGGGGTGCTCCCTCCCGTCGGCGACTACTCTGCCGGTACGCTCATGCAGCCTCAGGGCTGGGAAATTTCTCAGGTCAAAGCTCCCCGTTTCCGTACGAAGAGACTTTTCCGTGCCGCGGACGTCCTGATGAAGCGCCAAATCGGCCGCTCCCCGTATGACCTGGAGTCTGATCCTGTTACCCGTCTTGTGGCTGAGGATATGGATGCCCACAGGATGGAGCATGACCGCATGATTGAGATCATGTGTGCCCAGGCTGCCACTGAAGGGAGGGTTACCCTGTACGATCTGGACAACGGCGCTGCCAAGGCCGCTTTTACTATCGACTACGCCCGCCCCGCCAGCCATACCATTTCCGTTGCCCAGGCGGATCGGTGGAACGCTGCGGGATCTGATCTCTTCGGGCAGATCGACGCTGCTTCTACGCTTATTCAGGAAAATGCCGACGGCCTTCCGGCCACGGATCTCATTATGGGCGCGGCTGCCTTTGCAGCCTTCCGCAACCATCCTGACGTGGTCGATATTATGGACAACAGGACTATAGACGCCGGTGGCGCGCTGTCCTTCCGAGTCGCTCAGCTCAACAAGGGCACCTGGAACGGCCTGCGCATCTGGACGTACTCTGGCACCTACAAGGATATCGACGGCACGGTGAAACACTTCATTGACCCCGATGACGCTGTCCTTCTGGCCCGCGATGCTGAATCCGTCATCGAGTACGGCCGGCCCATCGACCTCGACTGCGCTGGTGCCACGACATATTTCGCCAAGCAGTATCGCCAGGATGATCCTTCCGGCGTCTTCACTGTAGCTGAATCCCGTCCGCTGCCTGTAACCCGGCATGCTGGGTGGGCTGTCCGTTTTGACAGCGTCACCGGCAACTAAGAGGAGGCGCCCCCATGAAAGTTCGTCTGAAAAACGCGTTTTGGATGGGTGGGCGTCTCCGTATGCCTGGCGAAGAGGTGGAGCTCGAAGACGACGAGGCTGCCCGCTTTGAGGAAGCTAAACGGTGTGTCCGTATTCAGCAGCCTGCGCAGAAGCAAACGCCGCGTCAGGCAAAGAAGACGGAGAAAGGCAATGCCTGAAAGTGATTTTGAGATTCTGATGGATTTCGTCCTGGCGTGGGAGGGGCGCGTCTTTGAAGATGACCCTGACGACCCCGGCGGAGCGACAAAGTACGGTCTCTGCCTCCGTTCGCTGGAACAGCGTGCGCAGTCCGATTACCCCTGGCTGACGTCCATTGGCGTGCGTCTGCCTGCTGACAGGGAAAGCATAAAGACCCTCACAGAGCGTCAGGCTTACAGGATGTACGCCAGATACTACTGGGATCCTCTCGACAGGTTCGGCCTTGGCAGAAAATCCAGAGGCGCGATGTTTGACACAAGCATCAACTGCGGCCTGCAGCGAGCTGTTTCCTGCATGCAGAGATTTATCGGAACGGAGGAAGACGGCATTGCCGGCCCGGTGACACTTGGTGTTGCCAGATCCTACCCGGATAAGGAACTTGCCTCAGGCATTCTCGTCAACAGGATGCAGTTCTATGAGAGGCTCGTCCGGTCAAAACCTGTCATGAAGAAGTTTCTGCGGGGATGGAGGAACAGGGTGAACGCTCTGGCCGACTTCCTGGGGAAGTTCTGATGAGAATAGTCCTGGTGATTTCTGTCTGGCTGCTCATTGCAGCAGTATTCCTGAACTTCCTGGACCTTCGCAAGAAAAACGAGGCCCTCATAGAGCGCATGGAATCGCTGGAACAGGCAGTAGAGCAGAGAGACAGGGAACTGAAGCTGGCTGAAGAAGCCTGGCAGCAGAAGAGTGAGGCTCTTGATGAAATGGAGAAGGCAAATCCCGATTTTTACAATCAGCCTCTTCCTGACGGCTCTGACAGGCTGTTCGGTAAAGGCGGTACAGGAACCAGCCGTCCCTGATACCTGGCTTCAGCCGGTAGAAGCGAGGGATTGGACACCGCAAACTGTAGGAGAGGCCCTTGAATGGGGGCTTGAGCGACAGAGAGGGCTTGAAGAATGCAACGCGAACATCCGAGCGATCCGCTCCGCTCTGCGCGGCACAAAACGCGACTGAAGCTGCCTCTGCGGGCCCGCCGGTGGCTGTTTCGTCTGGGAGTTCTGCTTTTTAGCCTGATTGTCTGTGCTATCGCATGGGCCGTGGGGACGGGCAGAGAAATTTCAGATGTGGCGGCAGGCGTCCTGAGGCTTCTTCTTGAGGTGCTCCTATGGATATAAAGGTGGATATCCTGGCTTTTCTTCAGGTGGTGACTCCTGTGCTTGTTGCTATCGTCGGATTCGCCGTGAAAATGATTCTTCAGGAAATCCGTGAACAGAAAGAAGCGCTGAAAGACTACGTACGTCAGGAAGAATGCCGCCTTCACCGAGAGCGGCTCGAGCACGAAATGCGCGCCCTCAAAGGAGGACGGCAGTGAGTTTCTTCAGGGATGTACTGGACGCGGATGCGGAAGATGTTTTCCTCGACCTGGATGCTTTTGCAGATGAGCACACATTTATGGGACAAAAAGTTAAAGCAGTGGTTGAAGAGGCTCACGACAGCCTTGATAACGGCGCCAAAAGCGATTTCGTTGACGCCACTGCCCTGGCGATTATCTCTCAGAGGCTCGTTGTCAGGATTAAGGCAGGCGTGCTTACGCGCCTGCCTGTCCCTGAAGAGGATGTCATGCTCGACGGACTCAGATATCAGGTCGAGAAGGTCTCTTCGCAGTTTGGCATGAACGACATCACTCTTGTGCGGAACTACGCATGATAAGCATCGAGTTTGATACAAAGGGTATGGAGAGGATTCTTTCTCCTCTGGCTGGCCTCCCGAAAGAGATCACAAAGGCTTTGAAGCTGGCAGCCAGAAGGACCGGATGCCGCCGACGCCATATCAGAAATAACGCTCTCTGCAATTTCAGG
>OGWV01000658.1_pt1 | contig 21333 bp, 18 predicted proteins | sample 1576081 | NCBI WGS metagenome assembly OGWV01 (sample SAMEA3541541, study PRJEB24748) | human gut metagenome | biome: human gut; feature: human-associated habitat; material: faeces | place: China | collected 2012 | reverse complement strand
GAGCCTCAATGCAGTAATATTCAATGTTCCCACGCTTCTTTATTGTATAACGGTCAGTTAGGGAACACTGGCAACGATACAGATATTCACAAAACAGACAGTTCTATTTCTAACGTGGCAATCAATCAAATTGCGTGCAGCTTTATGCTGTGTACTCTGTGCACTTATTCAAGCCACTTCATCCATATATCCATATAAAAGAAGGCAAGAGTGTATAGAGTGGTAATAATTAATCTGATTAACTTATTTAAATCTGGTAGTAATGAATAGAAAGGACTTGGGGAAGATTTCCGTAATAGTCTCTACTTACAACCGTTGCGATGCTCTGCAAGTATGTTTACTCAGCTTGTTCAAGCAGACAGTCCTGCCCGATGAGGTCATTATAGGAGACGATGGCTCTACGGAAGAGACCGCCTCGTTGATAGCAAGGCTGCAAGAGCAGGCACCGTTTCCAATCATACATGTGTGGCATGAGGATAAAGGTTTCCGATTGGCTATGATGCGCAACAAGTGTGTAGCCCGTAGTACGGGAAACTATATCATAGAGATAGACGGTGATGTGTTCCTGCATCCAAAGCTGATAGCCGACCATCTCCGTGAAGCCGGTCATGGCATTTATGTGAAAGGTGGGAGGGTAAACTTGGGCAAAGAGCTGACAGAGGAAATATGTAAGTCCGGTATGGTACGCCCAATTCATGTCTGGACGAAAGGAATTGAAAGCAAGCCAGAGAATGCAATCCATTGTATATGGCTGGCTCGCTTCTTGGCTCCAAGATACCGTAGAAAGCGTTCGGCTGCATTGGGCTGTAACATGTCCTTCTTCCGTGAGGATTTTATCAAGGTAAACGGTTATGATGAATTCTATGAGGGTTGGGGAAGTGAGGATATTGATTTGGGCAAGCGTCTGCTGAACAGTGGTTGCCGGAAACGGTATTTGAAGTTCGCAGGTATTGTTTACCATCTTTGGCATGAGGATAAGTTCATGTACAACAAGACCAAGAACTTGCAGTACATGAGAATGCTGGATGAACGGAAGACGGTACGCTGTACAAATGGAGTGGATAAATATTTATAATTTATAAACTATATTACTAACTTAATTTATTAATTAAAATGAGAACATTAAGATTTATTGGAATGGCTATCGTAGCAGTAATTATGAGTGTTAACTTCGCAGCATGTAGTGATGATGATGATGAAGATAATAATGGTAATAATCCGTTGGTAGGTACTTGGATAGATAGCTATGGAGAAGGTGATTATTTTATATGGAAATTTAATGCAGACGGTACAGGAATAGAACAAGAATATTATCATGGAGGCCTTGAATCTCCAGTTTCATTTACTTATACTTATGATGCTAAGACTACCGTTCTAACCGTTACATATAAAGAGGACGGAGATTTGGTTCCAACGGATATTGATACTTATTATGTTACATTTAGCGGTAATACCATGACAACAAGACAGTTCTTCGATGATGAAATAGGAGATGATTCTTATGTAACAACTTGGACTAAACAGTAATTAAATATTATTACATTGAAGTATAAAGGCAGCATGGAATTAACCCCCTTGCTGCCTTGACTGTTTCCGCTTCTTGACTAATTTAGGCTTTCGCTTACTTGCCGCATCTTTAAAGAACTGTTCCAGTCTCTCTCTGGTAATAGGCAGGTAACTGACCTCTGTAACCATAGTTTCTTTAATCTCTTGTGGTAGGTAGTAGATAGTGTAACTCTTAGGAGAGTTCTTCTTGGTAAGTCTCATAATTGTATTAATTTGATAATTGATAATTGAATTAATCTGATACGAAGTTAACCATATTACAGAGGGGAAACTAATGTAAACTAAATGTTCTTGAATTTGAAGGTAGAGGTGTAAAGCAAATAGTATAAAGTTGTATGATTGAAGTAATTTCGTCACATGCCATTAATAATATAAGATAGGAGGTGTTTAATATGATTTTGATATTAGTTGATACATAGTGACTTATGAATGTCTTGCTTTGTTGTGACGGTATAGATACCCCGTCACAAGTACGTCACAGAATTAGCAATAATGTGGCAATTTATAGAGAATTTATAGAGTATAATATAGTACACCGTCACAATTGATAAAGTGATGATATTAAAGGATGATAGGCAAAGGTGAGTAGAGCAAGGATAGCGTGGAAGTCTGTTAAAACAAGAAGAGCCTTCCCTAAGGAAAGCTCTTCATATATAATCTGTATATCAGATGATTACTTGCTCAAAGCCTGAGCCACGTCAACCGCACAAGCCACTGTACATCCTACCATCGGGTTGTTACCGATACCGAGGAATCCCATCATTTCCACGTGAGCAGGAACTGATGAAGAACCAGCGAACTGAGCGTCTGAGTGCATACGACCCATTGTGTCCGTCATACCGTAAGAAGCCGGTCCGGCAGCCATGTTGTCCGGGTGCAGAGTACGACCAGTACCACCACCGGATGCCACTGAGAAGTACGGCTTGCCAGCCAATACGCGTTCTTTCTTATAAGTACCTGCAACCGGGTGTTGAAAGCGGGTCGGATTCGTAGAGTTACCAGTGATAGATACATCCACGCCTTCTTTCCACATGATAGCCACACCTTCGCGAACATCGTCTGCACCGTAGCATTTTACTTTGGCACGGGGACCGTCGCTGTATGCGATTTCACGAACTACTTTCAGTTCACCTGTATAGTAATCGAATTGAGTCTGAACGTATGTAAAGCCGTTGATACGAGAGATAATCTGTGCAGCGTCCTTGCCGAGACCGTTCAGGATAACCTGCAGGGGCTCCTTGCGGACCTTGTTTGCGGTGCGGGCTATGCCGATAGCGCCCTCAGCTGCGGCAAAGCTCTCATGGCCGGCCAGGAAGGCGAAGCACTTGGTGCCTTCGCTCAGCAGCATGGCTCCAAGATTGCCGTGGCCAATACCGACCTTGCGCTGATCTGCTACGGAACCGGGAATGCAGAAGGTCTGGAGGCCTTCGCCTATGCACTCGGAAGCTTCGGCGGCAGTCTTTACGTTTTTCTTTACGGCGATGGCTGCGCCAAGGGTGTAGGCCCATACGGCGTTCTCAAAAGCGATGGGCTGTATTCCCAGCACTATGCTGCGCACGTCTATCCCCTTGGACTTGAGCAGCTCGTCCGCCTCTTCAAGTGATTTGAGGCCATACTGCGCCAGTACGGGGTTGATCTGATCTATTCTTCTTTCGTAACCTTCAAAAGTTGCCATTATCGCGCCCTCCTTATTCCTTGCGGGGGTCGATCACCTTAGCGGCCTCAGCAAAGCGGCCGTAGGTGCCGATGTTCTTTTCGTATGCTTCCTTGGGGTCCATGCCCTTCTTGATGGCTTCCATCATCTTGCCAAGGTGTACAAACTTATAGCCGATGATCTGGTCATCCTCGTCCAGAGCTATGCCAAGTACGTAACCTTCCGCCATCTCCAGATAGCGGGGACCCTTCTTCAGGGTGCCGTACATGGTGCCTACCTGGCTGCGGAGGCCCTTGCCCAGATCCTCAAGACCGGCACCAATTGCCAGGCCGTCATCGGAGAAGGCGCTCTGACTGCGGCCATATACAATCTGAAGGAACAGTTCCCTCATAGCGGTGTTTATAGCATCACATACCAGGTCGGTGTTCAGCGCCTCCAGAATGGTCTTGCCGGGGAGTATCTCTGCTGCCATAGCGGCACTGTGGGTCATGCCGGAGCAGCCGATGGTCTCCACCAATGCTTCCTGAATGACGCCGCCCTTTATGTTGAGGGAAAGCTTGCAGGCTCCCTGCTGAGGCGCGCACCAGCCCACACCGTGGGTGAAGCCGCTTATGTCTTTAATCTCCTTAGCCTTGACCCATTTGCCCTCTTCGGGTATGGGGGCAGGATCATGCTTTGCGCCCTTTGCAACGCAATACATCTCTTCCACTTCGCGTGAATACTGCATGAAATATCCTCCTTGAATATTAGCTGCCCGATGAGTTGATACACCGGGTCATTCTTTCCTGATTATGATTTTATCACGGAGCGCAATGCCATTACAACCCGAACGGCAAAAAACGCCCGATAATTATTAGGCTCCCCTAAACTTCCCGCAATAACCTGTCTTAATATCACAGCACATAGCACAGGGGTATAACGAGGAATATGGCGGGTACAAAGTCCATCACCTTTATCTTTGTAACGCCTATCATATTCAAGCCCAGTGCGAATATCAGCATACTCCCCACGCAGGTCATCTCCGCCACCACGGCGTCTGTCAGCACGGGCGCAAGCAGCCCCGCGAGCAGCGTTATGGCTCCCTGGTATATGAGCACGCTGACAGCCGACAGGCCGACCCCTATCCCAAGGCTTGCGGTAAGAACTATGGCGGAAATGCCGTCCAGAAGCGACTTTGTATAGAGCATATCGTGACTGCCGGTGAGGCCGCTTTGCAGGCTGCCCACCACCGCCATCGCGCCTACGCAGTATATGAGGCTGGCGGTAACGAAGCCTGCTGAAAGGCCGCTTCCGCCCCTTGCGAGCTTTTCCTCGAGGAGCCTGCCCAAGCGCTCCATTCCGCCGTTTAGGTCAAGCGCCGTTCCTATGGCGCCGCCCGCCGCCATGGCGATTATCATGGCGATGGTCTTTTCCCCCTCCAGCGCGCCGGATACGCCTATATAAATGACGCAGAGCCCTATGCCCTTCATCACCGCGTCCGTCACCCTTTCCGGTATGCCGCGCCTGAGAAGCAGCCCCACAGCGCAGCCCAATACTATGGCTCCGGCATTGACTATGGTTCCCAGCATATCCTTCTCCTTTATTTAAGCAAAATCACTTTTATCATACCGATTGATTATACCAATAGTCAGAACAAATTAAAATGACAAAGTTGCGGCTTTTTGCTGATATAATTACTGGTATAATTAACAAATGCCGCGATTGATATAGCGGCACCCATCATGCTATAATTTATATGTAATATGTTGTCGATTCGGGGAGCTTAAACATATATGTCAAGACGCCGTTTTAAACGAGCAAAGCGCAGAAGGCGCAAACGCAGCCTCAGCGCCTCGGTATGGGGCCCCATACTCAAGCTTTTAGCAGTAATACTGGTTTTTTTGGCGTTGCTTTACGCTATATTTTATGTGGTCATACCCAAGGCGGCAGACTTCATAGGCTGGGACTACAGGCCCCCATTTGCCCCCGAGCCTACCCCCGCCCCTACGCCAATACCCACGCCTACCCCCAACCCAATGAGTCTGTACGACTTCACCGGCAGCTCTCAGGAGCTGGTTTTTGACGGCTCATCGAGCTATAAGTGGTTTACCGACCCATACTTTTACAACGAAAAGATGGTAATCTCCGCGGGCAAGCTGGATTCCTCCGGCAAAAACGTGGTGTTCAGGGACATGTTCTTCTTCCACCCAAGCACCCGCATAAGCGAAAAGATTAACCTTACGCCCCAGAACGACCACTTCCTGTTCCCCAAATTCAACGATAAGTGGCTGGTATACCTGGACGGGAGTCTGACCGGCGGCGGCGCCATCATGGCGGTCGACCTTACCTCCTCCCCTCTCAGGGCAGTAAAGGTCAAGGACATATACTCCGGTCAGCCTGAGCCCTTCCTGTCGGGCAATTATGTGGCCTTCACCGACCGCACCGGCACCAATAAGGACAAGCTGTTCGTATACGACCTGACCACCATGGAATCCACCGTAGTGGCCATGTTCTCGAGCTCGGTATACGGCCAGAGCAAGCCCTTTTTGTCAAACGACACGCTGATATGGGCGGATTCCGCCACCTCCGACGGCAACTCGGACACCAGCGTGATACGCTACATAAACCTCAATGAATCCTCAATAAAGTCCATCAAGCCCGGCACCTTCGTGCATGACCCGGAGTACAACGGCAGATACATTGCCTGGCTAACCGAGCTTCACGGCCGGGACACCGCCCTTTATGCGGCGGACGGCCTCTCCGGCACTCCCACTGAGGTGGATCGCTGCGTGGTCGAGTTCGGGCTGGGCAGCCATTTTATAGCCTATTCCCGCACCAATGCCGACACGGATTCCAGCAGCATATTGGTATTTTCCTTTGCGGACGGCAAAATATACCGGGTAACTCAGGAGTATGAATCCGCGTTGCTGCTGGGCGTGTCCGACGACTATGTGGTCTGGATGGACGTCACCTCCCGCGAGCGTGACATAGTAAAATTCACCAAAATACCCTGATAGCAGGGGCCGAGGAGCATAATATGGCAAAAGCGAAGGGCAGCGTATTTTTCTGCGGGGAATGCGGCTACGAAAGCACCAAGTGGCTGGGCAAATGCCCCGCCTGCGGCAGCTGGAACACCATGCTGGAGCAAAAGAAGGTATCCTCCGTTCCCTCCATAAACAGCCTCGCCTATGCCCACGCCATACCCTTAGCCGATGTCACCACTACCGCCTCCGGCCGCGTGTCCTCAGGCATAGGAGAACTTGACAGAGTTCTCGGCGGCGGCATAGTACCCGGCAGCGTCACCCTTTTGGGCGGCGATCCCGGCATAGGCAAGTCTACCCTCCTCATGCAGACAGCCGCAGAGCTTACGAAGCAGGGCACAGTATTATACGTCACCGGCGAAGAATCCGCTTCCCAGCTAAAGCTTCGGGCGGAGCGTCTCGGCGTGGGCGGAGATATGCTCATACTTGCCGAAAACGACCTTTCCGCCATCGAGAGCGAGGTAGACCGGGTAAAGCCCGCCTACGTAATGATAGACAGCATACAGACTATGTACTCGGCGGACTGCTCCGGTACAAACGGCAGCATATCCCAGATACGTGAGGCCACCTCCCTCATCACCCGCATGGCAAAGCGCACCGGCGCGGCCACATTTATCGTAGGCCACGTGACTAAGGACGGCGCCATAGCAGGTCCCCGCATACTCGAGCATATGGTTGATACGGTGCTTTATTTTGAAGGCGACAGGCAGGATTCCTTCCGTCTGCTGCGCTCGGTAAAAAATCGATTTGGCAGCACTGACGAGATAGGCGTCTTTGAGATGCGCTCCACCGGCATGGCGGAGATATCCGACCCCTCCACGCTGTTCATAACCGGCACGGATCTTCCCGGCTGTGCAGTTACCTGCGCCATGGAAGGCACCCGCCCCATGATGGTTGAGGTGCAGGCGCTGCTTTCTACATCTCCCTTCTCCAACCCCCGCCGCATGGCTGCGGGTCTGGACAACAACCGCCTCGTGCTGCTGCTGGCAGTGCTGGAAAAGAAGGCTGGCCTGAGGTTCTACGACAAGGACGTTTACACTAACGTAGTAGGCGGCATACGTCTTGACGAGCGTGCGGGCGACCTTGCCGTAGCCATGTGTATAGCAGGTGCAGGCGCAGACATCGCCCTTCCGCCCCGTACCGCCATTCTTGGGGAGCTTTCGCTCACAGGCGAGGTACGCCCCGTAAACCGGTTGGACAAGCGCATACAGGAGTGCGCCCGGCTTGGCTTCTCCCACATAGTCGTCCCCAATAGCGACACCCTTCCCAAGGTAGAAGGCCTGAATTATACCCGTGTAAAGAATATACGCGAAGCGCTGTGCATATTGGGCATTTAGCTTTTGGGGTTGAATTATCCCGCCAAAAATGCTATCATAATAAGACAGGCGCCCGTAGCTCACTTGGATAGAGCGTATGCCTCCGGAGCATAAGGCAGCGCGTTCGAATCGCGCCGGGCGCGCCAGCATCGCCGCGAGTTTTACTCAGCTTGCGGCGATTTTTTTTACGAAGCTCAGCCTTTGCCCGCCCTGCCGCCGCGCAGGCAAACATATTGACTTAAAAAATTCGCCCACCGACCGTATCTGTCGATGGGCGAAAGCATTCATAAGGCCGCCTGTGGGGATAAACTTATTTCACCAGACCAAGGAACCGCGCAATGCCGTACCAGAGTGGCATATCGCCGGTCTTGGGGGGCACTACGACCACCACGGGGACGGGATCATAGTGATGGTGCGGTATGTACGGGGTCGGCGTGGGCTCGGGCGGAGTAGTCTGCGCATCGTGAGCCGCCTTGAGCGCCCTCAGAACTTCTATCTTACCGGCGCTCACCCTTGCTGCATGGTCAGCACATCCATCAATACAAGGCTTACCGTCATAAGTGCTGTTCCAGCGGCTTTCCTCAGCATCGTCATACCAGCCGTTTATCGTGTGGTTACAATCGTCAAGAATCCAATTACTGCCTACATTGCCGAAGGTGATAGATGCGCCTTCTGCGTTGTAAATATCGTCGCCGGCTTTTGCGGCATGATTGTTATAAAATACCGCACTGTTTGGCAAAGTCAGATCTCCTCGTACATTTGCGCCGCCGCCATATTCGAGCTTTTCAGCAGTATTATTCATAACGGTGAGCTTTGCGCCTTCCTCAATAATCAGGCTGCCGCCTTTAAGAAGTATTCCCGAGCCTTTGTTTTCCGTAATGGTAACAGCGCTGGTTTTATCTATATTGGAACCCTCGGCACCAGCTACATAAAGAGCCCCGGGTATAGTCCATTTGCTGCTGATGCTGCAATTATTCTTTTTGATTTCAACTACCGCATTGTTCTTTATGATCAAAGTGCCGCCAGCATGAACGCCGTTTCCGCCGTTTCCGTTTGCCGTCACTGTTGAGTTGTCAATGGTTAACCTGCCTGTGGATAAACCATGGGCATTATTATCACTGAAATTAACGACAGAACCATTTACAATTTCAAAATGCGAACCGTTCGAGCCGTTGCCGGTGCTGTTAATAACATCCACTTTGCTGTTGTCTATCGTTGCAGTAAATGTTCCCGCAAAGCCGGAACGGTTGTGATCGGAAATAAAGGTGGAATTCTTAATATTCACGTTGTATCCGCCATCGCCGCCATCCCATTCCAATGCGTCCTGCTGATAGTTTTTGATTTCAAGTTTTGAATCCGTCAGGTTTAATTTGTTGTTGCTGCAAAAGTATATTGCGTGTGCTGTATTCCCTTCCGCTCCATTCATCGTCATCTCTGTATTCTCAAGCAGCAACGATGCATCTTTGCTTGCACAGATAGTTTGCCAATTCCACTCCGAATACGGCGTAGCACCTATACCGACCATAACCACATTGCAGTTTTTGAAGGTCAGAGCCTTGCCCCAAAGCGCTATACCCTTATCGTTAAATGTTATAGTACGTTTAGCTTCTCCACCATCTATGGTAAGATTCTTGCTCAGATTCATTCCGGCGGTCGTGCAGTCCGCCAGCAGCACAATAGTATCACTATCAGCCGCCTTTTCTATCGCTTTGTCCAGCGTGGCATATTTTGTTCCGCCTATCTGCGCTACTTCGCCTTCTGCAAAAGCCGGAACCATCGCCAGCACCATGATAAGCGCCAACATAATTGCAAGTGTTTTTTTCTTTGGTTCTTCCCCTTTCGATTTTTAATAAACATCAAATCTGTGTTAAGCTTGTTTTGTTATATGTTATCATCGATTTCCATTATTTTTATTACCAAAAATGCACGTTTTCCTGCCAGTTATGTATTTTGGAACAAAAAATTGCCCCCGGCGTATCCGGGGGCTTGCTTTATCCGTTTTTATACTATATCTTACAACCCGAGCTTATCCGCTATGGCGGTCATCTCCTCCAGCGCAACATCTATTAGGTCGTCCAGTGTAAGGCCCGTATTAACTATGGCGTTCATGTATTCCCGGTTCGCTCCCGCGGCAAAGCGCACCTCCTTGAAGCGTTTTACAACGCTCTTGTGCTTTACGCTGGCAATCTTTTTATCCGGGTATATCTGCGCCACAGACTTGCAGAAGCCGCTCATTGGGTCTGCCGCCAGCAGAGCGTATTCTATTGTGGTACCCGCCTTTTTTCCGCAAAGAGGGTTGTGAGCCATTATCGCCCCCTCAAGCACAGGATCGTTCACGCCGTTCTCATGCAGTATATTCACGCTGGTGGGGCCGTGTACCTCCGGGTGGTTGCGCCAGTCGCACTGCTCCTCATCAAGGTCGTGCAAAAGGCCGGCGATGCCCCAATACTCTACGTCCTCAGGCGCAAGGCGCTTGGCCAGGCCCCGCATTATAGCTTCAACTGCCATGGAATGCTGAATGTAGTTCTCGCCCTTCATGTACCTGTGCAAAAGCTCGTATGCCTCTTCTCTGTTCATAGCCATTCTCCTCCTTGATATTTTTAATTTAGTATACCCTTTTACCGTGGCTGAAGCTGTTCTTCGCCCAGTCGCTCCAGCCGCTGACCACTACCTGCCCCGCAGAGGAAGAGGCATGTATGTATTTTCCGCCTCCCAGCCATATTCCGGTATGATAAATGCGCGTTCTGCCGCTGTTCCAGAAGAACAGCAGGTCGCCGGGACGCAGGTCGCCGGTGGAATAGACGGTTTCCCAGCTGTCTATTACGGCATAGCTCTTTGCGCTCATACGGCCCACCTTTACGCCGTTGTTTGAAAGGCAGTAATACACGAGGCCGCTGCAATCGAAGCTGTCCGGGCCCTCGTCCGCCGTGATATAGGGTTTTCCCTGCTGCGCCATGGCCGTGGCGATAAATCCGTCCACACTGCCTGTGGCGGCGGAAACGCTGCCGCCTCCGCCTGTCTTTGGAGTGCTTTCGGGCTGAGTGCCGGGGTCGGCCGTCTTGGTAGTACCTATGCTTTCATTCCCGACCCTGGGCGTGGCGCTGATCTTAGGCGTTTTCGCCGGCTTTGCCGTAGGCGTGGACTTGGGCTTAGGCGTAGGCGAAGGGGTTGGATCCACCTTGGGCCTTGCATTGTTTGAGTAAAGTATATCCGCCGTGTCGGTATCCATAACGCCGGTGGCGTCAAGCTTGTTCTTTTTCTGGAAGGAGGAGAGCGCCTTTACCGTGGCCACGCCAAAGTAGCCGTTGGTTTTTTCCACCTCGTAGCCCAAATCCTGCAAGCGCTCCTGAAGGGACTCCACGTCCTCTCCCTCGTCGCCCTGCTGAAGCTTATACATGGCAGCCTTATCCGAGAAGAGCATCTCCTGTGTCAGCTCGTCCGCCTCGCCCGTCTCTTTCATGTGGTGTATGCGCTGAAAACGCTTCAGCGCCGCCTCAATAGGCTCGCCGAAGTACTCTGAAGGTTCATCGCCGTCCATATACTGCAGCTCCGCCAGCCGCTCATGTATATCCGCCACCACAGGGTCTGTATCGCCGAGCTTCAGCAACCGGTACTTTGAGGGAGCCTCCGCTGCATCCTTAGGCGCAGCTGCCGTAATGGCAAAGTTCTCCGCCACCTCCGCCGTCGGGGTGGGGCTTGGCATATGAAGCATGGACTTGGATACTTCCACTATCTCCGGTCCTATGTCGAGGGTATCAAAGGCCATGGGTATCAGCACAAAAGCGCACAGCACAACGCCTCCCGCAGTAAGGAGCGGTATTCTGAGCCGCTTCATCATGGGGCGCCTATCCTGTCTGTTTTTCCTTTGGTTTTTCCGCAAATCATTAGTAGCTTCCATACTTGATAATTATAGCGCATACTGACATATTTTGTCCAATGAACAATATGCTTCGCTGTCCCTTCAGGCGTAAAAACCGTATGGCAATAGCAGTAATATTAGTGTAAAATATAATTCGATCCAATATTTCGGCAAAGGAACTGTATTTTACCATGGCACTATTAGCCGCAAGCGGCATAAGCAAGAGCTATTCCGCCCGTCTTCTTTTTGAAGGGGTAAGCTTTGAGATAGCCCCCCGGGACAAGGTGGGCCTGGTAGGGGTAAACGGGTGCGGCAAAACCACCCTTTTTCGCATACTCACAGGCGAGGAAGCACCTGACACCGGCTCCGTGATGAAACATAAGGGCGCCCGCATGGGATTCATGCGTCAAAACGTGGAGAACACCTCGGATACACTGTACCAATCCACAGTAGCGGCATTTGACCACCTCATACGTATAGAGCAGGAGCTTGAGCGTATTTCCGAGGAAATATCCAATGGCGGCAGCGACGTATCCTCTCTTATTTCCCATCAGCAATCCCTCAACGAACGGTACGAGCGGGAGGGCGGCCTGACCTTCAGGAGCAGGGTACGCAGCACTCTCCTGGGTCTCGGCTTTACCGAAAGCGAATTCGCCAAGCCTCTCAGCGACATGAGCGGCGGCCAACGCAACAAGGCCCAGCTGGCAAAGCTGCTGCTCTCCGGCGCGGAGCTGCTGCTGCTTGACGAGCCTACCAATCACCTTGACATACAAAGCGTCACCTGGCTTGAGGATTTTCTCAAGAGCTACTCAGGGGCGTTTATAGTCATATCCCACGACAGGTACTTTCTGGATAGGGTAACCAACCGCACCCTTGAAATAAAAAACGGCAGACTCACCGCCACCAACGGCAACTATTCCCGCCACGTGGAACTGATGAGCACCCGCAACGAAATACTGCGCAGGCACTATGCCAATCAGAAGAAAGAAATACACCGCCTTGAAGGCGTTGTAGAGCAGCAGCGCCGCTGGGGCCAGGCTCACAATTTCATTACCGCCGAGGCGAAGCTCAAGCAGATAGAACGGCTGAAGGCGGAGCTGGTAGCTCCCGAAAAGGACACCTCCTCCATACATTTCAAGTTCACCGCGAAGGAAGTAGGCGGCAACGATGTGCTTATGTGCGAAGAGCTGAGCAAGTCCTATGATAAGCCGGTGTTCAAAAACGCCTCCATGCATATCCGCAAGGGGGAACGTGTATTCCTGCTGGGGCCCAACGGCTGCGGCAAGACCACCCTCATGAAGATAATAATGGGCCTTGAAAGGCAGGATTCCGGCACTGTGCGTCTGGGCGCCAAGGTGCAGCCCGGCTACTACGAGCAGACCATGACCTCCCTTGATCCCAACAGCACCGCACTTGCGGAAATACACAACGCCTACCCAAGAATGGACCTTACCCAAGTCCGTTCCGCCCTGGCGGCGTTCCTCATTCGCGGCGACGATGTATTCAACGAGATAGGCGCCCTTTCCGGCGGAGAGAAGGCACGCATACAGCTTCTCAAGCTTATGCTTTCAGGGGCCAACCTGCTGCTGCTCGATGAGCCTACCAACCATCTTGACATATCCTCCCGGGAGGCTCTTGAGGCCGCTTTGGAGGATTACGAGGGTACCATGCTCATAATCACCCACGACAGATACCTGGTCAACCGCATGGCGGACCGCATACTCTACATGGAGGAAGACGGACTTACTGAATACATAGGCGGCTATGACGATTACCTTGAAGCAATTGCGCGAAGGCCTCAGCCCTCAGCTGAAGCTGCCTCCCCTAAGGCGGAAAAGCCCAACAGCTACAAGGCTCAAAAGGAGCGCCAGAGTATACTGAACCGGGCGGCGGGCGCTGTCCGCCGAGCAGAGGAGCGCATAGCGGCCGCTGAGCAGGAGCTTGAAGACATAAATCAAAAACTCGCTTCGCCAGTGATAGCATCGGACTACGTAAAATCCGCAGAGCTTGCAAAAAAGGCAGACGACAAGCAGGCCGAGATCGATGCCCTCTATTCCCAGTGGGAGCAGGCCCAGCAGGCGCTGGATGAGCTTTGTGCGGAAAGCTCAAAGCAGGGCTAAGCTTAACGCGCAAGCCGCATTTATACATAAAGCAGTCCCCGCCTTATGGCGGGGACTGCTTTGCTATCGTCTGATTTTTATTTTACTTTGTTTATATCGGCTACCAGTTGAGAGAGGTCGGTATATTCCCTCGCCACGCCGTTCTCATCGGACACGGTCAGCTTATCATTTTCCACCTTTATCCATCCCTGTATGGAGTTTACCGGGAAGCAGTGATCCTGCTTGGGGTCAGGATCCTCCGCAAGGAAGAACAGGTAGGTATCGCCCTCGGAAAGCTTTACCGCTTTGTCGGCGCTCACCGGCTTGGGCTGGAGGGTGCCGGCATCCGTCATGTTTTCGCTGGCTGAAGGAACATATACCAGATTTATTTCCTGACCGTAGCCTATATCGCCTTTTATGTTTCCGTATACACTGATGGTAAGATTTGCGGATGGCGCCTTCTTTTCGACTGTGCTTCCGCCGTCCTGGGTGCGGAATTTGGTGCTGCGCATATGAGACGCGCTGTTTACACGGCCTATGAATATATTCTCCGAGGCGTTTACAAGCGATCTGATATCATTGTAGTAGTAGTTCTTTGAAGGCGCAGTGATGACCTTTGAGATTGCGTCCATTTCCTTTTTGAACTCGCTGATCTTTATCCGCAATCCGCCGTATTCCACATTTCCGTCCCGGATCACAAAGTTATCCGCAGAGGTGGAGCAATAGTCTGCCTCGTCCTCGGCATACTGCACATCGTTGCCCTCCGTAAGATAGAGCAGATACTTTTCGCCTACGGTATAACTGCCCTTTACAAGTATCTTGGAGCCTTCCCGGGCGTTTCCGGCTATTACCTCATCTATGAGAATACGGCTCTGGGCATTGTCGCCGGAATTTATCTTTTGTATGCATTCACCCGACACCACCAGTGAGGCGCTGCGATAACTCTGACGCACGTCCGCCATGACGCGGTCTTTGCTCATTACGCTTGCCGAGAATGTGCGGCCTATAATAAGTACTATCACGGCAACAGCAAGTGTGGACAGTGCGGTTATGCGCTTCATCTTTACCTCTCCTTTCGGGTGATATGGGTGTTTTCTTCGCTCTATAGTATAAGACGCTTCAGGCGTCCAAAAGGTTGCAAATTTTTTAAAAAATTCTTTACATTTCCCTTCTGCCTTCCATTGCCTTCAGCAATGTCATTTCGTCCACGTATTCAAGATTTCCGCCGATGGGTATGCCGTGGGCTATCCTCGTGGCTTTCACCCCACGCTGCTTGAGCAGCTTGGATATATACACCGCAGTGGCTTCCCCCTCTACGTCCGGATTGGTAGCCAGTATCACTTCGCTTACCCCGCCTTCATCTATACGCTGCAAAAGTTCCTTTATGCGTATATCGTCCGGGCCAATGCCATCCATTGGGGATATCGTCCCGCCCAGCACATGGTATGTGCCGCGGAATTCCCGCATCTTTTCCATGGCTACCACATCCCTTGCGTCCCTGACCACGCATATTACACCGGTCTTGCGGCTGGCGTCGCGGCATATGGCACAGGGATCCGTATCGGTGTAGTTGCCGCAAATGGGACAGTGGTGTATCTTGTCCCTTGCGTCGTTTATGGCCTTTGCTATCTCGCGTGCTTCGCTCTCGGGCATGTCCAGTATAAAGTAGGCGAGGCGCTGTGCGCTCTTGGTACCTACGCCGGGCAATCTGCAAAGCTGGGAGACCAGATTGCTTATTGGGTCTGCCATATGTTTTTAGAAGCCCAATCCCATTCCGCCAGTAAGCTTGCTGACCTCGGAATTCGTGGCTTCCTCCGCCATGCGCATGGCCTCGTTGACGGCGGACAGCACCAGGTCCTGAAGCATCTCAACATCATCCGGATCCACGCAGGCAGGGTCTATCTCGATAGACTTTATCACCTTGCTGCCGTATGCCGTAGCCCTGACCGCGCCGCCGCCTACGGTAGCCGTAAACTCGCGGGTCTGGAGTTCCTGCTGCATGCGCTGCATATCCTGCTGCATCTTCTGCGCCTGCTTCATCAGCTGCTGCATATTCGCCCCGCCCATTCCGGGGAAACCGCCCTTTGCCATCAACATACCTCCGGGATTTTACTTGTATAACAGTATAACATAATTTGCGGCCCTGTTCAACGCAGCGCCGCATAATAGGTAATTTAAAAGCTATTTTCCACATTTGCGACACGTTTTTTTAATATTCGCACCGCAAATGGCTGATTTTTTGTTGTTTATCAGTTCTCTATCCTGAAGGCGCTGCCGTACAGCGCCCTGCCGGTGCTCTCTATATCGTCCCCGCCGGAGCTGTGCGTCATACGTACCGTATACCCGGGCGCCACCTTATCTGCCGCTCCGTTGACCTTCTCCAGCGCTCCCGGCGCGCTCATCATGCGATATATTATTTCGCTCTCAAAAGCCACCTCCAGCACATTGCCGTTTATGGCGCTTCCCTTGCCGTACATTCCGGAAACCGCCATGGTGCGCTCCGTCTCTCCAAGCTTATCGAGTATATCCTTCCAAAGCTTCTGCGGGGACATGCTGCCCGCCGTCTCTGCCGGTTTTGCCGGATGTGCGGGGCTTGGCTTCTCCGGCTTTGACGCAGGCGCAGTCCTTATTGGCTCGTTAATATCAAAGGGCGGCACATCTTCGGGTTCCGGCGGCTCCTCAAAGCCGTAGTCGCAGGGATACTCATCGGCGTCAGGCTTTTCCCCGATAGGTATCAGCTCGGCAATTGCTGTGCGCCGGGGCGCCCCTTCCCGTACCTGCCGCTCGAGAACCTCGATGCGCTCCATAAGGTCGTCCATGGTGCGCTTTTCCTCGGGCCGGGATATGCGCACAAGCGTGCTTTCTATAAGCGCCCTCGGCATTGTAACTGTCCGAAGCCTGCCCTCGGCCTGCAACAGCAGCTCGCTGCATCTTAAAAGCCGCGTTTCGCCTGCTTCCTTTGCCTGCTCCTCGTACCGTTTCATAGAGTCCTCGGTGCAGTCCAGTATATCGCTGCAATGGCCGCAAAGCTTCGTCAAAAGCAGCGAACGCATGTGCTGCGTCAGGTCATGTAAAAACACCTTCAAATCACGGCCATCCCGAACTACCTGATCCAGCAGCTCCAGCGCCCTTGCCGGGTCGCTGGAAAGTACGGCCTCCGCCATGTCAAACAGAAAGCCATCCTCCATGCTGCCCAGCACGCTGTAAACGTCCTGTGTGCTGACTTTATTGCCGCAAAATGACAGGCACTGATCCGCCAGGGAAAGGCAGTCCCTCATTCCGCCCTCGGCAGCTCGGGCTATGGCCAGCAGGCCGTCGCGCTCTATATGGGCGTTTTCGCGCTGAAGCACCTCCTCGGTGCGCTTGACCATGTCGGATACGCCGAGCCGGTGAAAATCCATTCTCTGGCAGCGGGAGATTATCGTCGCAGGTATCTTGTGGGGCTCGGTGGTGGCCAGTATGAACGTTACGTGGGGAGGCGGCTCCTCCAGCGTTTTCAGCAGGGCGTTAAAGGCGTTGGCGGAAAGCGCGTGCGCCTCGTCGATTATGTATACCTTGTGCTTCAGCTCAAGAGGCATGAACCGCGCCTTTTCGATTATGTCGCGCATATCGTCCACGCCGGTGTTGCTGGCAGCGTCCAGCTCGATTATATCCGCGCACTCCCCGGCGCTTATTTTGCAGGAGCGGCAGCAGCCGCAGGGCTCGCCATCTACGGGCGCTTCGCAGTTCACCGCCCTTGCGAGTATGCGCGCGGCGCTGGTCTTGCCGGTACCCCGGGTGCCCGCGAAAAGGTAGGCATGGGCGGTCGTGCCTGACTTCACCTGGTTTTTCAGTATTGTGGTTATATGCTCCTGCCCTATCATCTCGGAGAATGTGGCGGGCCGGTATTGCCTGTAAAGGGCGCGGTGGCTCATGCTTGCCTCCAGTTTGATTATTTGTATTTTATATTGTAGCATCGCGCAAAAGGTCAAACAAGGGAATGTTGCTATCCCGAGTCAAATAAAGTATAATATTTCAATATGAACAGGTGAAATCATGGAGGTTATATAAATAAAATGGCAGAACAGGAAAAGAAGACAGTACTCAGCGGCATACAGCCCTCCGGCTCCCCCACATTGGGCAATTATGTTGGTGCGCTCAAAAATTGGAAGCTCCTGCAGACCGATGACAGGCTCTGCTACTACTGCGTCGCCAATCTTCACGCCCTGACCGTTCGTCAGGACCCCACCGACCTGAGAAGGCGCGCCGGCGAAACCGTGGCTCTGCTGCTGGCCTGCGGCATAGATCCCGAAAAATCCGTATTGTTTGTGCAATCCCACGTTCACGAGCACGCTGAGCTTAACTGGGTGCTGTGCTGCAACACCTATATGGGCGAGCTTTCCAGAATGACGCAGTTCAAGGATAAATCCGCAAAGCACGCGGACAATATAAACGCCGGCCTTTTCACCTATCCGGTGCTGATGGCAGGCGACATACTGCTTTATCAGAGCGACCTTGTGCCTGTCGGCGCGGATCAGAAGCAGCACATCGAGATCGCGCGAGATATAGCCATACGCTTCAACAACGCCTATGGGGAGACCTTTAAGGTCCCGGAGGGCTTCATACCCAAATTCGGCGCCCGCGTTATGAGTCTTCAGGATCCTTCCATGAAGATGAGCAAGTCCGATCCTAACCCCAACGGCTTCGTGGCAATAATGGACGATCCTTCCGTCATAATGAAAAAGTTCAAGCGCGCGGTCACCGATAGCGATACCTTCATCGCGTTCGACCCCGAAAATAAGCCCGGCGTATCCAACCTCCTCTCCATATACACCTCCTTCACGGGGCTTACCATGGACGAAGCGGTGAAGCATTTCGACGGGCTCGGCTACGGCAGCCTCAAGACCGAAGTAGCCGAAGCCGTAATAGCCGGACTCGAACCCGTTCAAAGCGAATATAAGAAGATACTTTCGGATAAAGCATACCTTGAGAAAATAATGGCGGATGGCGCGGAAAAGGCTTCCGCTCAGGCACGAAAGACCCTCCGCAAGGTATACAGAAAGGTAGGTCTTGCCTGATGGATATGGATAAACTCAAGAGCAGGCTCATGCTCAGCTATAACATTTTCAAAATAGTGCCCCTGCTGGGCATACTTATAGCGCTTTACGTCATGAACAGGAACCTTATCGCCGCATATATAATCGCAATAGTGTGCATAGTCGGCGGCTACGGTCAGGCGTTGATATTCTACCGCTGCCCCTTCTGCGGAGCGCGGCTAATGAAGGTCCGCGGAGGCGTACCACGCCATTGTCCCGAGTGTGAGCGCCAGCTTATAGTCGACGCCGAGCACCCTCTCGAGAACACCGATGCTTCAAAGGAGGAAAACAGCCGGTCTTAGCGCAAGCTTACTGTTTTTTATTGTATATTGGCTTTACCGCGTTCCTTCCCTTTCCCATGATGATAACTGCCGATGCGCCGCTTATGCCCATGAACAGGCTCAGCACCCCGCGCATCGGCATTATTTCTGTGAGCATACCGGCCAATAGCTGCCCCAGCAGGGAGCCCACTGTGGTGAGCATCAGGAAGGTGCCGTTGAACCTCCCCTTGCGGTCATCCGGCACATACGACTGGGTAGAGGATATGCGGATATTGTAGGAGGTCACCCCCAGCACCCCCTGCAGGAAGCAGAAGAGCCGCATTAGCGCGAGGGGCAGATAAAGATATGTTCCCTCCAAGGCCGATATGACAACGTATACGAACACCGCTATTTTGAACTTATGCTCTTCCGGCAGATGCAGCCTGTAATGCATCATTCCGCCCAGCACCCGTCCCAGCACCATAAAGCCCCATACCGACATATAGATATACTCGCCGTCAGCGTACCCCGCTTTAAAGTAAGGCAGCGTTATAACGTTAGATGCGCCCGTGGCCATAAAGCAGAATATGAAATACAGGGTTATATACAAAAGGCCCTTTTCCGTCCAGAGGTAGCGCATACCCTCCTTCATATCCTCCATATAGCCGCCGAAGGTGTACTTTGAGCCGCTCTGCCCATTCTTGCCCTCCACGTCGCTTATCTGCGTCTCGAATATGGCTGCAGTGCAAAAGCAGGCGGAATTTATCAGCATCAGCCATACCATTCCCACCGTCTTATATAAAAAGGTGGATACGGGTATCATCACCAGCACCAGCGTTTCGAGCGTGCTCAGCACCGAATAAGCCTTTATATAGTTGCCCTCGGATACCAGCATAGGGTAAAAGCTTTCGAAGGCCACAGTATAGGCGCTGTGTATTGTTCCGATTATGAACGTTATGGATGCAAATGCCCAGAAGCTGAAAAGCCCGAAGTGCATCAGCCCTGCCAGCAGGGCATATATGGCAGTTGAGGCGAAATCAAGCATATATATGGTCCTGCGCCGGGAAAACCTGTCCATCAACGGCCCGGCAAGCACCGGCGCCGCTATCTGGGGCAGGGTATACAGGAACATATATATGGCGTAATACAGCGGGGACTGGGTATAGTCCAGCACGAAAAGGCTCATGGCAAAGCCGGCCATGCTGTTGCCCAGCATGGATACGACGCTGCCTATGGTTATTATGGTGTAATCCTTCGTCCAGAGCCTGTTCATGGTACAAATGTTATTCGCCGGGATACAGCGGGTATTTATCCGTTATTTCCCTCACCTTTGCGGCGACGCGTTCCACTGCTTCCTCTCCGTTTTTTATTATGTCAGCTATCAACCTGCCCACAAGGACAAAATCGTCCTCATCAAGTCCCCTTGTGGTCGCCGCGGGCGTCCCCACCCTTATGCCGCTGGTGACAGCAGGCTTGCGTGTCTCGTTGGGTACGCTGTTCTTGTTTACGGTTATGTTGGCCCTGTCCAGAAGCTGCTCGACTTCCTTGCCCGTAAGCCCGTCCGATCCCAGATCCAGCAGAAGCAGATGGTTGTCCGTACCGCCTGATACCAGCCTTACGCCCTCCGCCTTCAGGCTTCTCTCCAGCGCCTTTGCGTTGTTTATCACCCGCTGCTGATATGCCTTGAACTCGGGCTTTTGCGCTTCCTCAAAGCATACCGCTTTCGCCGCGATAACGTGCATCAGCGGGCCGCCCTGGGTGCCGGGGAATATGGCCTTGTCTATGGCGTTGGCAAATTCTTTTTTGCACAGTATCATGCCGCCCCTTGGCCCGCGCAGCGTCTTATGGGTAGTCGTCGTCACAACGTCGGCATACGGCACGGGATTCATGTGCAGCCCCGCCGCCGCAAGGCCCGCGATATGCGCCATATCCACCATGAGGAGGGCGCCCGCCTCATCGGCTATTTCGCGGAATTTCTTATAGTCTATCTCACGCGGGTACGCCGACGCGCCCGCAATTATCAGCTTCGGTCTTATATCGAGCGCCTTTTTGCGCACCTCGTCGTAATCTATGCACTCCGTCTCGGGATCGAGGCCGTAGGAATAGAAGGTATAGTATTGACCGGACATATTGACGGGGCTTCCGTGGGTAAGATGGCCGCCGTGGGAAAGATTCATGCCCAGCACCTTATCGCCGGGCTGAAGCAGCGCGAAGTATACTGCAAAATTGGCGCTGGAGCCGCCGTTGGGCTGTACGTTGGCGTGCTCCGCGCCGAAAAGCTGGCAGGCGCGGTCCCGCGCGATATTCTCCACCACGTCCACATATTCGCAGCCGCCGTAGTAACGCTTATCTGGATACCCTTCGGCATATTTATTTGTAAGATGGCTGCCCATAGCCGCCATCACCGCAGGCGACACAAAATTTTCCGATGCCCTACCTGTGCCTTGACCAGTGCCATGGCGATCTCGTCCTGCGTAGCCAGCA
>OGWV01000654.1_pt1 | contig 21369 bp, 17 predicted proteins | sample 1576081 | NCBI WGS metagenome assembly OGWV01 (sample SAMEA3541541, study PRJEB24748) | human gut metagenome | biome: human gut; feature: human-associated habitat; material: faeces | place: China | collected 2012 | reverse complement strand
TCCTCGACGACACGACGCTCGTTCTGCAGCAGGAGCAGGGCGACGCGCTGGCGACGCCGGTGCAGCAGACCGGGACGCAGGCGGAGTATTTCGCCCAGATGCGGCTCTCCCGCCAGACGGCGCGGGACGAGGCCGTGGAGCTGCTGCAGGAGACCATTGCCTATGCCGACGGCGATGCCGCCAGCAGCGCCAAGCTCGAGGGCATCATCTCGGACGCGCTGGCCGAATCCCAGATCGAGAGCCTCATCGTGGCCAAGGGCTATCAGGACTGCGTGGCCTATATCAGTGAGGACGGCATCTCCGTCGCCGTCGCCGCGCCGGAGGACGGCCTGACGCAGTCGGACGTCGCCCTGCTGTCGGATATCGTGCTCTCGCAGACGAGCTGCAAGCTTTCGGATATCCGTGTCATCGGCGTTGAGCCGGAAAAGGGGCAGTGAGGCCTGAGCGCCCGGCTTTCCGCATTTGACGATCCGATTTTCGCAACGCCGCTATTGTATTTTCCGTAAAATGTGATAAAATAAATAGGACAATCGCGGAGCCTGCCCTGCGGCGGCTTCAGAGAAAGGGTGGTCAATACCATGGCAGAAAGCAAAAATTACATCGTTCAGCCCCAGGAGGGCGGGAACATTCTGATTTCGGAGGACGTCATCGCCTCCATCGCCTCGCTGGCCGTGCGCGAGGTCGAGGGTGTCTATGGCCTGAGCGCCACGCAGACGCTTGATCTAACGGCGATCCTCGGCAAGAAGAACCTGAGCAGCGGCATCCGCGTGACGCTGCAGGACAACGACATTGACATTGCCTGCAACCTTGTCGTCCGGATGGGCCAGCCCGTGATGACCGTTGCCAAGAACGTGCAGGAGGGCATCGCCAACGCCGTGGAGTCCATGGCAGGCGTCCGCCCGGCTCACGTCAATGTCAACGTCTGCGGCGTTGCCGCGCCGAAGGCGGAGCAGGCCTGAGGCTATGCCGCTCTGCAGCCCCCCGCCGCAGAGCGGCAGTCCTTCACTTTCACTTTACATACCAAGGAGACATGACATGACACGCTCAAACGCCAGAGAGGTCGCCGTGCATCTCATTTATGAGATCGACTATACCGGCGAAGACCCTGCCCAGGCCATCGAGACCCGCATGGACCGCAGCTATTACAGCGGCCTTTCTGCGGAGAACGACGTCTATGCAGAGCGCCCCAGCAAAAAGCAGATGGACTATATCCGCACCTGCGTGACGGGTGTCTGCGAGCACGCAGAGGAGCTGGACGCCCTGATCGCCCAGTATGCCGTGCGCTGGAATCTGCACCGGATCTCCCGCCTGACGAAGGCGGCGATGCGGCTTGCCATTTATGAAATGCGCTATGTCGACGATGTGCCGAACGGCGTTGCCATCAACGAGTGCGTGGAACTGACGCGGAAATATGAGGACGCGCAGGTCGTTTCCTTTGTGAACGGCATCCTCGGCTCCGTGGCGCGCGGCGCAAAGCCGAACACCGAGGCCCCTGCGGACCCGCAGCCGGAGGAAGCACAGCCGGAGGAGACTCCGTCCGAAGAGACGCAGCCTGCTCCGGAGGAGGCACAGCAGCCATGAGGGTGCTCGCCTTCGACACCAGCAACTATACGACCTCGGTCGCGTCCTTCGACGGCACGGCCGGTCACAATATCTCGCGCCTGCTCGATGTGGAGCAGGGCGCGCTCGGACTGCGCCAGAGTGATGCGCTGTTCGCCCATGTAAAACGCCTGCCGGAGCTTGCCGACAGGCTGTTTTCGGATATCGGCACGGACGCAGGCTTTGAAGCAGTCGGCGTCAGCACGCGGCCGCGCGCCGTAGAGGGTTCGTACATGCCCTGCTTCCTCGCGGGCGAATCGCAGGCCCGGGTGCTCGGCGCGGCGCTCGGCGTGCCCGTTCTGCCGTTTTCGCACCAGCAGGGGCACATCGCGGCCTCGCTGTGGGGCTCTGGCCATATGGAGCTGATGGACGAGCCGCATCTGGCCTGGCATCTTTCCGGCGGCACGACGGAGCTTCTGCGCGTCACGCCGGAGAAGAAGGGCAGCGTGCATGCCGAGAAGATCGGCGGCACGACGGACATCTCCGCCGGTCAGCTCATCGACCGGACCGGCAAGCTGCTCGGCCTGCCGTTTCCGTCCGGCAAGCACATCGACGCCCTGAGCCGGTCTGCGCAGGACCGGCAGGTCTTCCGCGTCAAGGTGCAGGGGACCACATTCTCCCTTTCCGGCGTGCAGAATAAGGTCGAGCAGTACCATGCGGCGGGAAATTCCCCGGAGGAGACGGCGGGCTATGCGCTGCGCTGCCTCATCGGCGCCATCGTCCGCGCGACGGAGAACGCGCTGCTGGAATATCCCGGCAGCAGCGTCGTGTTTGCGGGCGGAGTTGCATCGAACACGCTGCTGCGCAGCAGCTGCGCGGCGCTTCCGGCCGTTTTCTGTCCGCCGCAGTTCGCCACGGACAACGCCCTCGGCGTTGCCGTTCTGACCTGGAGGGCGCTGCATGGCTGAGATCTTTGAGGTATCGCAGATCAATGAGTATCTGCGACAGCGCTTTGAAGCAGACGAATTTCTCGGCTCGCTGCTCATCCGCGGTGAGCTGAGCAACTATAAAATTTACCCCTCCGGCCATCACTATTTCACGCTGAAGGACAGCCAGAGCGCCATCCGCTGCGTCATGTTCAAGGGCAGCGCCATGCGCCTGCGTTTCCGGCCGGAGACGGGTATGAAGGTCATTGCGGGCGGGCGCATTGCCGTGTTCCCGCGTGACGGAGCCTACCAGCTCTACTGCACGTCGCTCACGCCGGAGGGCGTCGGCGATCTGCATGTCGCCTTTGAGCAGCTCAAGCTGAAGCTGCAGGCTGAGGGCCTGTTCGCCCGCGAGCGCAAGCAGGCCCTGCCGCGCTTCCCGCACCGCATCGCCATCATCACGTCCTCCGCGGGCGCGGCTCTGCACGATATGCTGCGCATCCTGCGCAAGCGCTACCCGCTGACGGAGGTCAAGCTGCTCGGCGTCCGCGTGCAGGGGGCCGAGGCTCCGGCGGAGATCGCCGGGGCGATCCGCTACGCCAACCGCTGGGAGCTGGCCGACCTCATCATCACCGGCCGCGGCGGCGGCTCCATGGAGGACCTTTGGGCCTTCAACGACGAACGCGTGGCCCGCGCCATTGCCGATTCGCATATTCCGGTCATCTCGGCCGTCGGCCATGAGCCGGATGTGACGATCTCGGACTTCGTGGCCGATCTGCGCGCGGCGACGCCATCAAACGCGGCGGAGCTGGCCGTGCCGGACCAGACGGAGCTGCGCCAGCATCTGGCCGCTCAGCGCGCCATGCTGCTCACGCTGATGACGCGCCGCCTGAAGCAGGAACGCCAGCGTGTGGCCCAGCTGGCCGGAGCGCGCGCCCTGCGCGACCCGAAAAACTATATCGACGACCGCCGCATGCAGCTCGACTATACGCAACGCCGCCTGATTGCCGCCTTGCAGCGGCTCGTGGCGCAGCAGCGCGAGCGCTTTGTCCGGCTGACGTCGAAGCTCGACGCGATGAGCCCGCTGAAGGTCCTCTCGCGCGGCTATTCTATGACATTTGACGCGCAGGGCTATGTGGTACGGAGCGTCCGCACGCTGTCCTGCGGCGACCGGATCACCGCCCGGCTCGCGGACGGCCGCGCCTCTGCCGAGGTGCGGGAAATACAGGAGGATGCAACATGAGCACGGAATCGATCACATTTGAACAATCTCTGCAGCGGCTCGATGAGATCGTCCGCCGCATGGAAAAGGGCGACGTCCCGCTGGAGGAGGCCCTCTCGCTGTTTGAGGAGGGCACGCGGCTGGCAGGCTCCTGCAGCCGCCTGCTGGACGAAGCGGAGCTGAAGGTCGTTCAGCTCACCAAGGGCGCAGACGGCGCCCCGCAGGAAACGGAGCTTGCCGATGCTGGAATTTGAAGCGCTGCTGCGCAGCTATGCCGACCGCGTGGAGGGCTATCTCCACTCCTGCTTTACGGATGCGGACGAGCCGCAGCAGGTCCTGTTTGACGCCATGCGCTACAGCCTGCTTGCCGGGGGAAAGCGCCTTCGCCCTGTGCTGGCGCAGGCCTTCTGCGAGCTGTGCGGCGGCAGCGCTATGGACGCCCTGCCGTTTGCTGCCGCCGTGGAGATGGTGCATACCTACAGCCTCATCCACGACGATCTGCCGTGCATGGACAATGACGATTACCGCCGCGGCCGCCTGACGAACCACAAGGTCTACGGCGAGGCGACGGCCGTTCTGGCGGGCGACGCCCTGCTGACGGCCGCATTCGGCCATCTTGCCGCAGCCCCGCTGCCCGCGTCCCGCGTCGTCAAGGCCACGCGGGTGCTCTCGCTGTGCGCGGGCGAGCTCGGTATGGTCGGCGGGCAGGTGCTGGACATGGAGGCCGAGCACCGCGTCTGCACGGAGGAGGAGGTCCTCGCCATCCAGTCGCGCAAAACGGGCGCGCTCATCTCGGCCGCCTGCCAGCTCGGCGTCATCGCAGCCGGCGGCAGCCCGGCCCAGCAGCAGGCAGCGGCGGATTACGCTGCAAGTCTCGGGCTGGCCTTCCAGATCGAGGATGATATTCTGGATGTCGTCGGCGATGCCGCAAAGCTCGGCAAGGCGACCGGCATGGACCAGAACAAAAATACATTCGTCCGGCTGCACGGCGTGGAAGCCTGCCGCGCCCGCATCACGGAAGAAACGCAGCGCGCGGTCGCTGCGCTCGCGCCGTTCGGTCAGGCGGAGTTCCTGACGGAGCTGGCGCAGCGCCTGACGAGCCGCGACCACTGAGGAGAAGATCATGAAAGCATTGCTTCACAGCCTTCTGGAGGCTGCCGCGCTCGGCAGGTCTGTCGTCCTCTGCACCGTCGTGCATTCCGGCGGCTCCGCACCGCGCAGCGCAGGCGCGCATATGGCCGTGTTCGCCGACGGCAGCACCCGCGGCACCGTCGGCGGCGGCCGCCTGGAGCTGCTTGCCGCAAAAGAGGGGCTGGCGCTCCTGCAGCAGCAGGTCTCGGCCCTGCGGGCCTATGACCTCTCGGAGCGCGAGGGCGGCATCGGCATGGCCTGCGGCGGCAATGTCATCGTGTCGTATCTCTATCTCGGCCCGGAGCAGGCCGACTTCGTGCGCGCCATGGCGGCTGCGTTCGACGCCGCGGCGCCCTGCTGGCTGAAGCTCGTCATTGCCGAAGACGGCAGAACGGACGTTTCGCTTTCGAACGGGGCGGATCGTTCCCTGTGCGCGGCCCAGCCGGTCTGGATGCCGGGAACGCCTGCTGTTTATACCGAGCCGCTCACGCAGCCGGGGCGCGTCTATCTCTTCGGCGCGGGCCATGTCGGGCAGGCGCTCGTGCCGGTGCTGGAATATGTCGGCTTTGCCGTGACGGTCTATGACCCGCGGCAGGAGCTGGCCGAGAGATTCTCCGATGTGATCTGCGCGCCGTATGCCGAGCTGGAGGACCATATCACGCTCACGCCGTATGACAGCGTCGTCGTCATGACGCCGGGCCACATGGCGGACTTTGAGGTCCTGCACCGCATCCTGCGCCATCCGCTGTCCTACATCGGCTGCATCGGCAGCCGGAACAAGGCGGCCAAGACGCGCGACCTGCTGCGGCAGGAGGGCTTCTCCGAAGAGGCCATTGCGTCTGTCCATCTGCCCATCGGTCTGCCGATCCTGGCGCAGACCCCGGCGGAGATCGCCATCAGCATTGCGGGCGAAATGATCCGCTGCCGCGCCGAGGCGGCGCAAAAACGCTAAAAAACGGAGCGCCTTCCAGCCGGAAAGCGCTCCGAAGTTTTTCTGCCTTACAGTGTTTTGATGGCGTCGATCAGCGCGTCGACATCCTCCTGCGTTGTGGACCAGCTCGTTGCGAAGCGGGCGACGCTGTGCTCCTCGTCGACCTTGCCCCAGGTGTGGAAGGCAATCTTCTGCTGCAGGGCACGGACGGCCTTGTTCTCCATGATGAGGAACTGTAGGTTCGTCGGCGAATGAAGATAGAACTGCAGGCCACGCGCATCGAAGGCGTCGCGGATCTGCATGGCCATGTTGATGGCGTGCTTGCTGATGCGGAAATACAGGTCGTCCGTAAACAGCGTGTCGAACTGCAGGCCGAGCAGGCGGCCCTTGGCCAGCAGCGCGCCGTGCTGTTTGGCAATGGTGGAGAAATATCGCGGCATGTTGTGCTTTGTAAAGACTGCGGCCTCGCCGAACAGCGCGCCGACCTTCGTGCCGCCGATGTAGAACACGTCGCACAGCTGGGCCAGCTCCGGCAGGGTAATGTCGCACTTCGGGCTCATCAGACCGTAGCCGAGGCGTGCGCCGTCGATGTAGAGTGGGATATTGTACCAGCGGCAGACGCTGGCCAGCTCGACGAGCTCACGCTTGGTGTAGAGCGTGCCGAACTCCGTCGGGTAGGAGATGTAGACCATGCCGGGATAGACAAAATGCTGGTGACTCGCATCCTGCCAGTAGTCCTTCATATACATCCAGACATCCTCGGCGCGGAGCTTGCCGTCGTAGACGGGCAGGGCGATGACCTTGTGGCCCGTGAATTCGATGGCGCCAGCCTCGTGGTCGCTGATGTGGCCGGTCTGCGCGGCGATCACGCCGCCGTAGGACGGCAGCATGGAGTCGATGACGACGGCGTTCGTCTGCGTGCCGCCGACCATGAAGAAAATGTCGGCGCCGGGACAGTCACAGGCCGCGCGGATCTTTTCCTTTGCGCTCTCGCAGTATTTGTCGCTGCCGTAGCCAGGGAGCTGCTCCAGATTCGTCTCGTTCAGACGGCGCAGGATCTCTACCCGCGCGCCCGCAGTATAATCGCTCTCAAAAGAATGCATAGCTGTCACTCCTGCGGCAATCAGCCTGTCATTACAGCGCGGGCATTCTTTGCCCGTTTGTCCGCTGTGCAACTACAAGTTTAGCACGGCAGAGCGGCCTTGTCAAGCGCTGTTTCGCCTTTCTGCGGGCCGATCCGCCGTATATCACGCCCGGTCGGCTGCGCAGGATCGGCCCGGCGGAACAGGAACGGATGGAACTATTTCGGCGGGCTGAATATTCATTATTTTGAAATATTTCCGATATTTTCGCTTGCTAATGAGGAAAACATTGGAAAAACCATTGTACCGGTAGAAAATCGCGGGATATTTTTTGGAAAAACCGACAAAGGATACTTGTATATTTCCCGTCGTTATGGTATGATGTTATTGGTGGCGCAGTATCCTAGTCAAAGCGCGCCGGTTTCGAAGAAGGGCCTAAAAATCCTTTTAAGGGCATATCGATGAAGTCCCTGGTGCTTGCTTTTTTCGCCCAGATCAGGGTGGGTGCTGGGGGTTAAGGTCTCCGGGCGAGGTGTAACGGCATATACCGACCGACCCGGTTTCCGTGGAGACCTGCTCTTGTGCGACAGCCGTTCCGTATCTGCGGGTACCCGGACTGCGTACGAAGCAGGATTGAACCTGCATTGCGGTGCACAGAATCGTGTGCTGTGTGTAGCGTAGCCTGCCTTGCGTGGGTATGTGGGAATAGGGGAGCGACGCGTCAGCCGCCGTGGCCGCGGCGATTGGCGATATTGCCCCTTGAAACCATGCCTGCAAAAGAGGATAGAGCCGGTGCGTAATGCTGTGGAAAACACCTAGGCTGACTGTTCATTCAGGGCATGCAGAGGATTACAGTGCGGACTAAGTGGCAATCGGGTACCGGATGCGGCAACGCTCCGGCTTTGGCTTTAAATGGAAACAGCCGTCCGGCGACGGGCGGCAGCGACTGGGGAAATCCAACCCGACCTAAGCCGCAGGCTTTACTCTGTCTGCTGCCACCATTCTTTAGAAATTCTTGGCTTGTGGGCCCGGCCCACAGACTTCAGTGTTTCCGGAGGAGATATTTTTGAGCGCAAATCATACGGAGCCTCCCTCAAGGGGAAAGCGGAAAAAGAAAAACAGTCATATTCGATGGATCGTCACAGTCTTTTTTGTGGCAGTCGTAATTTCCTCGACGATCTCGTTCTTTTCCTCCACAGTGCTGGAGGGGGCAGGGCTTGTCGAGGCATTTCTTGTACTTTTGCTGATCGTGGCACTAGGCATCGTGTTCGATATCATCGGCGTGGCCGTGATGTCGGCGGAGGAGAAGCCCTTCCATGCCATGGCGGCCAAAAAGGTCCCCGGCGCTGCCGAGGCTCTGCACCTGCTGCGCAATGCGGAGAAGGTCTCGAGCTTCTGCAATGACGTCGTGGGCGATATCTGCGGCGTCGTTTCCGGCTCGGCTTCCGCCGTTGTGGCCGTGCGCGCTCTTACCATGCTCAATTCCGAAACGGTGGCACAGCTGATCATGTCCGCGCTGGTGTCCGGCGTGACGATCGCCGGCAAGGCCTGCGGCAAGAATATCGCCACCGGCAAGGCAACACAGATCGTGCATACGACCTCCAAGCTGATCTACTACATCAAGTCACTCTTTACCGGCAAGCTCCCGAAGAAAAAGAAAAAGTGACAGTCTGAGGGTGTGTCATTTTTGACTTTATTAGATACCATCAATTCCCGCGAGGCGCTGTGCGCGCTGAATGACGCGCAGCTGCGCCAGCTTTGCGACGAGATTCGACAGTTTCTGGTGCTGAATGTCGCCCGGACGGGCGGTCATCTGGCCTCGAACCTCGGCGTTGTCGAGCTGAGTGTTGCGCTGGAGCGGGTATTCGATACGAGCCGTGACCGGCTCCTGTTCGACGTGGGGCATCAGTCCTATGTCCACAAGATCCTGACCGGCCGGCGGGACGAATTCCGCACACTGCGTATGTTCGGCGGCCTTGCGGGCTTCCCAAAGCCGTCGGAGAGCGTGACGGATCCGTTTGTGGCCGGTCACGCCTCCAGCTCCGTCTCCACCGCCCTCGGCATGGCGCGTGCCCGCACGCTGCAGCATGAGGACTATCACGTCGTGGCCCTGATGGGCGACGGCGCAATGACCGGCGGCCTGGCCTATGAGGCCATGAACGATGCCGGGGAGAGCAGCGAGCAGCTCATCGTTATCCTGAATGACAACGGCATGTCCATCACGCCGAACGTCGGCGGCATTGCCCAGCATCTTGCGCTCATCCGCACGCGGCCGGGCTATTACCGCATCAAAAAGGCCTATCGCGCCGTCACGGCAAAGGTGCCCGGCGGAAAGTGCCTCTACCGCCTGACGCACCGGCTCAAGGAGCACTGGAAGCGTATGCTCTTCGGCACGACGTTCTTTGAGGAGATGGGCTTTGAATATTATGGCCCCGTAGATGGGCATGATCTGAAACGGCTGGAATATATGCTCCGGCTCGTCAAGGACCGCCGGCATCCGGTCCTGCTGCACGTCATCACGCAGAAGGGCAAGGGCTACGCGCCTGCTGAGGAGAACCCCGATGTGTTCCACGGCATCGGCCATTTCGACCCCGAAAAGGGGATGGAGCCGCGCTGCGGCCATCTTCCGACATTTTCCGACACATTCAGCGAAACGATTGACGCGCTCGGCGCGCAGGAGCCGCGCATCTGCGCCATTACAGCCGCCATGCTGCGCGGGACCGGCCTCGATGCCTTTGCAGCCCACTATCCGGAGCGCTGCTTCGATGTCGGCATTGCAGAGGGACACGCCGTCTCTATGGCGGGCGGCCTTGCCAAGCAGGGAATGATCCCCGTTGTTGCGATCTATTCCACATTCCTGCAGCGCGCTTATGACATGCTGCTGCAGGATGTTGCCATGCTCGGACTGCATGTCGTATTTGCCGTAGACCGCGCCGGACTGGTCGGCGGAGACGGCGAGACGCACCACGGCGTGTTCGACGTGAATTATCTGCGCTCCGTGCCCGGCATGCAGGTTCTGTGCCCCGCCAGTCAGGCAGAGCTTGACCGGATGCTTCGCAGCGCCGTGCTGGAGATGACCGGCCCGGTCGCCGTGCGCTATCCCCGCGGGTGCGACGGCGCGTTTACCGGCATCGCAGAGCAGCCGTGCCTGCGCGAGGGGAGCGACATTACCCTCGTCACCTACGGGACGCTCGTCAACGAGGTGCTTGCCGCGGCGAAGCTGCTTGAGGCGCGCGGCATTTCTGCCGAGGTCCTGAAGCTGCCCTCCATCAAGCCGCTCGACGTGCGCGCCGTTGCCGCTTCCATGCAGAAGACGGGCCGCCTGCTCGTGGCCGAGGAGGCCGTGTGCATCGGCTGCGCCGGGAAGGAGCTGCTCGCATCGCTGCGTATGCGCGGGCTGGGCGGCCCCGTGCGGCTGTGCAATCTCGGCGACCGCTTTATTCCCCACGGCGCGGTGCCGGAGCTGTATCGCATGGCGGGATTGGACGCAAGATCTCTTGCTGACGCTGCCTGGGAGGTATGTCAGAATGAAGCATAAGGAACGATTGGATGTCGTTCTCGTGGAGCGCGGCCTGTGCGACAGCCGAAGCAAGGCGCAGGCGCTCATCATGTCCGGCGAGGTCTATGTCAACGGGCAGAAATCGGACAAGGCCGGTACGCCGGTCGAGGACGAGGCCGTTGTAGAGCTGCGGGGCAATCCCTGCCCCTACGTCAGCCGCGGCGGCCTGAAGCTTGAAAAGGCGCTGCGCGACTTCGGCGTCGATCCGACCGGCTTCGTCTGCAGCGACTCGGGCGCCTCGACGGGCGGCTTTACGGACTGCCTGCTGCAGAAGGGCGCGAAGAAGGTCTTCGCCATCGATGTCGGCTATGGCCAGCTTGCCTGGAGCATCCGGCAGGACCCGCGCGTGGTGTGCATGGAGCGGACGAACATCCGCTATGTCACGCCGGAGCAGCTCGGAGAGCCGCTGGACCTGTCCGTTGTGGATGTTTCCTTCATTTCCCTGCGGATCGTTCTGCCCGCCATCCGTGCACTGCTGAAGCCGACGGGGCAGATCCTCTGCCTCATCAAGCCACAGTTCGAGGCCGGCCGGGAGAAGGTCGGTAAGAAGGGCGTCGTCCGCGACCCGGCCGTCCATGAGGAGGTCCTGCAGAATTTTCTGGCGCTGGCTGCGGAGCTGGAGCTGACCGTCCGCAACCTGACGTTTTCCCCGGTGCGCGGCCCCGAGGGCAACATTGAATTTCTCGGCCATCTGAGCATGGAGCCGCAGGGCGGCATCACGCCGGATGTTCCTGCGCTCGTTGCACAGGCGCACGCAGAACTCAGGGGATAAGCTATGAAAAAGATCGTCTTGACGCCGAATCCCTACCGGGACCGGAACTTCAAATATGTCACGCTCGCCGATAAGCTCCTGCGCGAGGCTGGGCTGGAAACGCGCATCTGCCTCGCCTTCGATGTGGACCGCAGCTTCGAGCTGCCGGACAATGTTGTTCTGACGGAGCTGAACCATGAGCTGCGCGATGCCGATCTACTCGTCTGCTTCGGCGGCGACGGCACGATCCTCCATGCCTCCAAGGCTGCAACAAAGGCCGGGATCCCGGTCCTCGGCGTGAACATCGGCACCATGGGCTTCATGGCGGAGCTGGAGAGCAGCGAGCTCAAGGAGCTGCGCCGCCTTGCGGACGACGATTTCTCCGTCGAGCCGCGCATGATGCTCCACGTCCGCGCGGAGCACGAGGGACGCGTCATTCTGGAGGAGGACGCGCTGAATGACGCCGTCATCACGAAGGGCGCGGTCGCCCGCGTGGTGCAGATGTCCGTGCAGGGCGACGGCGTGGATATGATGTCCTTCAGCGGCGACGGGCTGATCGTCTGCACGCCGACCGGTTCCACGGCCTATTCCATGTCGGCTGGCGGCCCGCTGGTCGAGCCTGCTGCACAGAATATTGTGCTCACGCCGATCTGCGCCCACGATATGCAGACACGTGCCATCGTTACGTCTGCAGACCGCGAGATCACGGTGCAGCTTGCCCGCACCGGCCGCAAAAACGCCTTTCTTTCCGTGGACGGCGGCAAAGCTGTCCGCCTGAGCAGCGGCGATCGCATTACCATACGCCGCTCTGAGCATGTCACACGGCTGCTCCGCCTGACCGGACGCAGCTTTTTCGAGATCATACAAAATAAATTCAGGTAGGTGGGAACCATGAAAAACGATCGTCAGAAAAAAATCATCGAGCTTGTGGAGAACCGGTGCATCGAGACGCAGGAGCAGCTGCTCGATCAGCTCCGCCAGTGCGGCTTCCACAGCACCCAGGCCACCGTTTCCCGCGATATCAAGGAGCTGCAGATCGTAAAATCCCTCGACGGCATGGGAGGCTATCGCTATTGCCTGCCGCACCGCGTGGAGGGCGAGAGGTTTGGCGCGCGCTTCCGCGTGATCTTCCGCGAATGCGTCACGAACATCGACTACGCCCAGAATATCATCGTCATCAAGACCATGCCCGGCCTCGGCGCAGCTGCGGGCGCGAACATCGACTCGCTGAAGATGCCGAATATGGTCGGCTCGTTGTCCGGAGACGATACGACGCTCGTCATCATGCGCGACAAGGAATCTGCCGCGGAGTTCTGCCGCGAGCTGCACCGCATGCTCGAGTAAGGAGCCGCCATGCTTCGCCTGCTGCACATTGAAAATATCGCCGTGATCGAGCAGGCGGATATCCTGTTTGAGCGCGGCTTTAACGTCATGACCGGCGAGACCGGCGCGGGCAAATCCATCGTCATCGACGCGATCTCCGCCATTCTCGGCGAGCGCGCCTACCGCGATATGATCCGCACCGGCGCGGCGCGCGCCGCCGTTCGCGCCATTTTTGACGATGTGCCGGAGCTTGCGTGGTTTGCCGAGAACAGTGTGCCCTATGACACGGAGGTCGTCGTACAGCGTGAGATCTATCTGGACGGAAAGAATCTCTGCCGCGTGAACGGCGTGGCCGTCACGGTCGGCATTCTGCGGAGGCTCGGCCTTCAGCTCATCAACATCCACGGCCAGCACGACTCCGCAGCGCTGTTCGATGAGAACTACCATCTGACATTTCTGGACAGCTTCGCGGCCGATGTGCCCTTGCTGGAACAGTACCGTGCACAGTTTTCCGCCCTGCAGAGCCTGCAGCGCGAAATGTCGCACCTGCGCATGGACGAGAGTGAAAAGCTCCGCCGCACGGAGACGCTGCGCTATCAGATCGATGAGATCGAGCGTGCGGCTCTGAAGCCGGATGAGGATACGCAGCTCGAGGCCCGCCGCCGCCTGCTGCAAAATGCCGAAAAGCTCTCGGACGCTCTGCGCGATGCCGCCGCCTGTCTGGACGGCGGGGACGAGGCGCAGGGCGCGGCGGCTCTCCTGACGCAGGCAGAGCGCGATCTGGCGCACAGCGCGCGCTTTGATGAATCGCTGCAGCCGCTGCACGACACGATCGCAGACCTGATGTATCAGGCGCAGGACGCCGCAGAGCAGCTCCGCGACCGTCTGTACCGCCTGTCGTACTCCGCAGACGAGCTGGAGCAGCTTGAGGAGCGTCTTGACCTGCTGCACCGCCTGCGCCGGAAATACGGCGCGGACTGCGCGGCCATTCTGGACTACCTTGCCAGGGCAAAAGCGGAGCTGGAGGAGATCGAGTTCTCCGACGAGCGCCTGCAGCAGCTGGAAAAGCAGGTCGCCGCGGCGGAAGAGAAAGCACGGGAAACGGCGCTCCGCCTGCGCGAATGCCGGAAAGCGGCCTCAGAGGCCCTGACGGCGCGCGTGCTGGACGAGCTGTCCCAGCTGGATATGAAGAAGGTGCAGTTTGCCTGCCGCTTCACGGAGACGGATCTGACGCAGGACGGCATGGACGCCGTTTCGTTCTACATGTCCGCCAACCTCGGCGAGGCGCTCAAGCCGCTGAGCAAGGTCGCCTCGGGCGGCGAGTTGGCGCGCATCATGCTGGCGCTGAAAAACGTGCTGGCCGAGAGAGACCATGTGCCGACGCTGATCTTCGACGAGGTCGACACCGGTGTCTCCGGCCGGGCTGCTCAGCGCGTGGCGGAAAAGCTCCGCGCCCTGTCCCGCACGAAGCAGGTCCTGTGCGTAACGCATCTGCCGCAGATCGCTGCGCTGGCGGACACGCATTTCCGCATCGCCAAGGCAGAGCACGACGGCCGCACGTTCACGAGCGTGACGCCGCTTGACTTTGAGGGGCGCAAAGCCGAGCTGGCCCGCATCATCGGCGGCGCGAGCATCACGCCGACCACGCTGCAGAGCGCGGCGGAAATGTTGGAAAGTCGGACTTGACAAAGCACTGGTTTTCTGTTAGGATACCAATAGAAAAACGCTGTGATGGAATGAAGTACCCCCGTACTCCACGCGCAGAGAGCCGCCGGTCGGTGTAAGGCGGCAGGGAAGCGGGGCGAAATACCTTCCGGAGCGGCCGGCCTGAACCTGCAGTAGGGCCGGACGGGTGCGCCCGATATCGCGCAGGAGTGTGGCTGCACTCCCCGAGCCCGCCGCTGTGAAGCGCCGGGGATGACGAGGTGGTACCGCGTAGTTTTACGCCCTCTGTCCATTGGACAGAGGGCGTTTTTTATGACAAAAACAGGAGGTAATTATGAAACTTTATGACGAGCTTGTCGCCCGCGGCCTCATCGCGCAGGTGACGAATGAAGAAGCGATCCGCGAAATGATCGACAACGGCAAGGCCACGTTCTATATCGGCTTTGACTGCACGGCAGACTCCCTGCATGTCGGCCATTTCATGGCCCTGTGCCTGATGAAGCGCCTGCAGATGGCGGGCAATAAGCCCATCGCCCTCATCGGCGACGGCACGACGATGATCGGCGACCCGTCGGGCCGCACCGACATGCGCCAAATGCTCACTGAGGAGACCATTGCGTATAATGCGGAGTGCTTCAAGCGCCAGATGGAGAAATTCATCGACTTCTCCGATGGCAAGGCGATCATGCTGCGCAACTCTGCCTGGCTGAAGCCGCTGAACTATATCGAGCTGCTGCGCGAGGTCGGCGCCTGCTTCTCTGTCAACAACATGCTGCGCGCCGAGTGCTACAAGCAGCGCATGGAGAAGGGCCTGAGCTTCCTCGAATTCAACTATATGATCATGCAGAGCTACGACTTCTACTACATGTTCCAGCACTACGGCTGCAACATGGAATTCGGCGGCAACGATCAGTGGAGCAACATGCTTGGCGGCACGGAGCTCATCCGCCGCAAGCTCGGCAAGGACGCCCACGCCATGACCATCACGCTGCTGCTCAACTCCGAGGGCAAGAAGATGGGCAAGACAGCCAAGGGCGCAGTCTGGCTCGATCCGAACAAGACGACGCCTTTCGACTTTTTCCAGTACTGGCGCAATATCGACGATGCCGACGTCATGAAGTGCCTGCGCATGCTGACCTTCCTCCCGCTCGAGGAGATCAACGCCATGGAGGGCTGGGAAGGCAGCCAGCTCAACAAGGCCAAGGAAATTCTCGCCTATGAGCTGACGAAGCTCGTCCACGGCGAGGAAGAGGCCAATAAGGCCCGTGATGCGGCGAGGGCTCTGTTCCTCAGCGGCGCGAACGATGCCGATATGCCGACAACGGAGCTGACGGAAAGCCAGCTCACGGATGGCAGGATCGGCATTCTGGACCTGATGCTCGCCTGCAAGCTCGCGCCCACGAAGTCCGAGGCGCGCCGTCTCGTCCAGCAGGGCGGCGTGTTCGCTGATGACGAGAAGGTTGCATCCATCGACGTTGTCTTCACGGCCGAGCAGCTCAAGAACGGCGTCAAGCTGCGCAAGGGCAAGAAGGTCTTCCACAAGGCTGTTCTTGCATGCTGACGTTTCGCACTGCGGCGGAGCCCGACTTTGAGCATGTGAACCGGCTGGCCCGGCAGGTGCACGAGCTGCACGTCTCGCTGCACCCCGATCTCTATCGCTCCGTCAAGCATCCTATCTCCTGTGAGGAATTCCGGGAGATGGTGGAGCGGGATCAGCTCGTGGTGGCCTGCCGCGGGGAGCACATCGTGGCCTATGCCGCCTTTGCCGTGCGGGATTTTGACGGCGCGTCGATCCTGCCGCGCCGCGTGATGATGCTCGACGCGCTGTGTGTCGACGGCCCGTGCCGCAGGCAGGGCATCGCACATGCCATGCTCGAGGAGCTGTGCCGCCGTGGCCGCGCGCTGGGCTGTACGGACCTGCAGCTGGCCTGTGACAGCCGCAATACGTCGGCACTGGCCTTTTATGAAGCGCAGGGCATGCAGCGCAAGCTCATCCAGTTCCGCAAAAAGCTCTGACACGAAAAATCAGGGCGCATCATGCGCCCTGAAAAGCCTCGCAGAGTTCGCCGCCCGCAGGCGGCGAATCCAATAGGATCCTTTTCTCCGGCGGCGTGTACGTCGGAGAAAATACAAATCAGTCCGTTAGTGTGCGAATCGCCCGCTTTTGGCGGGCGATTCATGCGCGCAGCGGACTGAAATCTTTTTGTTGGAAAAGCCGAAAGGCTTTTCCAACAGTCGGTTTAAAGGCCCGTCATGGCTTCCAGAACGGCCCATTCTTCCATATCGAGGCCCTTGTTCATGCTGAGCGCCTCGTCGATGTCGATGTCGAAGATCTTGCCCTGATGTACGCCGACGATGCGGTTCGTGCTGCCCGCCGCAAGGATTTCCACGGCGCGATAGCCCATACGCGTTGCCATAACGCGGTCGCGGGCCGTGGGGGAACCACCGCGCTGCACATGGCCGAGGACGGTCACGCGCGGATCGAGCGCGATCTCATCGCGGATGCGGTTGGCGACGTCGAAGGCGCTGCCTGCGCCCTCCGCAACGACGACCATATAGTGCGTGAAGCCGTTCAGACGGGCATTGCGGATCTTTTCGATGATCTCGGTGTCGAAGCTCTCCTTGCTCTCCGGCACGAGGACGGCCGTCGCGCCGACGGCAAGGCCGACATACAGCGCCAGATGACCGGCATTGCGGCCCATGACTTCCACGACGGAGCAGCGCTCGTGCGATTGCATGGTGTCGCGCAGCTTATCGATGCACTCAATGGCCGTGTTGGCCGCCGTGTCAAAGCCGATGCAGTAATCCGTGCAGGCGATGTCGTTGTCGATTGTGCCGGGGAGACCGACGACGGAGATGCCGTATTTCGACAGGGCCAGCGCGCCGCGGAACGTGCCGTCGCCGCCGATGGCGACAATGCCGTCCAGCCCGAGGAGCTTGCAGGTGCTGACGGCCTTCTTCTGGCCCTCCTCCGTGCGGAATTCCTCGCTGCGGGCGGTGTAGAGGATCGTGCCGCCGCGGTCGATGATATGTGCCACGCTGCGCTCGTCCAGACGGACAATGTCGCCGTTGATCAGACCGTTCCAGCCGCGGCGGATGCCTACGACCTCGATGCCGCGGTACACGGCGGCACGGACAACGGAACGAACGGCCGCATTCATACCGGGGGCGTCGCCGCCGCTCGTGAGCACGCCGATGCGCTTCACTGCATTTTTCTTGGTTTCACTCATATGATTACCACCAGTCTGCCGCTGACGCGGCACGAATTATCGACCCTATTTTACCGTATTTTTCAAAAAGCCGCAATAGGGAAATTCTTACGATTGTCCAAAAGCAGGCAAAAAGATCACCCTGTCAGTGAAGCTGCTCCGGCAGGAGCGTCGTATATACGGCGTCGCAGAGGGCAGCCACGGCCTCACGGTCGATGGTGTAGTAAATGCGGCTCTCGCCCTTGCGGGCGCGGACGAGGCCTGCCTCAAGCAGCAGGCTCATGTGGCGCGAGATGGTAGCGGTCGTCAGTCCCATTTCCCGGGAAAGCTGCTGGCAGTAGGACGGCTGACGCGCGCAGCGGCGCAGCAGCTCGAACTTGCTCCGGTCCGCGACGAGTTTGAGCAGACTGCAGATGCCATCGTCCGTCATCTTCAGGCGGTCAACGCGGAAATTCTCGTGCAGCAGCACGCCGAGGTAGACCTGACGGCAGTCACTGCACGCCAGCTCGTCATAGGTATAGATCATGTCGCCGCCTGCCACGAGGCTGAGGTTGATATAAGTGTCCATTTCGGCCAGCTGCATGCTCTGGTTCGTAAATCGCTCCAGCAGCTCCGAAAAGGCGTGTTTCGCAAAATACTGCTCCCAGTGGTCGTAGACCGGCTGCAGCTGCGGCAGGATCCGCGGCAGAATATCCTGCACCCGCTGCGCGGCAGGGCGCAGAAGGGCGGAAAGCTCGTCAAACATCGCAGAATAGTTCGTCAGCAGCTTATAAAGCCGCCAGCGGTACTGCTCCTCGATCATCAGACCGTCCAGCTGTTCGGACAGCGGCGGGATCGGCTGCCCTGGCTCCGCCGCATAGAAGCTGATGCCGCCGGAATTGATGTCCCGCAGGAGATAGGAGCCGTTCAGCCGCTCCTCGGCGGACTGCCGGGTGCGCTGCAGCGACTGCTCCAGATCGGTCGTGCGGATATCGAGGAAGCTGAAGATCATCAGCTTGGCAAGGCAGGTATTCTGCCACTTGCTCTCCGTCTCCCACTTGCGGAAGAACGTCTCCAGAGCCGGGCCGTCCTCCAGTCCGGTGCAGGCTGCCTCTGCCACCTTCGCGGCAAGCGCGCAGCTCTGCTCGATCTGCTCCCGCTCCGTGCGGGTGAGCTTGGAACCGAATTTCTGGAGCAGATCCCGCTTGCGCCCCTCGACGGACAGGCCGTTTACATGCTGATACAGGGCCTCGACGGTCTCATACAGCACTACAGGGGAGCGTAAAACGATCTGCTTCATGAGGCATTCTCCTTTCTTGGAAGCGCCCCCGGCACAGCAGGGCCATGCCGGGGGCTCTCTATGTGTTTATGTGCCCATTATATCATATGCTTGCGGGAAATGCCACGTTTATTTCTCCACGACAGCCGCGAAGCGATGCAGGATAGCGGCAGCCTGTGCGCGGCTTGCCGTTGCCTTCGGCATGAGATCCTGTCCGTCGCCCTTGACGAGCCCGGCCTTCACGGCCCAGCCCATGGCCTCGCGGGCATAATCGCTGACGCTGGCAGCATCGCGGAAGGCATCGAGCATTCCGGCCTCGGTCTTCACGCCGCAGAACTTGGCATAGCGGAAGAAGATCGTGACCATCTGCTCGCGCGTGACGGCGGAATCCGGATCAAACGTCCCGTCGCCCATGCCGAGCACGATGCCGTTCTCGTTGGCCCAGGCGACAGCCTTGGCATAGTAGCTGTCAGCTGCGACATCGCGGAAGTTTGCCTCTGCCTTCGGCTCTGGAGAACCGACCATGCGGTACAGGACCGTGACGAGCTGACCGCGGGTGAGTGCCTGCTCCGGTGCGAACAGGCCGTTTCCGACGCCCTGGAAGATGCCGTTCTCCACGGCCCAGCGGACGTCCTCACAGAACCAGTCCGTCTCGGACACGTCGGCGAAGCTCAGCACGAAGCGGTACTGCGCCGTGACGGTGAGGTCCTTGCGGATGTTCGAGAAGTCGGCATCCCAGCCGGTGAAGGTGTAGCCCTCGCGCGCCGGGGCCTCCGGTGCTGCGGCAGCCTCGCCCCAGAATACGGACTGAGAAGACAGCTCCGTGCCGTCGTAGTCCACGAAGCGGACCGTGAACGACAGGCGTTCATACTGCGCCATGAGGATGCGGCTCTCCGTGACGTTCGTGTAGTCGCCGCTCCAGCCGGTGAAGGTGTAGCCCTCACGCGACGGCGCCTGCGGCGCTTCGGCGTCCTCGCCGTAGCTGACCTCCTGCGTCTTCAGGACCGTGCCGTTCCAATCCGTGAAGAAGACGGTGCAGGTCTTGACCGCATACAGGGCCGTGACGGTCATATCACAGGTGACGGCGGAGACATCGCCGCTCCAGCCGACGAAGGTATAGCCCTCGCGTGCCGGGGAAACGGGCAGCTCCGCAGCCTCGCCATGCAGGACGGTCTGGACGGAGAGCTCCGTGCCGTCATAGTCCACAAAGCGGACGGTGTAGGAATTCTGCTCGTAATTTGCCGTGATGGTGCAGTCGGCGGTGATATTCTTTCCGTCCGCGGTCCAGCCGGTGAAGTGGTAGCCCTCGTGCCACGGTGTGGCCTCCGGCAGAACGGCATCCTCGCCGTATTCCACGGGCAGCGTGGCAAAGACCTTGCCGGTCAGGCCGTCTGCAAGGCTGACGGTGTAGGTGTTGCGGGCAAACAGAACGGTGACCGTCGTATTGCTGCGGATGTGCTCAAGCGTGAGCGTGTTGTCCTCGCAGGCGGTGATCTCACCGTTTACGAGCACGCGGTCGGTGTGATAGCCCTCATTCGGCTGGATCGTGAGCTTCAGCTCGCCGTCGTAGAAGCAGACCGTCTCGCCGAGCGGATCGACGGTACCGTTCTCTCCGGCGATGACGTTGACCGTCACCTTGTCGGTCAGGCCGTCATACAGGGCCAGAACATCCATATCCTGCTGCACGTTCGACGTGTCTGCGGACCAGCCGGTGAAGGCGGCTTCCTCGCGCTGCGGCTCGGGCGGCAGCATGGCGGCATGACCTTCGGCAACGGGCTGCTCCAGCAGGACGCTGTGGTCGACATCGAGGAAGCGCACGGTGTGGAACGTGGCCGTGGCGATGGGGTATTCGCCCCACTTGATCTCGCCGGACGGCGCCCACGTCGCAGCCTTGGCTGCGTCATAGTAGATGGTAAAATCGCTGGCAGTCTTGGCAAAGATGTTCGCGCCGACGCTGTCCGGACGGTCGCCGAGGAAGTAGGCCTCATGCATGCCCTTGCAGTAGTTGAACGCACTGGCATAGATCGACTGCACCGTGCTGCCGATGACGCAGCGCTTCATGTCCTTGCAGAAGCTGAAGGCATACTGGCCGAGCAGCTCGATGGCGGGCAGAGTGACGAATTCCAGACCCGTGCTGGAGAAGGCGTTTGCGCCGATGGCACGCAGCGCGCCGGTGCCGGTGAGGTATGTCAGCGTGCTGAGGTTGGCGCAGGCGTAGGTATCGATAAGCTGGACGGAATTGGCCAGGTCGATATGCTTCAGCGCCTTTGCGGTGGAGAATGCACGCTCCTCGAGCTTTTCAACGCCCGTCAGGCGGATATTCTCGAGGTACTTGCAGGAGTGGAAGGCGTAGCTGCCGACGGTGCGGACGGTGTCCGGCGTCTCGTAGCTGACGTCCGGGCGGCCTGCCGGGTAGACGAGCAGGTGGGTGACGGCCTTGTCATAGAGCACGCCGTCGACCGTGGCATAGGCCGCGCAGCTCTCCGGCAGCTCGAAGGCGGTGACGCCGTCGTCATACTGGAAGGCCTTGAAGTGGATGCTCGTGATCGTTGCAGGGAGCTTCACCACACCGGTCAATGCGATCCCGGCCATGCCGAACTCATCGATGGTCTCAAGGATGGGGGAGACGGTGACGGCCTGCAGCAGCTGCGGCTCATAGATGCCGTAGGGGCCGATGTGCTTCACGGTCTCCGGCATGGTAAAGGAGGCATCCGGACTGCCCTGCGGATAGAGGACCAGCGTATCGACGTTCTTGTTGTAGAGCACGCCGTCC
>OGWV01000652.1_pt1 | contig 21375 bp, 23 predicted proteins | sample 1576081 | NCBI WGS metagenome assembly OGWV01 (sample SAMEA3541541, study PRJEB24748) | human gut metagenome | biome: human gut; feature: human-associated habitat; material: faeces | place: China | collected 2012 | reverse complement strand
GGATCCTTCCGACCCAGCCTGTACGAAACGGAAAATATTATCGATGAAGAGAAGCACATTCTGATGCTCTACATCGCGGAAATATTCTGCCATTGTAAGTCCTGTCTCAGCGACACGCATACGAGATCCAGGTGGTTCATTCATCTGTCCGAATACCAAAGCTGTCTTATCAAGTACACCTGATTCTCTCATCTCTGTCCATAAGTCATTACCTTCACGGGAACGCTCTCCGACACCGGTGAAGATGGAATATCCACCATGTTCTGTTGCGATGTTATGGATCAGCTCCTGGATCAGTACGGTCTTACCTACACCGGCACCACCGAACAGACCGATCTTACCACCTTTCGCATAAGGTGTCAGAAGGTCAATGACCTTGATCCCTGTCTCTAATACTTCGACAGCCGGGCTCTGTTCTTCAAAGCTTGGTGCTTTTCTGTGGATAACCCATTCTTCGCTGTCTTTAATTGGTTCTCCGTTATCGATCGTCTCTCCAAGTACATTGAACAGACGTCCCAGAGTCTTCTCACCTACCGGCACTTTGATACCAGCTCCGGTAGCGGTAACTTCCATTCCCTTTTGCAGACCTTCACTGGAAGCCAGCATGATACAACGTGCAATGTTGTTACCTACATGCTGGGCTACTTCCATGACGCAACGTTTTCCGCCATTGTCTACTTCCAGGGCATCTTTGATAAATGGAAGTTCTTCTCTACTATTAAATTCTACGTCTACGACAGGTCCCATGACCTGTACGATTCTTCCTTTTGTCATATTACTGCTGCCCACTTTCTTTTTTGTTATTTCGTGGTTATTATTTGTTCTGTATACAGTTCCGCCATTTGCGAACTTTGTATCTTACTTCCGTTTCTGCGCATTGGCTCCGCCGATGATCTCTGTCAATTCCTGTGTGATGTCTGCCTGACGGACACGGTTATAAGTAATATTTAATTCGTTCAGCATATCTGTTGCACTGTCTGTTGCATTCTGCATTGCCTGCATTCTGGCATTATGCTCACTGCAGTAGGCCTCTACCAGGCATCCATATACGATACCGTTGATGTAGTTCGGAACAATGTTCGCCATCACACTGTGCGTGGATGGCCAGAACACCATATCTTCCTGATACAGTCCGGTTCCGACAAGAGCCGGCATATCTTCCGGAAGGAAGGTCGTCTTCTTCATAGGAAGGAGCTTCTGTTCCTCAGTCTCCGCTGTCATAGCATTGATCATACGTGTGTATATGATGTGGATCTCGTCCAGATCTCCATTTCTGAACTGTTCTACCATCTCCGAAGAAATGACTCTCGATCTGTGTAATGTTGGATTCTGGACGGTATAACGAAACTGAGTATCCATCTCAATTCCTTCCCTCTTGGCAAAGTACTGTCTTCCGGCTTCTCCAAGTACGAATAATTTATGCTTTCCCGGTTTCTTTAACAGTTCTTCAGTTGCCTTGATCACGTTATGATTATATGCCCCGGCAAGTCCTTTATCAGCAGTTACAACGATATAGCCAATCTTTCTTTCCTCAGCCGGGATACTCTCACGGCCATCAAAGAACTGGCTGTGCATATCCGGCACATGCCGCAAAATTCTGGCGATCTCTGCCTGCATGGCATAGAAGAAAGGTTCTGTGTCAGCAAGCTTTTTCTTGGCCTGTTTCATCTTCGAAGAAGAGATCAGATACATGGCATTTGTTATCTTTCTCGTCTCTTCGATGCTGGCCATTCTTTCCTTAATCTCTTTTGCATTTGCCATAGCTACACCCGCTTATCTTCTTTCCTTGAATTCCTTTGCTGCTGCAAGAATCTGCTCTTTCAGTTCATCATCCAGAACTTTCTTCTCATCGATTGCTTTGCCGATTTCTTTATGTTCTCTGTCGAAGAATGCAAGCATATCCATCTGGAATTCTTTGATCTTCTTTGTGTCAATATCAAGCATCAGTTTATTCGTAGCGACACAAAGTGTGATCACCTGCTCATGAAGACTTAACGGACGTCCCAGAGGCTGTTTTAACAGTTCTGTCAGACAGCTTCCGTATTTCAGCTGATTCTTTGTTGCATCGTCAAGGTCTGAACTGAACTGGGTAAATGATTCCATCTCTCTTGCCTGTGCCAGGTCGATACGGACACTACCACTGGCTTTCTTCATTGCCTTTGTCTGTGCGGCTCCACCTACACGGGATACAGAAAGACCAACGTTAACGGCCGGACGCATACCTGCATTGAACAGGTCACTCTCTAAGAAGATCTGTCCGTCTGTGATGGAGATAACGTTGGTAGGAATGTATGCAGATACATCTCCTGCCTGTGTCTCAATGATCGGAAGTGCTGTGATAGAACCTCCGCCTGCTTCTTCACTTAAGCGGCTGCTTCGCTCAAGCAGTCTTGAATGTAAGTAGAATACGTCACCAGGATAAGCTTCACGTCCAGGTGAACGTCCAAGTAACAGAGAAATTGCACGGTATGCTACCGCATGTTTGGAAAGATCATCGTATACGATCAATACATCTTTTCCCTGATACATGAAATACTCTGCAAGTGCTGTTGCTGAATAAGGTACGATATACTGAAGCGGTGCACACTCACTGGCTGTTGAGCAGAATACCGTGGTGTAATCCAGTGCATCATGTGCTTTTAAGTCATTTACAAGTCTTGCTACGGTTGATGCTTTCTGTCCGATGGCTACATAGATACAGATGACATCTTTTCCCTTCTGGTTGATGATCGTATCGGTTGCAATGGATGTCTTACCTGTCTGTCTGTCACCGATGATCAACTCTCTCTGTCCACGTCCGATTGGGAACATGGAATCGATTGAAAGGATACCTGTCTCAAGCGGAACGCTTACCGACTTACGGTCAACGATTCCCGGTGCCTCATTCTCTACCGGACGATATCCGTCGGCTTTGATCTCACCTTTTCCGTCGATTGGTGCTCCAAGAGCATCTACGATCCTTCCGATATAACCCTCTCCTACCGGAATACCTGCTTTTTTACCTGTACGGCACACTTTTGTGCCCTGTTTGATCTCTGAATCATCTCCGAACAGGATACAACTGATCTCGTTTTCCTTGATGTCCTGTACCATGCCCTTAAGACCTGTCTCCAATGTGACGATCTCGCCATACATTGCGTGGTCGATTCCGTATACGGAGGCGATTCCATCACCAACAGAGATGACAGTACCAACTTCCTGATCTCTGCTTATTACGTCATAATTCTTTATCTCTTCTTTTAATATAGAGATAATTTCATCTGAGCTGATTGCACTCAATTCCTTCACCTCCATGTTAATTTGTTAATTTCCGCTGTAAACGGTTCAGACGGCCCTGCACACTGTAGTCATATTCTTTTCCGTCAACCTGCAGGATAAATCCGCCGATCAGTGCCTTGTCTTCTGCCATAATCCATTTGATGTCTCCGGCACCGTATTTCTTCTTGATAAAGTCACCCATCTGCTTCTTTTGTTCTTCACTTGGAAGCGCTGTATAACGAAGATAGACTGTCTTAACTCCTGCTGCCTGATTCTGTAATTCTTCGTATGCCGCAAAGATCTGTTCTGCGATCGTCATCTTTTCATGATCGCAGACAACCTTCAGAAATGTTCTCATTTCTTCTGAAAATACTTTATCAATGATATTGTGTTTTGTTTCTTTTGTGATCACTGGATTAACCAGTGCTGCTTTCAATTCCTGTGATTTTTCGAAAATATTCCCTGCCTCCAGGACAGCTTCTTTCGAAATACCAAGTTCATTCAGAACTTTCGCATACCGGAGGGCTGCCACCTGGCAGAATACCGGCTCTGCTTCTTTTCTATTCTTCGCTGTCATGGGAATCACCTGCATCTTTCAAAAACTGGTCATATGCATTCACGCCGCTTATATTGTCAGCATTCTCAAGTAATATCTTCTTCGCAGCATCCATTGCCAGCCCTGCAACCTGTGCCTTCATATCATCAAAGGCCTGTTCTCTTTCCTGATTCAGGCTTTCTCTTGCTGTCTTCATAACCTTGTCTGCTTTCTCGTTAGCCTCGTTCAGGATCTGGTTGTATTCCTGTTTTGCATCCAGTTTCGCCTGTTCGATCATCTTTGTGGATTCTTCTTTTGCTCCATTCAATGCATCTTCATACTGCTTCTTCAGAGCATGCGCTTTGTCCTGCTCCTCATTCGCGTGGCTGATTCCGTCTGCAATCATCTTTTCCCGCTTTTCCATAATGTCCATGACCGGGCGAAACAGGAACTTTCTGAGAATCAGATACAGAACGATCAGGTTGATGATCGTCAGCACTAGATTAAAATCTATTCTCAGCATATATCTCTACCTGCCTTTCCCTTCTTTTAATCTGTTATCGTCAGCAAATATTATTTCAAAAGAAGGACGATCAGAAGTGCGATAATGAAACCGTAGATAGCGGTTGCCTCTGCAAGTGCACAACCAAGGATCAGGGATGTTCTGATCTTTCCGTCTGCTTCCGGCTGTCTTGCGATAGCGTCTACTGCTTTGCTTGTTGCGATTCCGATACCAACACCGGCTCCGATACCTGTAAGTACTGCGATACCTGCTCCAATTGCGATAATTGTTCCACTCATAATTTGTTCTCCTTTTCTTTTCTTACGTTTTCTTATACTAAATGTTGTAAATGTCTGATTCGCCTTATTCCATCTCTTCTGTCATAAATAATGCAGTTAAGAATACGAATACATATGCCTGTAATAATCCGTCAAATATATCAAAATAAAAACTAAACGGTATCGGCACAATTAAAGGAACGACCTGTTTGATCAGTTCCATGACTACAAACCCGCCTAACATATTACCAAACAATCGCATACAAAGCGACAGTGGGCGGATTACGATCTCCAGTATCATGATTGGTGCTACGATCGGCACTGGCTTTGCAAAATGTTTGCACCAGTGAACCAGACCATTTCTATGAATACCGGACCACTCGATCACGAACATACTCATAACGGCAAGTGCGATTGTTACGTTCATGTCCTTTGTCGGAGGCTTAAATCCTAACAGCCCGATGACATTTGATATTGCAAGATAAAGCGCTACCGTCATCAGATATGGAATATATCCCCTGTTTTCTTTTCCTATAATACCTTCAAAGAAATCCTGTGCCCAGCCAATTACTGATTCCAGCATAAGCTGTACCTTTCCCGGTTTCTCTACGCTTAGATTCCTTACGAATACTATACTTAGAATAGTAAGAACCGCCATAATGATCCAAGTTACAACAACACCTTCGTCAACAGCGATTCCTCCAAATACCGGGATGGTAAATACGGTTTCACAGTTAAGTTCTTCTACAAGGCTTTCAACAAGCTTTTCCGTACTATCCCCTTCCTTCATAATTTTTTTGCTAGTTTACTGCTATTTTTTGAAAATGTCAATCGTTTTGTCCACTGTCTATTTTGCAAAATTTTTCATTATTTTTTTGTGTATTTTTACTTTTATTTCTCTTAATTTTTTTATTTTTCTCATCAAATTTCCACGCCGAAATGGTAGTTCCAATTTCCATTTATTTTTTCACAAGGAAAATGCACAATTTTTATTTTTCAATTCCCTTCTTTTTCTACAAAACAGCGATTTCTTCGATTTTCTTCTTGAGAAAATCCTCTCGTTTTCTTTGTGAAATACGACATTTTTTCAAGATTGTCTATTGTTTTGGGCGCAAAAAAAGTGTAACCGCTTTTATGCTGTTACACTTCTTACTTTTCATTATTTTGTTGTATATCTCAATTTTATATGTACGCACATTCAAAATTGATATATCCGCTCTGATCTTACTCTGTGATCAGACGATACTGTAAATTCTCATATAGAATTTTGTTTCCTTCCATAATATCAGCCGGAAGTAGTGCTCTTGCCATCACCTTGTTTTCTTCCCGATCCTGTGCAAGCGCATCCACACGTCTCAGTTCCGCATAGTCACCATCAATCTTCTCAACTACATAAATACATGTCAACATATTTTTTGCCTCCTTTTTAGTCTTATCATCCTGTCTTTTGTATAAGTTATTTTAATTATACTATTTTTTTAAGGAAAAGTAAATTTTTCTGTATTGATTATTGGCAAGATTTATAATAATATATACTTATATAATATCGTTATACATTACAATTCAAAGGAGCCCAGCAATGAACGAAGTAGATTTTTCAAAAGTCGGATTAAAAATGAAACAATTAAGAAGTGAACGCGGTATCACTCAGGAACAGGTAGCAAAAGATCTGAACTGTACTGTTCCTTTCGTCAGCAATGTCGAGAACAATCGTGCTAAGCTTAACTTAAGAGTTCTTCTTTATTACTCAAAGCTTTGTAACGTATCCGTGGACACGATTCTGGATGCGGGAAGAGATCTTCCTCCTCTGGATGAAAAAGAGCGCCAGTTAAATGACGAAGTGCTCAATGTATTCCGTGGTTTTTCAGTTGCGGAAAAAGAAAAGATCATCAAGATGTTACGCATCTGGCAGGAGAAATAATCTCCTGCTTTTTTATTTCCTGCATAGCAATATACATCTTTATGATCTTTCTTCTATATATAATATTTTTCATTGCATGATACTTTATATTCTCATCACCAGTATCAATAATTTTCAAGTACAACTTTTCCTTGTTTCTTACTTTCTTTCACATTAATAATCCTCTGATTCTGGCTTCCCCGGAACACCAGTGTCACATCCTTTAATGCTTCCTTAAACTCCCCGTCTACCAGCACATCGATATAAGACAGCATTTCGTCAGTCACATTCGTATGCACACAGCCTCCCGGGATCATATCGCGATCAAAAAGATACCCACTGTAACACCAGATATCTTTCTTTGGATATGTTTCTCTTACTTTCTTTAAAAGCTTTACCAGTTCCACCTGATTCTCCGGCTCGAACGGTTCCCCTCCGAGCAAAGTGAATCCTTGAATGAAGTTAGAATCCAGCGAATTCAATATTTCCGCTTCCGTCTCTTCTGTGTATGGCTGTCCATAGTTGAAATTCCAGGTCTCCTCATTAAAACATCCCTTGCAGTGATGCCGGCAGCCGGATACAAACAGGCTGACTCTGACGCCCGGTCCGTCTGCGATGTCGCATTCTTTTATATTTCCGTAATTCATGATTTGTAAAGTCTCCTTTTATTCCTCTCTGGAATGTATTACCTCAATAATCGGATATTCTACATTCTCTTCCATTCTCACGTATTGATAATTTTCACCTATCGCCCACATGAATTCGTCATTTTCCAGTGTTTTCCATGCTTCCTGCTGCTCCGGATAATGGAAGGCAAACTCCAGTTTCAGCATTTTCAGCTCATCTCTCAGCCTGTACACATCTATGAAGCCCTCTCTTGGAGTATATGAGAAATAGGTAGTCGTGTACACGGGATTTTCTTCCCTGTCATCCCATCCTACAAGTACATTACTGATTTGATTATCTTCTTCAATAACCTCCATTAGTTTATACTTGCGATGCCCACACTCTTTTTCCTCCATGAAATTAATCACAAATCTTATCCCATAAAAACTGGTCCGGATTCCATTCGGTGGATTTTTCGTCGTTTCATATATGATTTCTGTATGTAGTTGTTTTTCCTGCTGTATTTTGCGGATTTTTTCTTCTTTTTCTCGTTCTTTTTCTCTTTTCAGTTCTTCTAAGATACGGTTCAATGCAGTAATAACAAATCCGGTATAGGTATAAACATATATTTTTTCTACTCTTCCACCTTTAAATACCAGTTCTACCTCTGATTTATCTCTCGGGCTCGGTCTGGCACTATCCAGTTCTTCATATTTTATCGGCATGGCTATCGGTCCCTGTTTCCTATTCTTGTTAAACATAGATCCATAGATTCCTTCTGTACTGAAAAGAATCCCCTTCTTACCGCTTCCAAGTATGGTATTATCACATATAGCTGCAACTTCTATCATCTTACATCCCGGTGCATAACTTGCAAATGCTGCCCATAATGTCCCTTCTTTAGCATCCTTTCCAAGAATCACTGCAAGTGGCACCGCATTATAAAAATAGTCTTTTTTTAATTCCTTATCGGTTATGCTGGTCACGATATCACCAATCATTTTTTTCTTATCCATTCTTATATTTCCCCTTGCGTCATTTGCTATTTATTAATTATATACTATTTTGATTCATGTTTAAACACGAAGAATAGACAAATTAGAAAAGGAGCATATCTTTCGACATACTCCTGCTATAATCTTTATCAACATCACAAGTTATGGACTTTGGACATATCTTCATTTATGTTACAGATGCAATACTCTGTCCTTGATTTCCTGCGTACGTCCCTGATTCCAGAACTGTGTTCCGATATATCCACAGGTTCTTCTTGCCACGAATAACTTATCCTGATTCTGGTTACCGCAATTCGGGCATTCCCAGATCAGCTTTCCTGCTTCATCTTCCTTGATCTGGATCTCTCCGTCATAACCACAGCATTCACAGTAATCACTCTTTGTATTCAGCTCTGCATACATAATATTATTGTAAATATACTGCATAACCGAAAGTACCGCCGGAATATTATTCTGCATATTCGGTACTTCGATGTAACTGATTGCTCCACCCGGTGAAAGCTTCTGGAAATCGGCTTCGAACTTCAGCTTCTTGAATGCATCAATCTTCTCTGATACATGTACATGATAGCTGTTCGTAATATAATTCTTATCTGTTACACCTTTGATGATTCCGAATCGTTTCTGCAGACATTTTGCGAACTTGTATGTGGTAGATTCCATCGGTGTTCCATATACCGAATAGCTGATATTTTCAGCTGCCCTCCATTCTGCACATTTATCATTTAATTTCTGCATTACCTGCATGGCAAATGGTCTTGCGTCCGGGTCTGTATGTGATTTGCCAAGCATACGTACACACATCTCATAGAGGCCTGCGTAACCAAGAGAAATGGTTGAATAGCCGTCAAACAACAATTTATCGATCGTCTCGCCTTTTTTCAGTCTTGCAAGTGCACCATTCTGCCACAGGATCGGTGCGACATCGGAAATCGTTCCGAGAAGACGCTCATGTCTGCATCTCAGTGCTTTGTGGCACAGTTCCAGTCTGTCTTCCAGGATAGCCCAGAATTTATCCATATTTCCCTCTGAAGAACATGCCACATCTACCAGATTGATCGTTACAACCCCCTGATTGAAACGTCCGTAGAACTTATGAGTTCCATCCGGATTTCTCTGACTGTCTTCTACCGTCAAGAACGAACGGCATCCCATACAAGGATATACTTCTCCGTTCTTCATCTCTTTCATAATCTTGGCAGAGATGTAATCCGGCACCATACGTTTTGCTGTACATTTTGCTGCCAGTTCTGTCAGATGCCAGTATTTGGAATCTTCTGTAATATTATCTTCATCTAATACATAGATCAGTTTTGGGAATGCCGGTGTGATCCATACACCTTTTTCATTCTTTACACCCTGCATTCTCTGGATCATCACTTCTTCGATGATCATAGCCAGGTCATCACGGGTTCTTCCTTCTTCTACCTCGTCCAGATACATGAACATTGTAACAAACGGAGCCTGTCCGTTACATGTCATCAATGTGATCAGCTGATACTGAATCGTCTGGATACCGCTCTTTACTTCTTCTCTCAAACGGCGTTCTGTTACTTTATTAATAATTGTCTCGTCTAAGCTCTCTCCACACTCTTCACGCTCTGCGATTACATTTCTGCGGATCTTCTTACGGCTGATATCGACAAATGGTGCCAGATGTGCCAGTGTAAAGGACTGTCCGCCATACTGGTTACTTGCGACCTGTGCAACGATCTGTGTCGTTACATTACATGCTGTAAAGAAACTGTGTGGCTTCTCGATCATCGTCTCACTGATGACAGTTCCGTTCTGAAGCATATCCTGAAGATTGATCAGGTCACAGTTATGCTCTTTCTGTGCGAAATAGTCGGAATCATGGAAATGAATGATTCCCGCTTCATGTGCACGTACAACCTCTTCCGGAAGAAGAACACGTCTTGACAAGTCCTTACTTACTTCTCCGGCCATATAATCACGCTGTGTAGAGTTGATCACAGGATTCTTGTTAGAGTTCTCCTGATTCACCTCTTCATTCATATGCTCCAGAAGTGCAAGAATTCCGTTATCTGTTGTATTCGTCTTTCTCATCAGTTCTCTTTTATAACGATAGCGCACATATTTCTGTGCGACTTCATAGCCGCGCAGTTCCATAATTCCGGTCTCTACCATATCCTGTATATCTTCTACATTGACAGCATGAGTGGATTCCTCAATTTTCTTTGCAACGTTGTCCGCCACTGCCATAATCTGATATTCATTCATCCGATGCAGTTTATCGACGTCCTTGTTTGCACCTTTGATCGCATTAATGATCTTCTCCAGGTCGAAGGCTACCTCTTCGCCGTTTCTCTTAATTACGTTCGTCTTTATTTCTGCGTTCATGTCTATCCCTCTCTTATTTTTATTGCCGATGTAGTATGTGCTCACCCTCAAATACTACTAAATATTGTTTTTTTAACATCTTTTCTGCACAAGATGTTGTGCAAGTAATATGATACTCTATAACAGGCAAAAAGGAAAGAGGTAATTTTGTTAAAATAAATGTTTGGAATACAGTCTAAATTTTGGTGATATTTTTTTACGAAATTTGTTGCATTTTTGATTTTACAGTGGGTAAAGCGTGGCGATAAATTAAGAATACTTAATATTCTTTATATGACATTTAAAAATTGCTGATATAGATATATAACTCTGTCCCAGCAATTTCTTCTTATAATTGATCAACTGATATTTTTCCGTTTTAATCTGGAAATTTCTAATTGAATTGATATTAAATTATCAACTTTTCTCATTTTCGTAACATTTGTTACAAACTATCTTCTACAAAAGAGCTATACTACAATTACAACATAAGTTGTGCAGCAACAATCAACAACCAATTAAATTCTAATAAATAAAAGGAGATTTTAACTATGAAAAAATATGTATGTGAACCATGTGGCTACGAATATGACCCAGCTGTAGGAGACCCGGATAACGGAATCGCACCGGGCACAGCCTTTGAAGATCTTCCGGATGACTGGGTATGTCCAATCTGCGGATTAGGAAAAGAAGTATTTGTTGCAGAAGATTAATTACTCTTCCGACTGCAGTCTTTCACAATCCGTGATCTCGATTACCTTACGGCCTACAAGACGGATGATACCTTCATCCTGTAAAGTAAGCAGCATACGCGACAGAGATGGTCTTGTAGTATTCAGATATACTGCCAGATCTTCCCTGTTCATATGCAAACGGACCCGATAGTCCGGATCACAGTTTTCCAACAGGTACGCCGCTACACGCTGACGTAAGTTTCCACTGGTAAGAACCTCTATCTGACGGTTACATTTCTCTGCTTTTTCCGCAAAAAGCTGAAGCATATTGAAGACAACCTTACTGTGATGTACACAGTTTCTTTCGCATCTTCCGCCAAAGAAATTCTGTGAAACCTCCAGAACCGACACTTCATTTTTTGCTTTTGCATAACCGGAGTAAGCAGACTGGCGCAGAAACATTTCTACTTCGCCAAACTCCTCACCCACCATAACGTAACTGCTCCGGGTAATCTTACCATTCAGGTTGATACTGCCAAGCTCAACCATTCCTTCCAATATGAAATATAATTTTAACGGCACATCACCCTGGCGGAAAATATAGGTATCTTTCGGATATTTCTTTACTACAGCCTGTGAACAGACAAGACTTTTTTCCAGTTCTTCTTCTGTCAGGTTCTGAAATATCTGTAACTGTTGTAACTTCATAATCCAATCCTTTTCTCTGCTGATAAACATTTTCTACGATTCATTATAGACTATGCGGGACGAGGATTCAATGTGTACCAAAGACAGGAGGTTTCTCTATGAATATTACATTTGACGATAACTTAATTACAGGCAACAAAACCATCGATTCCCAGCATCAGGAACTGATCGACCGCATCCGGCAGTTCGTCGCAGCATGCGAATCCGGTGACAGTAAGATCAAAGCGATCAAAATGTTAGATTACCTTGATGAATATACGAATTTTCATTTTCAGGAAGAAGAGGAACTTCAGAAAAAGGTATCTTACCCGGAACTTGCCGCACATCATGCCAAACATGAAGAATTCAAGAAATCCATTCAGGAATTATATGATTATCTTAATGAAAACGAAGGGCCTGATGATCAGTTTATCGAACAGGTAAAGCGCAATGTTGTAGACTGGCTGTTCCAGCATATCAAGACTTTTGACCGGTCTGTAGCGGAGTATATTCATTTACATGATAATTCTGAAAGATTATAGATAATACGGACATTTTTCACCATTCATGTTACACTATATTTCAGATAACATTTTGCCGGGACTAACAATATTAAGTTTTGAAAGGATCTGAATATATGGTACATCTAAACAATAATGCTATTGCCTATATGAATAAACGCGAATTCCGCAACATCATACTTTCCATCGAAACAATCACCAGTTGATGTGCCCCTCCGCGTCTGGAGATATCGGTAGGATTTACCGATAAAGAAAAAGAGGATATGCTCGCACAGGGGTATGTCTGCGAGACCAGTCCTCTTGGAAATGTCTATTATCTGCCTGATGGGGTTACTGTAAACGGGGATATCAGCATCAATTATATGGAATATCCCTGGATTACATGCTTTGAGGTAAGCGGTCTGGCTGTTTCACGTTCCTGAGACAGCCAGGCTATGTATTACTCTTTTGCTTCCTCCATTTTTTGTATTTCTTGTTCTGATTGTTTTATCTGTTCATCCAACTGTCTTATCTGCCTATCGCTTTCTTTTATCTGTTCCTCCAACTGTCCTATCTGCCTATCGCTTTCTTTTATCTGTTCATCCAGTTGTCTTATTTGCTTATCACTTTCTTTTATTTGTTTATTCCGTTGTCTTATCTGTTCATCCAGTTGTCTTGACTGCTCATCTTTCTGTTTTATCTGCTCATCTAGTTGTTTTATCTGCTCATCTTTCTCTTCTATCTGCCTCCGCATATCTTCAATCATGAATTCTACTGTATTTCGATCTAATTCTAACAATTCTTCCGAAAACATCTACATCACCTCTTTCAACTGACTAGTTATTTTTATAAGTATCTAAAACAATTCTTTTGACATTTTTCATGCTATTTTTTATCCAATAGCTGCTGTAATCGTTGTATTTCTTTCCTCATTTCTAACATCTCCTCATCCTTCTGACTCAACTGCTCTCTCTGGCAGTCTATCTCCTTCTGCATATCATCAATCATCAGCTTTACTGTATTCCTGTCTAACTCCAGCAATTCTTTCGAAAACATCTGCATCACCTCTTCGATATTCCGGCAGACATCATAAGCCTGTTCATACATTTCTTTAAAATCCGGATATTTCTCTATAATATCTATAATCGTCTCCGGATCATCCATGCAGAAAAATGCAAGCCATGCTTCCAGCCGGTTTTCTATTTTTACACTTCTATTTTCATTTTGCTGATTCTTTTTGAATATGTCAAGAGGTATGAACAGATATTCTTGTAATAAATTTATATTTACTCCTGTATCAGATTTTTGCATAAAACGATGGATATAATTATTGGAAAATTTCTGGAATTCTGTTGGACTTTTTTCAAATAACACGATCGTATACACCTGCTTGATATCTCTGTAAGAGAATCGTTTTCCTTTGATTCCTCTCACTCTCTTATACTGCCGAAGCAACAGATCTGCTGAGTAACAGGCACTTCTTTCTCCCGGAAAATAGTATCCGATTTTCTGAATTTCCAGATTCGCAATACTTCCATCTTCCAGTTGCACTACCATATCTGTAATAAGAAGCGTAGATTCATCCGCTAATCTTGTCCCGTCATTTGGTAATACATCTACGATTCTCACTCTTTGTCCGAGAAGTAACGTGAGTAATTCATTTACTCTCTCCGGTGTATTCTCCGGATTCAGAATTTCTTTTATCATGAAATCATACATGATTTTTATGCCTTTCACCCCGGTACAAAAATCTAAAAATTCATTTTGATTTTCCTCTGTCCACTCATAAAATAAATTTTTTAATCTGCTTTTACTTTCAATCTCATTCAACACCTCCTCCCTTGTCCGAATCATCGGGAAATACTGTTGAAGTTTGTTTGTCATAGGCACGTCCTCCTGAATAGATTATAAAATTTTCGTGTTCTCTCAAGTCGGAAATATGTTTCAGACATTTTTAGGTGTGAAACGGTCGAAACTTGATGCCTTTTGGCCTAGAAATACTTAAGAGTTTGTAGAAGTCACTCTTTGAAGTGCATTCAGAATAGCATATTGTTCATATGATTACAAGATTAATTTTCGTAAAAAAAGCGGCAGAATTATCTTCCGCCGCATAGCCCATATCACCATCTATATATTATCTCATCTTAAAACTTCTCCATCTCCCCAATGATCGTTCTGTAAAATTCTTCTTCCGTGCCCTCTTTTCTCACATCATTCATCACATATCCGTCTTTCAGAAATATCACTCTCTTACACCGGCTTGCCATCTGTGGATCATGCGTTACCATCAGAAGGGTCTTCCCTAACTCCTCATTGATTTTCCGGAATTCCTCCGCAACAACTTTTCCGGATTTTGAGTCGAGGTTTCCCGTCGGCTCATCTGCAAATATGATACTCGGATCATTGATCAGCGCCCTGCAGATTGCCACTCTCTGCCGCTCACCGCCGGACAGTTCATAAGGATTCTTTTCCTGAAGATGTTCAATCCCAAACTGCTTTTCCAATGCTTCCGCTTTCTCTTCACATTCTTTCTGTTCCTTTTTATCCAGCAATACCGGAAGCATGATATTTTCTTTTACCGAAAGACTGTCCATCAGATTAAAATCCTGGAATACAAATCCGATCTTTCTACGTCTGATATCCGTAAGTTCTTCTTTCCAAAGCTCATTCGTATTCACACCGTCAAAGATCACATCTCCGTCCGTCTGCTGATCCATAAATCCCAGGATCTTCAGAAGTGTTGTCTTTCCACAGCCGGATTTTCCCATAATTCCGACGTACTCTCCCTGTTCTACATCAAAGTTAATGCCTTTCAGTACCGAAATCGCATCCGCATCATCAATCTCCCCACCGGCTTTTGGAAATTTCTTGATCAGGTTATTTACCTTTAATATTTCTTTCATGCTTTCCTTCTACCTTTCTTATTGTATACTGCTCAATCACCTTTACACCGATGCCCTGCACTACAAGATATATAACTGCAAGGATCAACAGATATCGCAAATAATGTACACCGTCAGCCTTCGTATATTCCCGCATGTTCCATATCTCCCCGGTTAACACCGGCACCATAACAACCGCAACTGCTGCCGGGATCCAGAAAAAGATTCCCGTCTCTGTCCGGATCAGCTTTTCTCTTTCTTTCGAGCTCATTCCAATACAGGTTAAGAAATGATTCCGCTTCTTCTTGTCCGTCATCTCAGATTCATATTTCAAGTAAATGACCAGAACGCTTCCCAGCAGAAATGCTCCCATGATAAATATATCTACTACCGTTGTCATAAAGCGTTCGCTTTCAATCTGTTCCATCGTTGTACGTTTGGAATAGCAGGATAATACATCCTTGTCAAATCTTTCATCCTCTTTATGTACCTTCCGAAAAGCCTGGAGCTCTTTTTCTATCTTCTGATAATCTACATTTTTCACATTCAAAAGGACAAGCTTTGTCGGCCAGTGATGGATCGTCACTCCTTCTTCTGCTTCACCCTCCTCAACCGGATCTCCGGTGATCCAATTATATTTCTTCCAGTCGTCCTGAACCTTTTCAAAATATTCATCCGAAAATACAACCAGATTCTCCTCACTTCCCTGCCGAAATGCACCTGTCAGGATATCCGTCTTTTCACCCTTTACGGTTCGTGTTGGATAGATCTTTTCCCGATCAAGAAATCCATAAGATTCTATTGGCTGTCCGATGTGCAGGTACGGCTCTTTTCTCGAATTCAGGTAATCCAGTGGATGTGCCTTCGTACTCTTATCCTGTTGGTAAATAATATAGATTTCCTTTCCGTCAGCAGATAGATTCATTTTTTCACTTTTCTTTCCAAGTGCCTTATTCAGTTCTTTATACGTCGTCTCCGAGATGCCTATATGCTGTCCCTGCGGCATGATCACTGCTCTGGCATCATCCAACTTTTCCGAATTATCCACATTCGTCACGCGTACCATCGGATACTCCTGGAATTTCACGTCATATTTTTCCTGCAGCTGTTTCCAGAATGTCTCATCCGCTTCCGTTGCCATACATACAAAATCATACGGGAACAGTCCTTCCGGCTTTTGCGCGATCTTCGCTGAGATCATATCTTTTCCAAATAAGAACAATATCAGTACCGGCATAAGACTGATCACGTACACATAACGGAATGTACTCTTGAAACGGTAATAAAATGAATTATATGGGATCAACTTTGCATAATAACTCTTTTTATGCTTCCGCACTTTCAGGAACAATCCAAATCCAAACTTTTCCGCCAGATAAATGCCCAGGAAGATAAATAAAAGTATCCGTAACCCTTCGGCATTCTTCCGCATTCCGAAATTCACGATTCCAAATACCACAATGACCAGGCCAATTGTAAGCCACAGACCGATCCGTTTTTCCGGCATCTTCTCCTTTTCCACATCGCCCAGCTGCATTTTTTTTAGTTCCCTGTACAGGAAGAAATCCCGCAGGATCATCAGTCCAATCCCGGATATTCCGATCATGATAAGACTTGCGATCAAATATGTGAATCCTGTAATCTTCGCCGGCTGTGCTCCCACTCCGGATCTTGCCATGAAAATTCTGCGGATGATACACAGGATCACACTTCCGATGCAGGCTCCCCCGATCAGCATTCCCAGAATTCCAGCCACAATCTCTGCTCCAAGCACTTCATAAAGTGTAGACTTCCGCATTCCCAGAGTCGAAAATATACTGTAATTTCTCATCCGTTTTCTGAAATATGACAACAGATTCGTGATCATCAGCATCAGCGATGCGATCAGACTCACGATCAGGAATTCCAGCAGAATTGCCGTGATTCCATGCCCCGTCAGTATATTTCCTTCTTTATTAAATGGTGCCAGCATCTGTGCCATTCCGACTCCGGAAAATATCAACGTCGCCGGAAGCAGGTTCATACTTACGTAAACAATAAAATCTCTTTTTGAACTTTTAAAATTCTTCCACAGGGCCGTATAGAATCCTTTCGGATACTTCCCCGAAAATTCCAGATGCTTTTCCTTTTCTTCTTTGTAATTTTTCTCTCTGGCTTTAACTTCTTCCTGTATCTTTTTCTCTTCCTGCCACGAATCAATCAGCTTCGCACCGATCAAATTGATCACCAGAAGCACTACCAGTAAAAATGGATACACCTGTGACAGCGGATCTGAAAATACTGCCCCATCTGCCCCAAGAAATGATATCATACATCCTGCGATCAGTGACATGATATCCAGAAGCAGTTTATGGTGATTGCTTAAAGCCAGTATCAGATTCACAATTCCTATCACCTGGATTACCAGTACCATTACCAGTTCACAGATGAACAGCATCAGTATCTGAACCATCATCTGTTCATCTGCACCGTCCAGTACTCCCAAAGGCTTCAGACTTTTCTTTATGTAACTCATCCCATCGCCCGAAGCAGCCAATTTTATCAGATATTCCGGCACATTGCATTTCCATGTCCCCATGTTCATCCACGGAAATAATAGCACTGCCTGGATGATCACCTGCATGATCAGCGTGAATATCTTCATTCGCTTTTCCGTCTTATTCATAACTTTTGCCTCTCATTTTTCATACACGCTTATTATCCGAGATCTAACGTCTCTCTCTTTATACGCTTACTATCCAAGATCTAACGTCTCTCTCTTTATACCTGCGCCACCACCGGCTTAAATCCCTCCATTCCGACAACCATCACCGGTGCTCCTGCCGGGATCTCCGTTCCTTTCTCAGATCCCTGTACTCTTACTTTCATATGATGTCCACACAGATATCCTTTTCCCTTCCAGTTGATTTTGGTATCTGCCGTTCCAATCTCCCATAAAAGTCTGGTCTCTCTTCTGCTCTGCAAAAGATTCATAAATCCTCTCAGTACCATATTCAGCAGACATGCGATCAATACACAGCAGAGGATTCCTGCATATCCCTTCACCGGGAAGCTCGGAGCAAAACATAATGCCGAGATAAAAAGTACCAGCCCGCTGTTTGCAACGTAACATCCCTGCCCCCAGTCTCTTCCGACTGCATAGAATAAAGCTTTGCCCGTGTATTTCTCCCAGAAGCTCAATCCGATTCCATAGACAGCCAATCCGATTCCGATATTCCGGTGTATAACTGCCGGGATTTTATTCAGGCCAAGCGCATCATTCCACAACCATAAAAATGCGTTCGGATCTCTTGCGATAAGATAAGAAATGCACACACATACAATTGGTACACATCCCAGTGCCAGCATCCACAGAAACATATTGGAATCAAACACTTTATGATAGATCTTATCCATTGCTTCACCTGCTTCCTGCGGATCGCCCATCTGGCGGACTGCTTCTTCCTCTGCTTCAACTTCCGTCATCCCTGATTCCATTAATGCGGCTTTGCAGTCTTCTATATGCGCTTCATATTCATTTACAATCTCTTTTCTTACAGACGAATCGGTAATCTTCTTCCCAAGTTCTTTCAGATATTCTCTTTCCTTCATATCTAACACCTTCCTTTTCTGCCACCTTCACTGCCTTACCTGTGCTATACGGAATACTGGATCATGCTCGTAACTGCATTGGCATAAGCATTCCATTCTTCGATCATTTTCTCCAGATATTTCTTCCCGTTAGGTGTGATCCGGTAATACTTTCTGAGTTTCCCGTTCGCCTCCTGGTTATAACTTTCCAAATATCCGGACTGTACCATGCTGTGAAGCAGCGGATACAATGTTCCTACCTTTAATTCGAATACATTGTCCGATCTCTTTGAGAGTGTATCGATCATTTCATATCCGTACATATCCTTTTCTGAGATCAATTTGAGAATTAACATTGCGGTATTTCCTGAGACCATATTTTTGTTTACTTTCATAGTGATTGCTCCTTTCTTATATTTGCTTTCATTATATATCGGCTTTCGATAGTTGAGTGTAAAAAAATTTGCTTTCTTCTTGTTTTTAGTATATATCGCAGTTCGATATATGTCAATATGCAAAACATAAAAAGAACCAGAAATGCACGCCTGCATTCCCAGTTCTCTTAACTTCTTCTCTCCTACAGCAGCTCCGCAAACAATCGCAGAAACAACTGTCCCAGCCGCAGAGTCGCGCTCCGGCCGGACTTATACTTCTCCGTCACTTCTCTGCACTGTTCCAATGTCTGCTCCATATCCCGCCGGATATCCAGCACCGCATCACAATCTGCCATAAAACACCCATTTTCAAAATGATGATAAAGGCTCCGGTAATCCAGATTGATCGTGCCGCAAGTCGCCATGCAATCATCTGCCACGCTCATCTTCGCATGACAGAACCCCGGTGTCCACTCATAGATCCTTACACCATCCTGTACCAGATTGTGATAGAACGATCTGGTGATACTATAGATCAGCTTCTTATCCGGGATTCCCGGTGTGATGATCCGCACATCCACGCCACGCCTGGCCGCCAGCGAAAGTGCATGTGTCATCTCATCCGTGATGATCAGATAAGGAGTCATGAACCAGCAGTATCTATCCGCTTTGTTGACGATACTGATATAGACATCCTCTCCAACCTGGATTCCGTCTAACGGGCAGTCCGCATACGGCTGGATATATCCCGTCTGCTTTGCCTGATACGGATGCTGTACCAGATATTTTTTCTGTGCCTCTATATCCAGAACATCCACATCGGCCGGAGTCTTCCCGGATGCTTCCCACATTTCCAAAAATGCTGCCGTAAGCGAAGCCACCGCATCTCCTTCCAGCCGGATTCCCGTATCCTTCCATTCCCCGTATGGATGTGTATAGTTAAAATACTCATTTGCCAGGTTATAACCGCCTGTGTACCCAACCTTTCCGTCAATCACCGTAATCTTTCTGTGGTCACGGTTATTCAGGAACATATTAAGTCCCGGAAGCAGCGGGTTGAATACCCGGCAGGCAATTCCTTTCGCTTCCAGTTTTCTCGCAAAACTCAGATTTACGAATCCGATCGAGCCCATGTCATCATAGAACACCCGGACCTCTACTCCTGCTTTCACCCGTTCTTCCAGCACCGTCTGTATCCTGCTCCATGCATATTCATCCTCAATTGCATGATACTCCATGAAAATGAATTGCTCCGCCTTTGCAAGATCCGTAAGCTGCGCCTCCAGTCCTTTGACCGCTTCATCAAAATAAGTCACATCCGTATTCTGATACACCGGATAACACGCATTTCTTTCTATATAATTAGAAACATTTCCCGCCTTCGGATCTGACGCATTCAGACGTTCCAGCACTTCCTTATTTTCCGGCAAAAGCGGCAGGAGCTTCTCATCAATCTTTTTGTAACGCATCCGCATCTTCCGGGTTCCACCGTTCATACCGATCATAAAATAAAGTGCTACTCCAAGGATCGGAAATGTCAGGATCAGGATGATCCACGGTGTCTTCATCGAGGAAGTCTCATTTCTTCCATATATTTTCAAAACCAGTATGACGGCAAATATTCTGGTCAGATTGTCTATGAATACCGCGTATTCATTCAGTCCCTTAAATATCCCAATCAGGAACACTACTTCCAGTAATATCGAAAGCACTGTGAACGCCAGCCGCTTCACACCATTCTGTGTCTTTTTCTTTCCTTCCAGTGTATGACTGCTCATCTTCTCACTCTTTTCTTCTATCGTAAATTATGATTATACTAACACGAACATGTTCCCGTCACAAGCTTTATCCGGTATTTTGTAAATTACCGTCCGGAAATGATTGACATAATTCTTCTATGTATTATAATGTTAGTCGTTACTAATCATCGTTAGTTTGTATTGAACCGGAGGAATTATGCCACTGAATCTAGCCGTCATCGGCATCGACTATATTGTACAAAAAACTTGCGGAAATGAAGCAGAACGCCACCACTTAGAATCGCTTGGTTTTGTTGAAGGTGCATCTGTCTGCATCCTGTCCGCATTTTTCGGCTATTACGTTGTTCGCATCAAAGACAGCAAGATCGGAATCGGAAAAGATCTTGCCAAGATGATCATCGTCCAGGCCGAATAGTTATTTATGAGGAGATTTACATGAAAAAGAAAAAAAGCATATTACATCTTTGCGAAGCCACCTTTTTGCTTCTTCTGC
>OGWV01000647.1_pt1 | contig 21465 bp, 18 predicted proteins | sample 1576081 | NCBI WGS metagenome assembly OGWV01 (sample SAMEA3541541, study PRJEB24748) | human gut metagenome | biome: human gut; feature: human-associated habitat; material: faeces | place: China | collected 2012 | reverse complement strand
CGCCGATATGGTCAAAATGGCCGTGTGTAAGAAGTATATATTCAAGGTCTGCACCTTTAATAAAATTCATCATTTTTTTGCTGTCTTCAGTACAGTCAATAAGAGCGCTTTTATTTGTTTTTTCATCTGTGATAAGATAGCAATTATTTTCAAGACTGCCGAAAGTGGCTGATTTTACACTTATCATTATTTTAATTCCTTACTGTCTAAAATTATTGTAACAGGCCCGTCATTAAGCAAATCCACTTTCATATCTGCACCGAAAATGCCTGTTTTCACATCTTTCACACCGGCTTTTTTCAATTCATCTGCAACATATTCATAAAGTGCATTAGCCTCTTTGGGCGGTGCCGATTTAATAAAACTCGGTCTCCTGCCGTGTGAGCAATCTGCGCAAAGTGTGAATTGTGATACTAAAAGAATTTCACCTAAAGTATCAAGAAGCGAAAGATTCATTTTTCCGTTATCATCTTCAAAAATTCTTAAATTAGGTATTTTTTTAACTAGCTTGTTTGCATCTTCTTCGGTGTCACCTTCCATAACACCCAAAAGAATCATAAAGCCATTGTTAATTTTGCTTATAAGTTCACCGTCTACCGTAACAGACGAGTGCTTTACTCTTTGAATTACTGCTTTCATATATTATATTGCAGACCTTTCTATATGATAAACGCCCTCAATTTTACGAATTGATTTTTCAATAGAATCAAGATGTTCCTTTGAATTTACCGTAATGGTCATTGTAGTAAGGCAATTTCCGTCGTTAATAGGGCGGGCATTGATTGAATGAATTTTTACATGCGAATTTGCAAGGCAGGTAGTAATATCAAGCACCATTCCGTCACGGTCAATAGCATAAACATCGATAGTTGAGCGTGCGTCAACTTTAACATTACTATCCCAATGCGCACCTACCCAGCGTTCAGGTTCAGGGCAATTTTTCAAATCTTCAGGTACATTTACACAATCTCTTCTGTGAATAGTCAACCCTGTTCCGCGGTTAATAAAGCCGATAATTTCCTCACCAGGAATCGGTGAACAGCAGCGAGCCATTTTAATCAGGCAATTATCTATTCCGTCAACCACAACACCTGAACTATCCTTTGATGTACGCGGTTTATCAACAGTATTGCTGCTTGCAAGCGGAGTTTTGTTTTCCTCTTTTTGAACTTTCCAATTGCGGTTATATTCATCCTTTATACCCGGCATAAGGCGTGTTATTTGAATTCCGCCGTAACCTACCGCCGCATAAAAATCATCAATATCCGTAAAATGCTGCCTTTCTGCAATTTTGGCAACAAATTTAATATAATCATCATTTTCAAGGCGAATGAAATTACGCTTGAGTTCACGCTCAACTTCAGTCTTACCCTGAATGATATTTTCATCACGCTTTTCTTTCTTAAACCAAGAGCGAATTTTACTTCTTGCTTCACCGGTTGTTACAATATTGAGCCAATCACGGCTTGGGCCTTTGCCCTGCGCATTAGATGTTAAAATTTCAACAATTTCACCTGTTTTAACCTTATAATCAAGATGAACTATTTTACCGTTTACTTTAGCACCTACCATTTTGTTGCCGACTGCGGAGTGAATGGCATATGCAAAATCTATTACCGTAGCACCCTTTGAAAGTGCCTTAACATCACCGCGAGGGGTGAACACATAAACTTCTTCACTTGATAAATCGCCCTTAATTGTAGTAACAAGTTCTTCGGGTGTATCGGTAGATTCACCGTGTTCAATCATACGGTGTATCCATTCAAGGCGGGAATCAATACTGTCTTTACCGCCCTTTCCGAGCTTATATTTCCAGTGGGCAGCAATACCGTATTCGGCAGTGCGGTGCATATCCCAAGTACGAATTTGAATTTCAAACGGAATACCGTCCTGCGAAAGAACCGTGGTATGAAGCGACTGATACATATTAGGCTTAGGCATTGAAATATAATCTTTAAATCTGCCGGGAAGCGGCTTAAACATATCATGAACAATACCGAGTGCGTTATAGCAGTCAATCATAGTATCAACAATAATTCTGACTGCATAAATATCAAATATCTGCTCAAAATCCTTACCCTTAATATAAACCTTACGGAAAATACCGTGAACAGATTTCACCCTTGATGTTATTTGAACATTTTTCATAACAGGGGTGATTTTATCACTGATTTGCTTTGTTATATCGGCAAGGAATTTTTCACCCTGCTCTTTTTTCATAGATAAGTTTTTTTCTATTTCTTTATATGCAATAGGGTCAAGATAATAAATTGCTAAATCTTCAAGTTCCTCTTTAATAGGACGAATACCTAAACGGTGTGCGATCGGAGCATAAATTTCAAGTACTTCAAGGCTCTTTTCCCTCTGCTTATAAGGCGGCATATGCTGCAAAGTTCGCATATTGTGAAGTCGGTCACAAAGCTTGATAATGATAACTCGAACATCCTCATTCATAGCAATAAACATTTTTCTTATGTTTTCAGCTTGAACATCTTCCCTTGTGGAAAGCGGAATTTTAGTAAGCTTTGTTACACCGTCAACAAGCAGTGCAACCTCATCACCGAATTCACGGCGAATATAATCAAGGTCATATTCAGTATCTTCAACAACATCGTGAAGAAGCGCGCCGATAATACATTCATTATCCATTCCGAGTTTGAAAAGAATTTTTGCAACAGCCACAGGATGCATAATATACGGTTCACCTGAACGCCTGCGCTGATTTTTATGTGCGTCACGCGCAAGGTCGTATGCTTTTTTTATTCTTTCAAGGTCGTATTGAGAATTTTTCTTTATTTCTTCAAAAAATGCGTTAAATCCGTCATCGTAATCATCGGTATATACACTGTTTTCAGAAGTTTCCAATTATAATCTTCCCTTCAAAACCTTAAGTACATTTGTATCTTCAAGGTTTGTTTTTGTTTTTACATCTATCATTTTAATACTGCCTTTGCGACTTATCAATCCCACTTCTTCAAATGCGGCAAGCGCATATTGAAGCTGGCCGAATGTAACTTTCGGCGCAAGCTCAAAGTACAAATCATCCACAGTATATTTATATCCTTTTTTCGATTTTAAATATTTATATATATAAACACAAATATCCCTTTGCGGATAAAGCTGTGTTTTATTTTTTCTTCCGAGTTTAAAAAGGAGATAATCGTTTTTCTCCTCATAATATTTATCTATGTCAATTCCTGTTTTTCTCACATCTGCAATTTGAATTGAAATATATTCTCTGCCTTTAAATTCGTTTTTTGAAAGCTTGACAGCGAAATCAAGATTATCCCCTACTTCATATGGGAATTCATCAAGAGTTGTTTTAAATTTAACCATATGCACTGCCTTGCCTTTTTTAACAGCGTCAATTTTAAGATGCTTACCGTCACCTATTGCAGAAATATTGGTTACTGTTAAATTATACAGCGCAAAAATCGGCTGTGTATTATCAGTTCCGTAAGGCTCTAATGATGATAAATTGTTAATCAAATCAAGCGTTAAATAAAACGGTGAAAGCTTGCAATCAATTTTAAGTGATTGCATTGGCATAACAGGATAATTTTTCTTTGCAAAATCATTTATCCTTTTTCTGAATGCGGCAATGTCCTTTACATTTAAACCCATACCGGCAGCAAGCGGATGACCGCCAAAGTGATTTAGAATATCCGCACAGCTTGATATTGCGTCAAATATATTAAACCCATCAACACTTCGTGCCGAACCGGTAGCCTTTCCGTTTTCATCAATACCTATTACTATTGCAGGCTTGCCGTACATTTCTACAAGGTGGGATGCGCATATGCCGATAACACCTTTATGATAATTATGGCCCGCTACAACAATGACTCTGTCTGTTTGATAAGTTTTATCCTTTGAAATAATAGAGTAAATATCATTATCAATTTTTTCTTCAACTTCGTGGCGATGTGCATTTTCTTGATTTAACTTTAAAGCCGTTTTTTCGGCTTCTTCAATATCTTCGCAAACAAGAAGTTCAACTGCTTTGCTTGCATCATCCATTCTGCCTACCGCGTTAATTCGCGGGCAAATTTGAAAAGCAACATCAAGGGATGAAAAGTTTTCTGCTTTGGAATTGGTTATTTCTTTCAGCTTCGTTATGCCTATTTTTGAATTATCGTTTATAAGCTTTAATCCGGCTTTGACAAGGGTTCTGTTTTCATTTAAAAGCGGCACCATATCCCCTATTGTGCCGATAGCCACATAATCGGCAAAATATTCAACTAAATCTTCAACATCACCGTTATATAAAGCGCAGGCAAGTTTAAAAGCAACACCTACACCTGCAAAATCACGAAACTCAAGTTCATTATCAATCCTATGCGGATTTATCACAGCTTCTGCCCTTGGCAAAGACTCACCGATTTGGTGGTGATCGGTAACCACAAGCTCCATACCTTTTGAATAAATATATTCAGCCTCTTCAAGTGCTGAAATTCCGTTATCCACAGTTATGATTAAATCTGTTCCCGCTTCTTTAATTTTATCAATAGCGTTGAAATTCATACCGTATCCGTCAGTAATTCTGTTTGGAATATAGTAACTTACAAAACCGCCCAGCGAGCTTAAAAAGGTATAAAGAAGTGCGGTTGAAGTAACACCGTCGCAGTCATAATCACCGTAAATACAAATGCTTTCTCCGTTGTCAAGAGCGCGATTTATCCTTTCAACTGCCTTGTCCATATCTTTAAATGAAAAAGGCGAAGAAAACCTGCACCCGTCGGATAAAAATTCCGAGACTGCAAGTTCATCATCAATCCCTCTTGAAACCAGCAAGAAAGCAACAAAAGCATCAATATTCAGTTTTTCGCTCAAAGCAGATGCTTTGGCTTTATCTATTTCTGCATTTACCCACTTTTTATACGACATTATGAATTCTTATCTACCACATGAAATTTTTTTAAATTGCCTGCTTTTTCTGCACGCTTTCTTAATTCTTCGTCAACATCATCGCAGGTTATGCCCTCATTAACCATCATAACGAGTGTGTGATAAATAAGGTCGCAAATCTCACCTACTGTTTCTTCTTTCACTCCGTTTTTAGCGGCGATAACCATTTCTGTTGATTCCTCGCCTACTTTTTTTAGTATTTTATCAAGTCCTTTTTCAAAAAGATAGCAGGTATATGAGCCTTCCTGCTGCGCATCTTTTCTTTCAAGGATAGTTTCATAATCATTTCTAATATAATCCATTATTATTCTCCGTTATTTTCAAGTTTAATTTCATTAAAAAAGCAAGAATGATTACCCGTATGGCAGGCCGCACCTGTTTGAATCACTTTAATAAGCAAGGTATCATCATCGCAATCGCCGAAAATTGACACAATTTTTTGCAGGTGACCTGAAGTTGCGCCTTTATTCCAAAGTTCTTTTCTTGAACGCGACCAAAACCAAGTATACCCCGTTTCAAGAGTTTTTCGCATTGATTCGCGGTTCATATAAGCAAGCATAAGAACTTCGCCCGTACCGTCCTCCTGCACTATCGCAGGAAGCAAGTCGCTTTTTTTAAAATACTTTTCTACATCAATCATTTGCAAACCTCCAAAGCTTCCCTCAAATCAAGTGTACCCTGGTAAATACTCTTACCGCAAATAGCACCATAAAGCTTTTTTTCGCGAAGTGACAATATATCAGAAATATTTGTTACACCGCCGGAGGCTGTAATATCGCAGGACACCGCATTATTTATTTCCACAAGCTGTTCGATATTAGGCCCTGCGAGTGTACCGTCACGCGAAATATCGGTAAATATAATATTTTTAACACCGACATCTTCCATTTTTTTTGCAAGGTCGGTAAAATAAACATCACTTTTTTCAACCCAGCCTTCAGTTGCAACAAAGCCTGATTTTGCATCAATACCCACTGCAATTTTTGAGCCAAATTCCTTAACCGCTTCTTTAACAAGTTCAGGATTTTTAAGTGCGACGGAGCCTAAAATAATACGCGAAATTCCATTGTTTATATAATAATCAATATCATTCATCGTTCTTATTCCGCCGCCGAGTTCAACTTTAAGATTTGTATTTTTGGCAACTGAAATAAAAGTTTCGGCATTTACAGGCTCTTTTTTTAATGAACCGTCAAGGTCAACCATATGTATCCATTCACAGCCGATTTTTTCAAATCCGAATGCAGTTTCAAGTGCGTCACCGGCAACCTGCTTGGCTGTTGAAAAATCACCTTTTAAAAGGCGTACCGGCTTTGAATCTATAATATCAATAGCAGGGAAAATAATCATATTAAAGTACCCCTTTTGTAGATAACACAGCGCCGTTTTCATTTTGCTTTACAGCAACTTTGAGTGCGTGTGCGCAAGCTTTAAACATCGCTTCAATTTTATGATGCGAATTTGTACCGTAAGGCACATCAATATGAAGTGTGATACCTGCGTTAAAAGCAAAAGCTCTGAAAAATTCTTCAGTCATACAGGTTTCATAATCACCGCATTTTTCCTGCTCAAATATGGCATTAAACACAAGAAAAGGTCTGTTAGAAATATCAAGTACACAATTTGCCAAGGCTTCATCCATAGGAATTGAAAATGCACCGTAGCGTTCAATACCACTCTTATCCCCAAGTGCTTCATTAAATGCCTTGCCAAGTGCAATACCCGTATCCTCAACTGTATGGTGGGTATCAACATTCAAGTCGCCGTTAACTTCAACCTTTAATCCAAAACCGCCGTGAACACCGAAAGCTACAAGCATATGGTCAAAAAAGCCTATACCTGTTGATACTTCAACATCCCCACCGTCAAGGCAAAGGTCAATTCTAATTTGAGTTTCCTTTGTATTTCTTTCAATTTGAGCTTTTCTCATACTTATACCTCTTAAAATTTATTCAAATCTGATTTTAATTGAATTTGCGTGTGCAGTAAGCCCCTCTGTATCAGCGAGCTTAACAATATCATTGTGCGCCTTTTTAAGTTCATCTTCAGTATAATAAATGAATGAACTTTTCTTAACAAAACTGTCAACAGAGAGTGGAGAAAAAAATCTGGCAGTACCGCTTGTCGGAAGAACATGGTTTGGGCCTGCAAAATAATCGCCGAGCGGTTCAGGTGAGAAGTTGCCGAGAAATACACTGCCTGCATTATCAAGCCTGCCGATATATTTAAGCGGCTCTTCAACGCACATTTCAAGATGTTCAGGCGCAAGTTCATTTGCAAAATCAATAGCTTGGTCAAGATTTTCGCAAACAATGATTTCACCGTAATCATTAAGTGATTTTTCGATGATTTCCTGCCTTTCAAGATATTTAATCTGCCTGTCAATTTCCCTTGCGGTAGCGCGTGCAAGCTCTGCCGAAGTTGTTAAAAGAATTGCAGAGGCCCTTACATCATGTTCAGCCTGGCTCATAAGGTCGGCGGCAAGGAAAGAAGCTTTGGCACTTTTATCCGCCACAATAAGAATTTCACTCGGGCCTGCAATCATATCAATATCAACAACACCGTAAAGAAGCTTTTTAGCAGTTGCAACAAAAATATTACCGGGGCCTACAATTTTATCAACTTTAGGTATTTTTTCAGTACCGAATGCCAAAGCGGCAACAGCCTGCGCCCCGCCTACAAGGAATACCCTATCAACACCGGCAACTGCGGCAGCAGCCATAATATCAGGATTAGGATTACCGTCTTTTCCGGGAGGGGTAACCATAATAATTTCCTTAACACCTGCAATTTTAGCAGGAATTGCATTCATCAAAACCGATGAAGGATAAGCGGCAGTACCGCCCGGAACATAAATACCTACTCTGTGAAGTCCGCGAATTCGCTGGCCCATAATGACACCGTTTTCCTTGGTAGTCATCCAAGACTGCTGTGCCTGGCGTAAATGAAAATCATAAATATTATTTTTAGCCTTAATTATTGCATTTTTAAAATCTTCATCAACGCAGTCAAGGTAAGAATTAAGTTCATCCTTTTCAATAACTGTTTTACGCGGCACAATTCCGTCAAACCTGGCAGTGAATTCCCTTACGGCTTCATCGCCCTGTTCCTTGACCGAATTTATAATTGTAGTTACGGCTTCAACGATTTTTTCATCTGTTTCGCCTGAACGCTTTTTCAGGTTTTCGATAAGTTCATACTCGTTTTTACCGTTTGCTTTTGTAATATTCATTGCCTTTACCTCTTTTATCAAACTTTAGATGCAAGCTCTAAATCGTTTAAAAATTCTTCAATTTCTTTTTTACGAAGCTTCATTGATGCCATATTTACTATAACTCGTGCTGAAATCGGCATAATTGTATCAACTACTTCAAGTCCGTTTTCTTTAAGGGTTGAGCCTGTTTCAACAATATCTACAATACCGTCTGCAAGGCCAAGCAACGGAGCAAGCTCAACACTACCCTCAATTTTAATAATATCAACATCCATACCCTTTGATTGAAAATATGCCTTTGCAACCTTTGGATATTTACTTGCAACAACTTTTCTGCGGTAGCCGGAGAAAAAGTCTGTACCCTTTGGGCAAGCAAGGGCAAATCGGCATTTGCCGATATTAAGGTCAATAACTTCATAAAATGAATTGCCATGCTCAACAATGGTATCCTTACCTACAACACCAATATCACACACCCCGTGTTCAACATAAGTAATTACATCAGGTGCTTTGGAAAGAACCGCTTCAAAATCACCGACAGGGAGAATTAAACGCCTGCCCTTATTTTCAAGTTCTGTTGTATCAAGTCCCATTTTTTGAAAAAGAGATATTGATGATTTTTCAAGTCTACCTTTAGTTAAAGCAATACGAATAGGTCGGTCAACATTTATTTCTTCACGCATTACATCGCAAAGTGCATTTACATTAACACCAAATCCTATTGCAGGGGCATTAAGGCCGAATTCACCGAGAAGATTATCGTACCTGCCGCCCGAAACAATTGTTAAGCCGCTACCCTCTGCATATCCGCGAAAGATAACGCCGGTGTAATAATTACTTCTGTTTACCAAGCCCAAGTCAATAGTAATATTATCACCAAGTCCCATATCGCAAAGCTTTTCATAAACACTTCTTAAATAATCAAGTGCTTCATTCGATTTTTCATCATTATATATCTTTTTAGCTTCATTGATAACACTTACATCACCAAAAAGACGAGGCAGTTTTTTAATAACATCAGCCTCTTTACTGTCAGGAAATTTAGCAAGCATATCACCGAGTGCGGCATAGTTTTTACCCTCAATAAGCTTGCATATATCAGCCTTTTGCGTTGCCGTAATATTCATTTTATTAAGAATTGATTTAAAGAAACCTGCGTGGCAAAGTTCAAGCTTAAATGACGCTACATTATTTCTTTTCAAAGCTTCATAAGCCATTGAAATAACTTCAATATCAGCGTCAATACTTCCATCACCGATAAATTCAATACCGCTTTGCTCCGTTTCATCTGCTCTGCCTGCAAGGCTTTTATTACGAACATATACATTTTGGTTATAATAAAGCTTTACCGGAAAATCTTCCTTTGAAAGACGGGTAGCAACAAGGCGGGCAATAGGTGCTGTATTATCAGGGCGAAGTACCGTGGTTCTGCCCAAAGAATCGGAAAGCTTGTACATTTCTTCAGCTTCAATACCCAAGTCATTTTCACTGAATACATCAAAAAATTCGACTGTCGGAGTCATAACCTTGCGATAATTATATTCTTTAAACAAAGCTGAAAGAATGGATTCAACATTTCTTCTGTCATCACATTCCTCAAATAACAAATCTCTTGTTCCCTGCGGAATAAGCTTTGAATATCTTTTCATAACAATAAATCTCCTGTCACTTTAGCGTAGTAGAGTGTTAATATGCTAACATACTACAACGCTAATGTCAAGATTTTTTAAACATTTTCTATATTTATTACATTAAAACGCATTTTAAAACAATGATATTTGGTTAGATTCAGGCATATCACCAAGTGCGCCTGCATTTTTAAGTGCTTCGCAAACACTTTTACCTACACCTGCTCTTGCCATCAAATCATCGTAAGACAGGAATTCCCCGCCACCGTCATTGCGTGCATTTGCAAGGGCAACAGCGGCGTTTTCGCCGATTCCGTCAACAGCACCGAAAGGAAGCCTGATTTTTCCGTCTTCAATTTGGTAAATTCTTGCATCTGACTTATAAATGTCAACAGGTAAAAATTCAATACCCCTTGCAAGCATTTCAATTACAATTTGAAGAACTATATATGTACTTTCATCCTTAGCGGTTTTATCATTACCTTTAAGCTTGATTTCTTCCATTTTCTTTTTAACTGCCTGCTTGCCGGCCACCGCTGCAACTGCGTCAATAGCACCACCGCGAACAGTAAAGTATGCCGAATAAAAGTTAATCGGCTTATGGATTTTATACCAAGCAAGGCGCAAAGCGGCAATAACATATGCTGCCGCGTGAGCCTTAGGAAACATATACTTGATTTTATAGCAGGAGTCAATATACCACTGTTCAACACCGACTGCTTTCATCGCTTCCTCATAAGGCGGAAGTTCCTTTGGTGCTTTGCCCTTACGGGTGTATTCCATAATTTTAAAGCAATCTTTCTTTTTAAGCGGTGATTCCTTTCCCGTTTCTCTTTCATACTTCTCTGCTTTATGAAGAAGATAGGTCATAATATCATCACGACACCCGATAACTTCGGAAATTGTGCAAGTGCCGTTTTGGATAAGTTCCTGTGCATTGCCGAGCCATACATCAGTACCGTGTGAAAGGCCTGAAATTTGAAGAAGGTCGGCAAAAGTTTTAGGTTGAGCTTCAAGAAGCATTCCGATTACAAACGGTGTGCCCATTTCAGGAATGGCAAGTGTACCTGTTTGGCAATCTATATCTTCAGGTGAAACACCTATCGGCTCGGTAGAAGTGATAAGCTTATACAAAAGCGGGTCTGATAAATCAACATCCATTACAGGAATACCGGTTGAATCTTCAAGATATTTATAAAGAGTAGGATTATCATGGCCAAGTTCATCAAGTTTTAAAAGTGTATCGTGAAGTGAATTTTTAAAGTCGAAGTGGGTTGTATATGTACCCTTTGATTCATCATTAGATGGATACTGAATAGGAGTAAAATCTTCAACAGTATATTTATCCGGCACAACAACCATACCGCCAGGGTGCTGGCCTGTGGTTCGTTTAATACCTGTACAACCTACTGTTAATCTATCTATTTCAGCTCTCGGAGTTACATTTTGAATACCTCTTTCATCAAGATATTTCATAACATAACCGTAAGCGGTTTTATCAGCCACCGTTGCCATTGTTCCTGCTTTAAACACATATTCTTTACCAAACAATTCTTCGGTAAATCTATGTGAGCGGGATTGATATTCACCGGAAAAGTTAAGGTCAATATCAGGTTCTTTATCCCCATCAAATCCAAGGAAAGTTTCAAACGGAATTTCATGCCCGTCACGCTTCATAGGTGTACCGCAATTAGGACAATTTTTAGGCGGGAGGTCAAAGCCGGAGCCATATTCACCGTTAAGGAAAAATTCGCTGTGCTTACATTTTTGGCAATAGTAATGAGGTGCAAGCGGATTAACTTCGGAAATACCGCCGAAATGTGCGGCAAGTGAAGAACCTACCGAACCTCTTGAACCTACCAAATAACCGTTGCGCTCACTTTCTTCAACCAAACGCTTGGCAATAACATAAAGCACACCGAAACCGTGACCTATAATAGAATCAAGTTCACGCTGAAGCCTGTCTGCAACATATTTAGGAACAGGGTCACCATAAAGGTCTTTAGCCATATTCCAGCATTTTTTCGTAAGTTCTTCATTCGCCCCGTCAATATGCGGCTGGAATGTTCCCGGCGGAATAGGCGGAATATTATCCATAATACTGTCGGCAATTTTTTTAGGGTTATCAATTACAAATTCCCTTGCTCTATCCCCTGCCCAAGCAAAATCATCAAGCATTTCGCGGGTAGTTTTGAAATAAAGCGGAGGTTGATTATCTGCATCATCAAAACCTTTTGACGCCATAATAATTGCACGGAATTTTGCATCGTGTTCACTTAGGAAATGCACATCGCCCGTAGCAACAACCGGCTTGCCGAGTTTATCGCCGAGTGCAATAATCTTTTTATTTATATTTATTAAATCTTCTTCACTGTTTACTCGCCAATAACGGTTTTTCTTTTCTTCGCCGCGCTTGTTAGTTACATATTCCCGGTCGCTTGTGCGAAGCATAAAAGCATTGTTACCGTTTGGCTGAATTTCAAGATAATCATAAAATGAAGCAATTTCTTCAAGCTTTTCTTCGTCAACATCTTCCAAAATAGCCTGATATACTTCACCCTGCTCACACGCAGAGCCTACAATAATACTCTCTCTTTTTTGCCTTAAAAGTGATTTTGGAATAAGCGGTCGCTTTTTAAAATACTTTACATTTGAAGCGGAAATCATTTCGTAAAGATTTTTTCTTCCGTATTTTCTTTCTTCTTTTGGTATAGATTCATCCATAGATGTATCTTCTTTTACAAGGAATATAATATGATAACGCTCATACTGGTTAGTTTTCATATTGATAAAATCAGGATATTTTTCATCATCTACAAGATAACCTTCCATACCTAAAATAAGTTTAATTTTACTGCCCTTGCCAGATGCGGCATATGCTTCCGGCAAAGCCTGCACAACGCCGTGATCTGTAATAGCCACAGCTTCATGCCCCCACTTAATAGCCTGCTTTACAAGTGCAGTAGGAGATGAAATTGCGTCCATTTCAGAAAATGAGGTATGCATATGAAGTTCAATTCTTTTTTCAGGCTCATCATCAGTTTTTTCTGCCTTTTTAATACTTGCAATTGCATAAGGGCGAAGAACATACTGATTTGAAAAAGTATCAAATTGATAGCCGCCTGAAATCACAAGCGTACCGGCTTCGTTTATTTTATCAACAAGAGGGTCAATAACACGCTTATCGTCAAACATTTTAACCGTGATAGAAGATGTGTAATCCGATATATCAAAATCAAAAATTTTGCTTGTGCCTCTTTTGGTTTCACGAACTTCGGTTTTAAGTACATCGCCCCAAACGGTAATATAACCGTCTTCCGTTGATACATCTGCTATGTTTTTCGGCTTTTCGCCGATTGATTTACCGTAAATCTTTTTAAGTGTGTCTTTAAAAACAGGAAGCTCGTCCCACAATTCGTGGTTGACATTTTTTTCTTCCTCTTCTTTTTTATGCTGCTCTTCCGCTCTCTTTTCTTCAACAGCTTTTTTAACTGCTTTTTCAATATCAAAGGTTTGCACTTCAAGTAAATTTACTACCAAATCCAAATCAAAAAGTTCATATATTTTGTTTGAAATTGCACGGTCAACCTTTTGTGATTCAAGAACATCTTTACCGCCTTTTTTTAAGCAAAGGGTAAGAGTTCTGTCCTCAAGTTCGGCTTCACATCCGTCAAAAAATCCGTTAGCCGCTGGAGTTTCGTGCCTTACATATTCAAGAATTCTTTCAATACCGTCAAGCGAAAATTGGGATTTTGGAAAGCGAGGTTTTAAATGAACTTTTTTAAGTTCCATAGCCTGTGCAATTTGATTTTGTGCATTGTCAATAACAGCGTAATCGACAAAACTGTCAAAAGAAACGCCGACTGTTAATTCTCTGTTTTGGCGTGAAACCGTGAAAGAAGAAATATCACCGTTACCTATATATGTAATTGTGTCATCATTAACATAATTTGAAAAATAGTCTGCAAATCTATTCATTATAATTTATCAATTTCCTTCATCAACTCATCAAGTAAGTCTTTTTCATCAACTTTTCGCAAAATTTCGCCTTTTTTAAAAATAAGGCCGCATCCGTCACCGCCGGCAATACCTATATCTGCTTCTTTAGCTTCGCCGGGGCCGTTTACAATACATCCCATTACCGCAACTTTAATAGGCTTTTTACAATCCTTAAGTTTTTCTTCAACCTGCTTTGCAAGGCCTACAAGGTCAATTTTAGTTCTGCCGCAGGTTGGGCAGGAAATAAGATAAGGGCTGTCATTTTTAAGCCCGATAGCTTTTAAAATATCAAATGCGGCGAATACTTCTTTAACAGGTGAATCTGTAAGGCTTACACGAATAGTATCACCTATACCGTGGGTAAGAAGCGAGCCTATACCCACTGCCGATTTGATAATACCCATTCTTTCGGTTCCGGCTTCCGTTACACCGAGGTGAAGCGGATAATCGCACTTTTGAGCCGCAAGCTCATATGCGTTAATCATAGTTTCAACATTGCTTGATTTTATAGAAATAATAATATCGTCAAAATCAAATTTTTCAAGCAAATTTGCGTGGTAAAGCGCAGATTCAACCATAGCTTCAGGGGTAGGTGAACCGTATTTAGCCAAAATATGCTTTTCAAGCGAACCTGAATTTACACCTATTCTGATAGGAATATTTTTTTGCCTGCAAGAATCTGCAACAGCCTTAACTCTGGAATCATCACCTATATTACCCGGATTTATTCTGATTTTATCTATTCCTCTTTCAGCAGCACCGAGCGCAAGCTTATAATCAAAATGAATATCGGCTACAAGCGGTACATCCACTGCATTTTTAATAGGCTCAATAAGATTAAGAGCCTCCTCGTTAGGAATAGCAAAGCGAATTACCTGGCATCCGGCAGATGCAAGTTCCTTTGCCTGCTGAACAGAACCTTCAATATCGCTTGCAGGAATATTAAGCATACTTTGAACAAGAATAGGACTGTCACCGCCGATAAATGTATTGGCGAGTTTTATTTTTTTACTTTTTCTTCTTTCCATAATTTTCACCCAAAAAAGATTTTAAAAGAACTTTGTTATATCGCTGAAAGTTACAAAGCACATCAATGCAAGAAGTGCTGCAAGACCGACAGCGTTGATTAAATATTCCGCCTTTTGCGGAAGCTTTTTGCCGGTTACACCCTCACCTATTAAAACAAACAAGCGCCATCCATCAAGCGCAGGAATAGGAAAAAGGTTAAAAAGGCCGACATTTATAGTTAAAAAAGCCATTATTCTGAGCATTGAATAAACCGAAGTTTTAACCGCGTTTGAAACAACGCTTACTGTTCCAATCGGCCCGCTCATATCAGAGATACCGTAACGGCCGACTATTAAATCGTGAACGGAGAGAAATACCATTCTTGCATAAGAAACAAATTCCTTACCCGTTTGCGAAATGACATTTGCAGGTGTTTTCTTTACCCCACGCAGCCAAAAATCCATTACCGTGTATTGATGCCCTTCATATTTTTCCGTGCCGAATTGAACCTTAAGGCTCACATCTTTGCCGCCGCGTTCAACAACAAGGTTAACATTTTCGTTTGAGCATCTTGAAAAGCCGGTCATAACATCATTGGTGGAATAAACCCTCATTCCGTCAATACTTTTAATTTTATCGCCGACTTGCAAACCATATGATTGGCTGATTGCGTTATCATCGAACTTTGCAATTTCAGTTGTGCCTACAAGATTTTGAGAGCATACAAGAATAAGTACAATTATCAACCCCAAAATAAGATTCATAACCGCACCTGCAACAACTACAAGTATCCTTTGCCAAACTTTTTTATTAACAAAGGCATTTTCACTGTCGCTTTCTTTATCCTCGCCCTCCATTGAGCAGTAACCGCCAAACAGAATAAGCCTTAAAGAATATTTAGTTTTTTTACCTTTATGTTGAAACAGCTTCGGCCCCATACCTACCGAAAATTCATTAACCTGAATTTTCATAAGCTTTGCCACTGCGAAATGGCCTAACTCGTGAATAACAATTATCAATTCAAAAAATAAAATTGCTATTACTATGGGATACACACTGTTCCAAATAGATGTTATATTCACCCTACCGCCTCAATTACATATTCTCTTGCTTTTCTGTCTGCTTCAAGGACATCTTCAAGAGTAAAGTTTTCTTTTTCAGGGGCATTTTTCATTGCCTCATTATTAAGATATGCAATATCTGTAAATTTAATTTTACCGTTTAAGAAAAGTTTTACGCTTTCTTCATTTGCACCGTTTGCAGATGCGGGGTGAAGCCCGCCGAGTTCAATAGCTTTTTTGCAAACATTTATACATTTGAAAGTATCATAATCAGGTTCAAAAAATGTAAGCTTGCCGTAATCCGTAAGCGAAAGTTCTTTAACAGGGCTTGGCTCTCTTTCAGGGTAAGTCAGCGCATATTGGATAGGAATTCGCATATCCGGCACACCGAGCTGCGCAATCATTGAATTATCCTGATAAACAATAGCTGAATGAACTACGCTTTCCCTATGAACAACAATTTCAATATCGTCATTAGGCATATCAAAAAGCCATTTAGCTTCAATAAATTCAAGGCCTTTATTCATCATAGTAGCAGAGTCAATGGTGATTTTTGCGCCCATATCCCAATTAGGATGTTTAAGTGCTTCCTTTGCTGTTACATTTTCAAGTTCTTTAAGTGTTTTGCCGAAGAAAGGGCCGCCTGAAGCTGTAAGAATAATTTTTTTAATTGCTTTTTTATTCGGCATACCCTGCATTGACTGAAAAATTGCTGAATGTTCGCTGTCAACAGGAAGAATTTGAACACCGTTTTCCTTTGCCAAATTTGTAACAAGATGACCGCCGGCAACAAGTGTTTCCTTATTTGCAAGAGCCAAGGTTTTCTTCGCCTTAATAGCTTCAAGGGTAGGCTGAAGACCAACCATACCTACTACCGAGTTTAAAACCGTATCAGCCTTATCATATGTTGCACATTCAATAAGCCCTTCCATACCGCAAACTACTTTTGTGTTCGTATCACTGATTTTTGCTTTGAGTTCTTTTGCGGCAGTTTCACTCATCATACAAACCATATCAGGCTTAAATTTACGAATCTGCTCTTCCATAATATCAACTTTTGAATTAGCTGTTAGGCATTTCACATCGTAACCGTGCATTTCGCATACATCAAGGCTCTGTGTTCCGATAGAACCGGTTGAACCTAAAAGTGATATTTTTTTCATAAGGTATCCCCTCTTTCAAAAGGTTAAAATAATTTGGTTGCAACAAGTGCAATTGCATATGTAACAGGCAAGGTGAAAAGTGACGAATCCATTCTGTCCATCACACCGCCGTGGCCTGGAAAAATCTTGCCGAAATCTTTAACTCCAAAATTACGCTTTAATACAGAAGCTGAAAGGTCACCCATCATACCCATAAATGAAGTAGGAAGCACCATTGCAAGAAGAAGTGTTGCCATATTTTGAGGAATAACACTGTTTGCCAATTTATTATAAAGGGTGAGTGCAACTGCGTTTAAAATCATACTAACCACAAGTCCGCCGAATGCACCCTCAATAGTTTTTTTAGGTGAAATATTAGGTGACATCTTATGCTTGCCGAATGCCATACCGGTAAGCTGTGCGCCGGTATCGGTAGCAAGTGCGCAAATAAGAGCATATAAAATAAGGTAAATACCAAATTGCTCATCAACAAACATATCACGAAGCCTAATGAAAATTGAGAAACCGAAAGGTACAACCACGCTTGCAAAAAACGATACGCTTACATCTTCAAAAGTGGTATAAGCATAATTTTTAAGCATTGCAAGGAAAAATACAAGGCCAAGAACAATGATGTAAACAATATTCGGCACGGCGCCGATTACTTTTCCCCAAACTGCTTCGCTTACCCAAGGTTCAAGTACCCTCGCGCTTGCAAAAAGCTGGAAGCACGCTGAAAAAATAATTCCCACCACGCGAATAAAAGTATTTTCAACCTTTGCACATTTCATAATTTCGTCGCTTGCAACTGCTGAAAGAAATGCAACAGCAATAAGCAAAATCGGTGTATTTATTTGCCACACAACAACTGCAAGTACTGCCAAAAGGCAAACTGCAGTAATAACTCTTTGTTTCATATTCGTATTCTCCTATTATTTCAAAACAACAAAATTATTTGATATTTATCCGCCGAAACGACGATTTCTCTTTTCAAAATCACGAAGTGCCATATGCAAATCTTCTATTTTGAAATCAGGCCAAAGTACATCACTGTACCAAAGTTCACTGTACGCAGACTGCCAAAGCATAAAGTTTGAAAGTCTTTGCTCACCCGATGGGCGAATTATTAAATCACATTCAGGCGGAGTAAAAATATTATCGCTTATATCTTTTTCGGTAATATTTGTTTTGCCCATAGCAACAAGCTTATTTACAGCATCGCAAATTTCAAGCCTGCCGCCGTAATTAACTGCTAAATAAATTGTAGTACCTGTATTATTTGATGTATCTTCCTCGGCCTCATCCATAAGGTCAAGCAATTCCTTGCTCATACCCTCACGCTCGCCGATAAATTTCATTTTCATATTGCCAGCCGCTGTAATATCACTTTTAGCTTCAAGCAAATAATCTTTAAAAAGGCGCATAATTGCGTCAACTTCTTCTTTTGGCCTTTTCCAATTTTCAGTTGAAAAAGCGTAAAAAGTTGCGCTTTCAAGCCCTAATCTGCCGCATTCCTTACTGATAGTACGAAAAACCTCTGCTCCGGCTTTATGCCCTGCACTTCTCGGCAAAGCTCTTTTTTTTGCCCATCTTCCGTTTCCGTCCATTATAATGCCTATATTTTTCGGAAGTATATCAAACTGAGCATCTGTTTGGCTGTTTTTTTTACCGAATATTGCCATAATTTCCTCCTAATTAAGTGAGAATTAAAAGCAAACAAGGAGCTGTAATTCAGCTCCTCTTTATGCTAAAGCTATATTGAAAGGATTTCCTCTTCCTTCTTCTTTGTAATAGAGTCAGCCTGTTTTACAAAATCATCGGTAATATCCTGAAGTTTCTTTTCTCCGTCTTTCTGTTCATCCTCGGTGATTTCGTTATCTTTTTTAAGCTTTTTTATATCATCCATTGCATCACGGCGAACATTACGGATAGCTACTTTAGCTTCCTCGCCTCTTTTAGAAATATCCTTTTGAAGATTCTTTCTGTGTTCCTCTGTAAGCTGAGGGAATGAAAGTCTGATAACCTTACCGTCATTTTGCGGATTGATACCGATGTCTGCTGTGTTAATAGCTTTTTCGATTTCTTTAAGTGTTGATGCATCCCACGGTTGAACAACAAGAAGCCTTGCTTCCGGTACGCTTACGGCAGCCATTTGGTTAATCGGAGTAGGTACACCGTAATAATCAACCATAACTTTATCAAGTACAGCCGGGTTAGCTCTGCCGGCTCTGATTGCGGCAAAGTCCCTTTCAAGTGATGTTAAACACTTATCCATTTTTTCTTTTGTTTTTGCAAATACGCTTTCCATTTCAATACCTCTCTATAAAAAATTGATTATTTATTAGTTTTCAACAAGTGTGCCGATTGTTTCACCTGACACAGCTTTTACAATATTTTCCGGGTCTGTAAGGTCAAATACAAGAATTGACAAATCATTATCCTTGCAAAGTGAAAATGCTGTTGAATCCATAACTTTAATATCCCTTGCAAGAACTTCTTTGAAAGTTACATTATCAAACTTAACCGCATCATCATACTTGTTAGGGTCTTTATCATACACACCGTCAACATTAGTTGCTTTAAGAAGAACATCTGCATTGATTTCAACTGCACGAAGCGCAGCGGCAGTGTCAGTTGAAAAGAACGGTGAACCCGTACCGCAGCCAAAAATAACGATTCTGCCTTTTTCAAAATGGCGAATAGCTTTATTTCTGATATAAGGTTCGGCAATTTGGCGCATTTCAATAGCAGTCTGCACCCTTACATCAGCACCAAGCTGCTCAAGAGCGTCGCAAAGAGCAAGAGAGTTCATAGCAGTTGCAAGCATACCGATATGGTCAGCTCTTGTTCTGTCCATATGCTCGCTTGTTCTGCCACGCCAGAAGTTACCTCCGCCGACTACTATTCCGACTTCAACACCCATATCGGAAATTTTTTTAACTGATTTGCAAATAGTAACAACAGTATCGTTATCAATACCCGTACCCTTTGCACCGGCAAGCACTTCGCCGCTTAATTTAAGTAAAATTCTTTTATAAGCAATACTCATTTTTCTACCTCCGACCAAAATGTAAAATAAGCCAGAGATTATTGAAATTTCTCTGGCTTATTTTTAAATAAACTACATTTTAAAATAAAATGATATTTGTATTTATGATGAATATACATACATTTACTACAAACAGGATATTTGGGATAATATATAGATAAATATTAAAATTACAGAATTTCATAGGTGAGTTTAAATCTTTAAGGATTAAACCTAGAAAAATAGATTAAATATAAAAAAATTGGGGAATTTATAAAATATAAAAGAAATATGAAAGGAGTAGTGTTGTTAATACAACACTAAATAAAAATGTTTAGCATCATAGGATTAATTTTATCACTTGTACTCATTATGTTTTTAGCATATAAAGGGTATTCAACAATAATCACAGCACCAATAGTAGCGCTATTAACACTTATAGTAACTACTGGTTTTGATAGCCACCTAATGGCATCTTATACAGAAGTGTATATGTCGGGCTTTGCAAGTTTCGTAAAAAACTACTTCCCGTTATTTATGACAGGAGCCATATTTGCTATATTGATGGAAAAAGCAAATTATGCAAAATCTATTTCTCATTTTATAACAAAAAAATTAGGTAGCGACAAGGCTATATTATCCATAGTTTTATCAGGAGCGCTACTTACATATGGAGGAGTTTCTTTATTTGTAGTTGCATTTATATCATATCCCATAGCGAGGATTTTATTTAAAGAAGCTGATATTCCTAAAAGACTTATTCCTGGAACTATTGCTCTTGGAGCATTTACTTTTACAATGACAGCACTTCCTGGCTCTCCAGAAATCCAAAATGTTATTCCTATGAAATACTTTGGAACTGATACATTTGCAGCTCCTATAATAGGAATAGTTGCTAGTGTTATGATGTTAACTCTTGGTATGCTTTGGCTTACTAAACGTGCAAAATCTGCTAAAGTAAATGGAGAAGGATATGGAAATCACAGTGATAAAAGTATAGAGACAGATTATAGTAATTTACCAAATATATTTAGTGCTATATTACCTATAATAATAATGGTATTATCAGTATACCTATAGAGTTCTCACAATTAGATGGATTATACAATATAAGTTATATAAATTCATATAATTATGATATAAATTTAGAAAAAGAAATTGATATAAAAGATGTATTTAATTCAGAGATAGATTACATGGAGATAATAGCTAAAAAAATAGATAATAAGATAAAGGAATTATCAAGAGAGCTTAGTATAGATAAATATATTATGGTATTAGACTATTTAAAAGATATAATATTTTCTGATAATCCTACATTTTATATATCTAAGGGTGGTATAGTCATTTGTTTTTCAAGTTATGAGTTAGATCCATCTATATCAGATTTAAGTACATTTAAAATTTCATTTGAAGAAGATAGAAGTTATTTAAGCAATTATATTATAGAAAAAATAATAGATATCTAAATTTAAGG
>OGWV01000637.1_pt1 | contig 21598 bp, 22 predicted proteins | sample 1576081 | NCBI WGS metagenome assembly OGWV01 (sample SAMEA3541541, study PRJEB24748) | human gut metagenome | biome: human gut; feature: human-associated habitat; material: faeces | place: China | collected 2012 | reverse complement strand
AGAGGATTAAATCCAATAATGGGAGCATATTCTTTTTATGATGGTAAAAAAATTAAATTTTGGAAAGTTCAAGCATACTCAGACGAACAAATATTGCAAATGTTCCCAGAGCTAGAAGAATATAAAGACAGATTTTTAGATTTACCAGAAGGAACAATATTATTTTCAGATAGCAAAATAGGACTATATATAAAAGCAAAAGAAGGAAATATAAAAGTACTAGAAATACAAGGCGAAAATGCTAAAAAAATGAAAACAGAAGATTTTTTAAGAGGAACATATTTAGCAGCTGGACTTTGTTTTGAATAATAAAATTTAGGAATGAGGTAAAAATAAAAGTTCCTATATAAAGAAATTAAGTATTGTAAAATTATGAAGAAAAATAAATAGTTTAAATAAAAGAAACTGCATATTAAAAAATATGCAGTTTCTTTTGTTACATTAATAAATTTTGAAGTATAATTCACAAAAAATTCACAAAAATACAAACAAAAACTATTGACAATCCTAAAAAATGGATATAATATATATGCAGTTTAGCAGTCAAGTGAAAAGAGTGCTAAAAAGAAGGTGAAAAAAATTGTTAGATGATAGAAAAAAACGAATTTTACAAGCAATAGTAGATGAATATGTAAATACAGCAGAGCCTGTAAGTTCTGGTGCAATTTCTAAAAAGAAAGGCTTAGATTTTAGTAGTGCAACAATAAGAAATGAAATGTCAGAGCTTGAAAAAAGTGGATATCTAGAAAAAACACATACATCAAGTGGTAGAATACCATCAGTAAAAGGATACAGATTGTATGTTGATGAACTTCTAAAAGAAGATAATATAAGTTTAGAAGAAATAAAATATATAAAAGAAAAGCTTCAAATAAAAGCTGATCAAATTGAAGATTTAACTAAAATTGCATCTAATACACTATCTGAAATTACACATTATACTACTGTTGCAATAGGACCTAAAGTTACAAAACAAATAATAAAAGAAATAAAATTTGTACTATTAGGAAGTAGAATGTTAATGGCTGTAATATTAACAAATACAGGTATGATAAAAGAAACAATTATAAATTTTGGAGAAGATATATACGAAGATCAAATAGAAACAATTAATTTATTATTTAATAGTAAGTTACAAGGAAAACCTCTAGAAAAAATAAATGAACCATTAGATGAATATATTTTCACAGAAATGAAATCAAGTGCAAGTATGATAAAAACTATCATTGAGCAATTAAACAAAGTTATTTACGAAGAATCTAAATTATACTTAGAAGGTACAAACAAATCATTTGATTTACCAGAGCTAAGTAAAGCAGAAACTGCAAGAAACTTTATAAATATATTAGAAAACAAAAGTGAAGTAGTAGATTTATTAGATAATGAAATTTCAAAAGATATAAATGTCTACTTTGGTGATGAACTTGATGATGAAAACTTAAAAGATTTTAGTATTGTAACATTGAGAAGTGATGAAAAAGACCTTGGAACAATAGGAATAATTGGTCCAAAAAGAATGAACTATTCAAAAATAATTTCAGTAATGAGATATATTCAAAGGTTAATTGATGAAGGAGGAAAATAATGGAAGAAATAAAAAAAGACGAAAATCAAGAAGATGTAAAAAACAGCAAAAACAATAAAAAAGAGCTAGAAAAAATAAAAGCTTTAATTGAGACACAAAAAAAAGAAATTGAAGAAAAAGATGATAGACTAAAAAGATTAATGGCAGAATTTGAAAACTTTAAAAAAAGAAGTAGCAAAGAAAGAGAAGGTCTATATAATTCTTTAATTGCAGATATAACATCTTCATTATTACCAATATTAGACAACCTTGAAAAAGCTGTTCAAGTTAAAACAGAAGATGAAAACTTTAAACAAGGAATAGAACTTGTATTAAAACAATTTAAAGATGTTCTTACATCAAATGGTGTTACAGAAATAGAAACTATAGGTAAAACATTTGATCCAGAACTTCATGAAGCAATAACTTCTGTTGTTGATGAAAACTTAGGACCACAAGAAATTATACACAAAGTACGCCTGCACTTTCCAAACCTCGACTCGACGAAAAATCTCTCGCCATCCGCTCTTGCTGATTGAATCAGAACTTCCCGTAGCTCTTGACAATCCTATTCTGTGTTCGCTATACTGGAGAAAAAGAGGGTGATATGCATGCAGACGATGCGCGAGGATGCGGAGACGATCCTGCGCGAGGCCGTTGCGGCCGCGCAGCCGGGCCGGCTCGTGCGCGAGGCGCTGGCAGCGGAGCGGCTGACGGGCAGGATCGTGCTCCTTGCGGCGGGAAAGGCGGCGTGGGCCATGGCACAGGCCGCCTGTGCCTGTGTGTCTGTCTGGCGGGGTATTGTCATTACCAAGGACGGCCATCTCGGCGGGGCGCTCCCGCCGCTTGAGCTGGCGGAGGCCGGGCACCCCGTGCCGGATGCGCGGGCCTTTGCTGCGGCGCGCCGTGCGCTGGCGCTCACGCAGGGGCTGACGGCGGAGGACACGGTCCTTGTGCTGCTGTCCGGCGGAGCCAGCGCCCTGTTCGAGCTGCCGCTCGTGCCGGAGGCGCGCCTGCGGGAGATCACGCAGCGGCTCCTGCGCAGCGGGGCGGATATCGCGGCGATGAACGCCGTGCGCAAGCGTCTTTCCGCCGTGAAGGGCGGCCGCTTTGCGCAGCACTGCGCCCCGGCGCGCGTTGTATCCATCCTGCTGTCGGACGCGCTGGGCGACCGGCCGGACGTCATCGGCTCCGGCCCCGCCGTGCCGGATTCCTCGACGAGCGGAGAGGCGCTGGAGGCCGCCGCGCAGGCGGGCCTGCTGCCGGATGCCGCGCTGGAGGCCCTGCTCCGGCAGGAGACGCCCAAGCTGCTGGAAAACGCCCGCTGGCATGTGGTCGGCGGCGTGCGGCTGCTGTGTGCCGCGGCGGAGGAAACGTGCCGCAGGCTCGGCTATGCGCCGTTCGTGCTGACGGACCGCCTGAGCTGCGAGGCGCGGGAGGCCGGGCGCTTCCTTTCGGCGGCCGCGCAGTATCATGTGGGCCGCGGGAAGGCGCTTGCCCTGCTGGCGGGCGGCGAGACCGTCGTCCATGTGACGGGCAGCGGTCTCGGCGGGCGAAACCAGGAGCTGGCGCTCGCGGCTGCGCCGGGGCTGGAGGGACTTTCGGACGCCGCCGTGTTCAGCTTCGGCAGCGACGGCACGGACGGGCCGACGGATGCCGCGGGCGGCTATGCCGACGGCCGGACGGCGGCCATTCTGCGCGCTCTCGGCCGCACGGCGGAGGCGTGGCTGGATGATAACGACGCCTGGCATGCGCTGGCGCAGACCGGCGGCCTGCTGCGTACCGGCCCGACGGGCACGAACGTCAACGACCTTTCTGTGCTGCTGATCGGAAAACCGAGGTTGACTTTTTGATAAAATTTAGTAAGATATAGGTGTTCTTGCTTGTGAAATTAACCCCGGGAGGCTTTTCCAATGAAAAAATGGCATACTGTGCAGGATTATCTGGTCATCGTGTTCTGCGCCTGTCTGCTTGCCCTGAGCTACCACATCTTCGTGTTCCCCAACGAGTTCGCGCCGTCCGGCCTGCCGGGCATCGCGACCATCATCCAGCATGTGTTCCATTTTAAGGTCGGCTATATGACGATCCTCATCAACGTCCCGCTCGTCCTGCTGACGTATTATATCGTAGACCACCGCTATGCCGTGTTGTCCGCGACGTTTGCAGTCGTGTTTTCCGTCGTGCTGCTGGCACTGGATTATGTCAACCTCGCGCCGTTTGAGTACCATACGACTACCGGCACGAGCACGATCCTTGCGCCCATCGCGGGCGGCGTCATCAGCGGCTTCTGCTATGGCATGGTCATGCGCCGCGACTCCAGCACCGGCGGCACGGACCTGCTGGCGGCGCTCGTCCACCATGTCCGCCCGGAGATGCATATCATCTGGATCGTGTTTGCCATCAACGCCATCGTCGCGGCCCTGTCCTACTTCGTCTATGATTTCAAGATCGAGCCGGTCATTCTCTGCCTGATCTACTGCTTCCTGTCCAGCCACGTCGGCGATACGATGATCAAGGGCTTCAAGGAGGCCGTGAAATTCGAGATCGTCACGGATAAGCCGGAGGAGCTTTCCGCCGAGCTGCTCAAGCATATGAAGCACGGTGTCACGGAGATCCCGGCCGTCGGCGGCTTCACGCATTCGAACAAGACGCTGCTCATCTGCGTCGTGAACCGCCACCAGATCGTGGCGTTCCAGCGCATCATCCAGCAGTTCCCCGGCTCGTTTGCCTACCTCAGCTCCGTGAAGGAGACCATGGGCAACTTCGCCCACATCAAGCGCTGAAGCGGAAAAGAATCTGCGCGCCCCGGCCCCGGGGCACGCTTTTTGCGTGACTGCCAGCTATGTGCTGCCGATTCGTACAGACTACCGTTAAAACGGCGATAGCCTCCGATTTGTCATTGCGAGGGCGCTTTGCGCCCGTGGCAATCTCGGGAAGGCACTGTCGATTTATACCGACTGCCGGGCAAACGCACGCGCCTTGTAGGGGAGGGGACAGCCGGGCCCGGCGGTACGCTGCCGAGCCGAACAGGCTATCGTTAAAATGGCAAACGCCAAAGTATGGGGTGTAGCGGCGTTCCCTGAGCGCCTTGCAGGCCCCAAGTTTGGTGGTATGATTGCCGACCGCACGCGCCTTGTAGAGGGCGGCGTTCTCAACGCTATGCCACGTAAAGTTACCGTATTCGCCGGGAGTGCCCTGTGATCCGGCCGGATACTGCGAGATTGCCACGTCGCTTCGCTCCTCGCAATGACAAATCCGGAGGCTTTGCGCCGCTGAATTTGTGCCGTGATCATTGCCAGTCTGCAAGGCGCTCGCTGAGCGCCGCTACAGACGCAATCGGCGTTTGCTATTTTAACGACAGTCGGTACAAATCGGCAGTTGGCGCGCCGCCTATAAGCCATAAAAACATCCCGGATGCGGCTGCATCCGGGATCGTGTTTTTCAGTTCAGCAGCAGGACGCTCGCAATGCCAAAGTAGATCAGCAGCGACAGGGCGTCGACGATCGTCGTGATGAACGGGCTTGCCATGACGGCCGGGTCGAAGCCGACCTTCTTGGCCAGCATCGGCAGCACACAGCCGATGACCTTGGCCACGAGCACGGTCAGCGCCATGGTGGCGCACACGACCAGCGCAACGAGGCAGGTGACATCCTCGTTGCCGAGCATCAGCCGGTCGACGAGCATGATCTTGGCAAAGCAGGCGGCTGCCAGCGAGATGCCGCAGAGCACGGCCGTGCGGATCTCCTTCCACACGACGCGCGGCAGGTCGGAAAACTCGATCTCGCCGAGCGACAGCGCGCGGATGATCGTGACGGAGGACTGCGAGCCGGAGTTGCCGCCCGTGTCCATGAGCATGGGGATGAAGGCCGTCAGTGCGACCTGAGCGGCCAGCGCGCTTTCAAAATGCGTGATGATCAGGCCCGTGAACGTGGCCGAGACCATCAGCAGCATGAGCCAGGGGATGCGGTGCTTGAAGAGGTCGAACGTGGACGAGCGGAGATACGTCTTGTCCGACGGCGTCATGCCGCCCATGATCTCCATGTCCTCCGTGGCCTCGTCTTCCATGACGTCCATGGCGTCGTCGAAGGTCACGATGCCGACCATGCGGTTCTCCGTGTCCACGACCGGCAGGGCGAGGAAGTTGTATTTCGAGAACATGCGGGCAACTTCTTCCTGATCGGTGTGCGTATGGACGGAGATGACGTTCGTCTCCATGATCTTGTCGACGGTCTCGTCATCGTCCTGCGCCAGCAGCAGGTCCTTGACGGAGACGAGACCGATGAGCGTGCGGTTCTTGGTGACGTAGCAGGTGTAGATCGTCTCTTTGTCGACGCCCGTGCGGCGGATGCGGAGGATGGCCTCCTCCACGGTCATGCCGGGGCGCAGCGAGACATACTCCGTCGTCATGATGGAGCCTGCGGAATTCTCGGGGTAGCGCAGGATCTCGTTGATGTCCTTGCGCATGTCAGGGTCCGCCTGCGAGAGGATGCGGCGCACGACATTTGCGGGCATTTCCTCCACGATATCCACGGCGTCGTCGACATACAGCTCGTCGAGCACCTCGCGCAGCTCGGAGTCCGAAAAGCCGCGGATGAGCAGCTCCTGTGCGTCCGGCTCCATTTCGACGAACGTCTCGGCCGCCAGCTCCTTCGGCAGCAGCCGGAACAGCAGCGGCAGGCGGGATTCCTCCAGCCCGTCAAAGACCGAGGCGATATCCGCGGGATTCATCGTGGATAGAATGTCGCGGATCGTGGAATACTTCTTTTCCACGAGCAGCGCCTCAAGCGTGCTCTCTACGGTTACGGTGTGATCTGCCATTTTCCGGTTCCCTCCTGATTCTTCATAGTACGGTCAGAGATTCGGAAGCGGGCACGGCAGGCCGAATATCGAATGATTAACGGGAACGCACCGCATGGACGCGGGCGTCCTTTTTCGTACTTCGGCCTACGCCAGTACCATTGCCACTCCCAGCATCCATGACGTTCCCTCCTTTTGGGCTGAAAATTTTTGAAAAGGCCCTATCTCTTATCATATTGCCGTGCGGCGCGTTTGTCAAGCGAAACCGCGGAAAAATCCCTTTTGTTTTTTGCGATCTTATGGTAAAATAAAGGAAAAACCGAAAAACGGAGTGGAAAACCTTGAACACGATCCGCATCTATGAAACGGACTCGCACGCCCGGCAGCTGCAGGCGCGCGTGCTCTCCTGCGAGGAGAGCGAAAACGGCTGGCTCGTGGAGCTGGACCGCACGATCTTTTATCCCACGGGAGGCGGCCAGCCCTGCGACACGGGCACGCTCGGCGGCGCGGACGTCACGGAGACGTTCCTGCGCGGCGAGACGGTGCTGCACCGCTGCACGGCGGCTCTGCCGGTCGGTGCAGACGTGACGGGCGAGATCGACTGGGCGCGGCGGCTGGACCTCATGCAGCAGCACTCCGGTGAGCATCTTGTCTCCGGCCTCATCCACGCGCGCTTCGGCTATGAGAACGTCGGCTTCCACCTCGGCGCGGACCTTGTGACGATCGATTTTAACGGCGAGGTGGACGAGCAGGCCCTGCAGGAGCTGGAGCGCGCCGCGAACGAGGCCGTCTGGGCCGATTTTGCGCCGCATATCTGGTATGCCTACGGCACATATTCACCCTCTCTTTTTGCCCGATCCAGCAAGCCGAGGCACACCGTACCAGAACGCCGTGCCGGGGCCACAGTTGCCAGACGCACAAGGCAGGCCGCAGGGAGCACCGTCAGCCAGGGTGCCACCGCGCCAAGGGGCGGCCACGCCCGCCGAACCGGGCGAATAGAACGCAGCCCGTACATAGGTGGAGCCACTGCCATTGAACTTTTCATACATCATGGCTTCCGCGCCCAGCTTGCCCAGCTTGCGGATATAATGCCACGACCAAGTTGCCTTGTCGTTCAGGTCGAAGGAGCCGGTCTGGGCATAGTCCGAAGAAATAGAACCGACCTGCTTCTCACCGCTCTTGCAGGAGAACACATCGTAATGCCAATGGTCATCATCGACGAGGCTTGCTTTCCACAGAGGGTCCAGCTGCTCGACGTATGCGCCAATCTGCATCTCGATGCCCGCCACGCGGTACGGATATTTGCCATTCGTCAGATTACCACGGCATCCATCGCTGTGACCCGGAACCACCTCAGTCGTGCCGGACTCCCACGGCATAGTAGAGACCAGCATTGTGGTTGTGGTGTCAATGGGAGCATCCAGCTCAAGGTTCAGAGCCACATACTCCGTATCGTTCACGGTCACATTGGTAATGCTGGAAATCTTGGCCCAGTTGAAAATGTCATGGTTATAGGCCAAATTGCGGTCTGCTCCTGTATTCTTGCTACGCTCACCCATGCACACAGCAGAACCCACGAGGAAGTTTGCGCCCTGCGCTTTCGTCACAAGCACACGCTTCACTCCGGTCTCTGCCACCGCCGGGGTATACTGGTAATTGTAGGAAGTGCATCCCTCCAGCTTGCCACTGTTACTCGTCGTCCAATGGCGCAGCCGCCACTGAGCCAAAACATACTGCTGGTCGCAGTCAGTCCACAGGGCATCATAAGCCGTGATTTTACGAGCCAGAGGGATGGCATCGTTGGCGCTTGTCCACGGCATCGGGGGCAGTCCGGCGCCGCTGGTCATGCCGCCCTTGGAATTTTTACCGCCATGGAACGCAGGGTGCCATGTCAGCCAGCGGCGGCTCTTGTCCGGGGCTACATCACCAGCCATAGGTTCATAGCCACCGCCGGAGAAGGTACGCCAACTGTTATAGATATAGGTGCTGTCCTCCCATTCTTTCATGGTCAACGCCAGCGCAAAGCAGTAGACGGGAGCCGTCTCGCCCGAAAGGTCAAACTCTGCTTCGCCCTCCAGCGCCAGCACATTCATAGTGCCATCTTCCAGAGAAAGCGCATTCGCACGGATATACCATGTAAACGGATCTTCCTCAGACCAATCCGCTGTCTCAGGGCTTGTATCCGTCAGGAGCGGCGCAGCTTCACGGCCGTCCGCCAAGTCATCCAGCGGAGTGCCTGTATAGTCGCTACTCACATCATCGCCGTAAAAGCGCACGGTGTAGGTTTTGCCTTTTGTATACTTGGCCAGCATCTTGGCGAAACGCTCCAAGCGCTGGTATTTTGTCGCGCCGTTTCCGGTAGACAGTGGCCACCAATTCCAGAACACCTCACTCGTGTTCTGACCATCCAACAGGCCATCGAAGATTGCATCAACGAACTCAGCACCAGCATTACCAGCAGCTATGCCAGTCAGAATGTCGTTTTGCCTTTTTAATTGCTCGATTGCTTCCTTTGCCGATTCATCCGTCACCGGATGACCAACAAAATCCCAACCGTCCATTGCCCGTTCCCCCTTTCCATTGCCGATTATATCAACAAAACATCTGTTCGTATCATTTTTGTTAGATTATAACCATTTATGTTATAGATTTTTTCGCAAACAGCGAAAAACGGCCCTCATCATCGATTCCAAAAGCGAATGACAGCATTGACAGAGCTTCCTTTGCTTCTGCAGCTGCTTTAATAGCCGTTTCACTGCTTTCTTTTGATAACTCTGCGTTTTTTTCAGTCCTTATTGCCAGTTCAGATGATTCTGCCGCTTTTTCTGTTGCCGTTCTCTCCGAACTTGCGGCGGCAAGGCTGGATTCGGAGGCACTATTGGCAGCGTCTTCTGCAGCACGTTTTGATTCAAGAGCCTCTCTAGAAGATTTCGACGCTGAATTTGAAAAATCTTTAGCCTCATTCATTGCATCTTTTGAAGCGGCTTCGCTAATAGAGGAAAGTCGTGCGCTCTCAGACGCAGCCCGCTCACTTGCAAGTGCACCTGCCGCACTTTTCGATGCTTCTTCAGCGGATTTGTTTGAAGCTTCTGCTGCTTCTTTCGCATTTTCTGCTTTTTGAGAAGCAACGCCCTCGCTCTCACTGGCTTTTTTCGCGCTTTTATCTGCAGCGAGAGCATTGGCAGCAGATGCTTCTTTATCTTTCTCTGCCTTTTCAGCACTTTTCACCGCTTCATCCCGAAAGTTCTCCGTGTCCTTGCATATAACCAAAAGTTCTGCAGCACTTTTACTCAAGGCGTCCAAAACGCTATCAGAAAGACCGCACATTGCGCGCCACCGATCTTTGCTATCCAGCATATACTGCCTTGCTTCTTCTATGCAGTATGCAACGCTCGTCGGTCGAGCATACTTTCTTACCCGATAAGAAGATCCTGTAGATGTACTCGTCGGCAATGTTTGTATGTCTTCCTTTGTGTCAGCATAGAACATATACCAAGCATCGGTTTCGGTCTCCAACTTGGTATCGGCAATGAGGATTGCCATTGCGCTCCCTCCTTTCAACTAATCCCGACTTCATCAGCAAACTTCATGAGCGCCGCTGTCTCAATGTGCATCAGCTCCGCCAATTTCTCGGCGGGCAGAATCTTCAGCCCATCTTCGGCCGGAAGCCTCACCTCGATGGGGAGACAGTCTCCGATTTCCAGATAACGGCGATTGTGATAGTAACAACTTGCCAGAACACGCGCTTTGTGCGCCCAACAAATGGCTGTGGAGCGTTTATTGGCCGTACCGAATAATTCATAGTTAAGGCCGCTACACCAGCCACAGCCAGCTGATACAGGGCACTCTAAGCACTCCTGCGGAGATTGAGATGTACGGGTGATGGCATCCAATTCCGCTTTTGCCTGACGCTGGGCATCTGTGGCATACAGTCCATCATAGATGCTGCCGAAACGGACTTTCTGCGATTTTTCCTCGCCAATGGAAATCGGAGCGTACCGAATGCAGGGATAGGCACTCCCATCCGGCGCAAACGACAGCATCGCTCCCGTACCGCCGCAGAAATTATTGTCATCCTTAGCCTGTCCGCCCAAAAGGTCGTCCAGCATCGTAATCGTGACATCCATTCGTCGGGAAATAATGTAGTCAGAGACCATCTGCATCTGTTCATACAGTGTACGGCCATCTTCGGGAGTGTAGACAGGTTCGTAAGCGTAGTTGCAAGCGATTTCCACGCATCCCTCATCCAGCATCATTTTGATGCTGTCGGCAATGTACTGAAAAGATCCCGGAACAAAGGTCATCTTGGACGTAAGCCACCCAAAATCCTTTTTTCCTGCCTGAAATGCTTTCCATGCCAGCGAAAAGCTGCCAATCCCATGCTCATCTACTCTGTACTTGTCATGCAACTCTTGAACGCCGTCAATGCTGACAGTCACAGACATCATCTCATGGTATTTTGCGAACAGGTGCTGCGCCGCCGAAGAAAACCACAACTTGCCATTCGTCGCAAAGCTGATTCTCGTGAACGGCGCAAGCGGAATCTCTCGGCGGTAGCACTCTGAGAACCAGTAGTCGCAGATGTGCTCAATCAGTTCGGCTTCAAGCAATGGCTCTCCGCCAATAAAATCCAGCACAACTGCCCGCGTATTCTGATTTACGAAATCGGACTCATTTTTTTCGTACAGGTCAAGGATGTAATCTACGACCTTTCGCCCGGTCTCGATGCTCATTCGCTCAACGCTCTTGTGGTGCTCATAGCAGTATGAGCACCTGAGATTGCACCCGCTTGTCACTTGGAACGTAATGTTCCGGCAACAGACGCGGTTCTCAGCCGCAGTATCGCGCGCGTACAGCCTTTGGACCATGTTTCCATAATCCTCAATTCGCCGTCGCTTCAAGGAGAACAACCTCCTCTCGAACAAAATCAAACCTGTACTGCACACCCGCCGACGTCTGATGGTCAAGATACCGGGAGATCACCATTTCCTGCACCATCTTCAGCTTCATTTGAGCCGCACGGCACAGTTCTGCATAATGGCGGATCACCTTTGCGGTTTCCGGATTTGCATCCGCGTTAAGCTGACGGCACAGAACCGCCATCAGCGCTTCAAAAGAGCTTGCTTCATAGTAAGCTCGCTCCACCGCTTCGCTTTCCGCCGTGGTCAATTTAATAGCTTTCATATTCTTCTCCTTAGCAGGCATCCATCTTCGGGAGGCGGTCTGCGATCTGACGGTAACGGTCACGAATCTTGTTCATGGTTTTCATGGCGTCAATCAGTTCCCGGAGATTGCCGTTGAAGTCCAGCCGCAGATACTCAGTAAGCACCTGCAAAAGATACCACATCGAAAAAATGTCGGCATCCTCAGTGCAGTTATAGCTTGCCGCGCCTTGAATCGTTTCTGCACATTTCAGATTTTTTGTCACCGGGTTGCCAGAGAAATTGAATGTGCGCGCCGCCAGCCCGATGGACAGAAGATTCTTCCGTTCATCGGGCGCTTCAACCCCGCACGCCTCCAGCGCAGACAGAACCACCGTAGAGCAGTAAACCACCCAATCATCAAAGTCCGTTGCGTCCAGCGCACAGAGGGTACCCGTGTAACCAAGACACCACAACAACTTGTCCTCATTATTCGGCGTTGCCGCAAGCAGGACGCTCCAATCGTCTGCTTCAATGTTCTCTTTTGCAAGCAGCTTCAGAAGCGGAAGATTCCTGAGATAGGATTCTTCCGTTCCTGCATCTGCATTCTGTGCAAAATGAAGCGTTGTCTCCATTTGGATTTCTCCTTTCATCACGATTTGCTCCACAGGAAGCCAGAGCAGCCACTACAACCACCGCTGCAGGATCCGGAGCAGTCATCTGCGCACGTTGAACTGCACCCCGTGCAAAAGACGTCACAGCCGCTTCTGCATTGAGAGCCACAGCCGCCCGAACATCCGCCGGAGCAATGGTTAGAGCAGTCACTTCCGCAGTTGAATGCACAACCAAGGTTCACACAGCTGCCGGAGCAGTCATTCGCACACGTCGAACTGCATTGCTGGATACATTTACTTGAGCAATTATCAGAACAGCTGCTTCCACAGCCGCCCTCACAAGTCGAAGAGCACCCATCACACGAACCATAGCAGCCGCCCGAACATCCGCCGGAGCAGGAACCAGAACAGTTATTTGCGCAATTCTTCGTGCAAGTTGTGTTACAGCCTCCGATGCAACTTCCAGTGCAGCTTCCCGTACAGCTTCCCGTACAGGACCCCGCGCAAGTGCCGGCACAATCATTCGCACACGCCTTTGTGCACGTTCCCGTACACGAACCCGTGCAGGACCCCGTACAGGACCCCGTGCAAGTGCTGGAGCAGTTATTTGCACACGCTCTAGTGCAGGTTCCCGTGCAGGACCCCGTGCACGTTCCCTGGCAGCTTCCCTTGCATCCGCCAGCGCAATCATTGGCGCACGATGCCACGCAAGACCCTGTGCAGCTCCCAGTACAGGAGCCTGTACAGCTCGTGCAAGCCGTATTGCATCCCGTAGAACATAGGCCTGAACAGCGGCCAGCACACCCGCTTGATGTAGCGGTTTCCGGGATTGCGCTCAGCTCACTCAACACCGCCGCTGCTTGACTCAGCCTGCTCGCTGTGATTTGCACCCCATTTCCGGGCGTAGTCGATGTTCCTTTGATTGCATCCAAAGGCTTCGTAATTTTTTGGATGTGCTCGTTTTTGATGTACGCGCCTGCTTTCGGTTGTGTCGAGAAGTCGTATGCAGAGCCGTTATAGCTCGCCATACTGCCGACGCTCTGCCCTCGCGCTGTTCCCTCCGTTTTCCCGCGTCTCCCTATCTCAGCCTTGAGCAAGGCTTTGATTTCGGAGTAGTCCGAGGGATAGACTTTTTGCCCCCAGTTAGCCATTAAGCACCTCTCACTCTGACTTTAAGCCGACGCTGTTCAGTCAGATTGTCACCCTCAACCGCATAACCAACCACTTTGCACGGGTCAACATATTCACACGGTTTTGCCGCACGGCCAACCCCCGGAATATGGGAAAGCACAATGCAGTCTCCCGTGTTTACCGGGCCAATGACCTTTGTGTGGACACGTCCGGCAAGCGAAACAGGAATAAAACGGGGAAGATTCTTTTTCAAGAAATCCTCCCCATCATTGACCCGCTCTCCGCCGATCAGCATTCCGTATTCGTCCGAATGGATTCCAGCAATCCGGCTCGAAAGATTTGTTGCTTTAACATATTTTTCTTGCCGGCTGTTAGTATCCAGCGCAATAATATCACCCGGTTCGGTGTCCTCGCCGCGGGGCATCAGCTCCGCGTAGTCGTTGTAGACCGCTTCAAACACTCGTTTTGCATGAATGTCCTCGCTCGCAGTCACCGATCTAAAATGCGCATCTCCCGCAGAGCTGACGTAGTGCGCTGTGCCATTTGCAAAATAGACCGTTCCCGTAAAGGTACCGCCTGTGTTCCGCATAGCGCCAAGAGCACGACACGCATCAGCAGAGGTGCCAGCGCCAGTACCGCCGCGTTCAATCGGCAAATTCCCGCTTGTAATGTCACTTGCCGAATGGCTGTGCTTATCCGCAGCAAATGCGTCCGCGTGCTTTCCGTCCAGCATATCTGCATCGCATCCAGACATACGCCCATACTCAGAAAGCAGCGCCACAATCTGTTCCGCCGTAAAGCTTTCTTTCGGCAATGCTGCGTTTGCCGTACTCTTAACCGCCGAAACATCCGAAATGTTCTGATTCAGCAACACAGACAGAATATAGAACACCATGTTAAACTGTTGACTTGTCGGTTTTCCGTTCAAGCCGCCAACGATTGCGGCCCATCCATTTCGCCAATCGTCAATCGAAATTTCCTGCCGAACGCCCCCAACCGAAAATGCCACCTTGGAATAGTCGGCCAGTTCCGCTCCCGAACGTGCATCCGCCATAGAATCACCCCCTGTTAATTGATTGATTGGGCAAATATTCCTTTACCAAATCCAGCAACTCGCGGATTCAAGTCTGTGAAACCAAATGTCTCTGCGTCTTCAGTTGAGCAGTTAATTCTGACCTTCACTCCAGCAGGATGTACCACCAAGTCATGTGTGCCAAGAATCGCCAGAACCAAATCGGAGAATGGCGCCGAAACTGAAAGGTAAATTGTTGCCGGGATATCACGTCGCTCACTATAAACGACCTCTGTTGCATCAAAAATAATCATAGTGGCCTCGATTATTTCATCCGGTGTGCAATGACATGAATTAACATAAGCTTTGTACTTCAAGCAAATGCGATAAACATCATCGTTGTCTGCCAATTCGCGGCTTCCAATCATCGTCCCAGCCTGCTGACGAGTAAGGCATACTAACTGGCCGATTCGGTCAAGTAAAACGCCATTGCATATATCAATGTTGTTAATCCACTCAAATCCTTCCAGTGCCGCAGACAAGTACTCATACTCAGGGGCAAATGCCCAAACAACTCCGTCGAGTACAGACATTTTTTCCACTTTAATTGTTTTTTCGTTCAATGTCTCAACTGCCATCGCTTTGCTCCCCGTTTATCGTCTCTTGCAGAACCCATTTTCCCGTAGAGTTCCTTTTATAGACAGCCAGAGGACTAATCACTCTTGCAGTACTCCCCATCGTGCAGTTGTTAGGAAGATTTTTCAAATCTTCCTGTGTATCGCATACATAGTCGCCCAGACAGCTTTCCTCATACGATTCAAGCTGAAATTGCGTTGGGAGTTTGGCATACAGCTCTTTATAGGCTGAAATCATGCTTTTACCACCCGAATTCCATCCATTGTAACAACTGGTTGCTGGCTGATGCTGACCGGAACAGCCCCTGTAAGCATAGCACTGTCCTCTACATCTTCAATATCCTGCTTTTCCGAAAGAATTCCTCGAATTTCGATATAATCAACGCCAGACACATTTTCTATAATGGGTCTAATAAACTTTTGCAATCGAATAGGAGATCCCACCAAGAGTTTTTCCGCCATTAGCAGTGACTTTATTCTAGTCTCAAAATCTGCATCCAGTTCATCATTGCTCGTGACCTTAACAGACAGAAGCAAATAGACATCCTTGACACGTGTAAATTCGACATACTGCCGAATTCCATTTATATCTGTAGCATATGCGTAATGACTTCCGTATGCTCGAATTCCACCGGGCTTATTTTTCCAGATAATATCCGAAACGTCCTCATCCAAACCACCTTGCACGATTATCTCAATGCAGTGTGGCGGGCGCCCAGCCGTATCTTTCTCGTCGTTGTCATTTTGATAGCCCGCGGCGAATGTCACACCCTCAACATCACTATAAAGCAATGACACAATAGCATTGACTGTTCCTGTACCGCGGCTTGCCACGCGATTAGTATAACTAGCACGAGCCTCAGAGTCTTTCTGTGTCAATCTGCCCTTTATGGGTGGAATTTCATTTATGCAGGAATGCCACCCATCAACCGTAGTCACGATTTGGTCGATAGTCTTATCTGCCTGTACATAACTTCCGTATTCGACACTCTCGAAAAGGATGTTGCTAGTCACATCGACAACTGTAATGTACCTACAAAGAGATGCCGAAAAACTGTCAGCCGCACCAGATGCCGACAGTACAATCGTATGATTCCCCTGCGCATCTGTGGAATCTTCGACTTTGATGCCAAACTTGGTGAGTGCATCGAATTTTTGAAGCTCTGCCAAGATTTTTGTGTAAGCATCACTGTACGAACTCACCGAAAGTTGTTTTGTGATGCTGGCCGACTCGGAATAGCTTCCCACTTCACCCGATGTCGCATTTCTGGACACGCCAAATTCAAACGTAATCGTTCCACTCACGCTCTCGATTGGTCGGATTCCAATTCTTTTCCAGTTTGCACTTGAAATCGTGGATACGCCTTTGGCTCGGAATTGACGTTGTGGATACGTACTCGACTGAACCAGCGCGCCTGCAGGAATTATCGTTCCCTCTCGCCCAGTGCAGGACAACGTATACTTTGTGCGTGCCTGTCCAATGCGGTTAACACCTCCGATCTGCATAGCATTATCTAGTGCAATCCCCTCTGCAGTGTTCGGAAAGAGCTGCTGATAACTTGCCGCAAACGCTTCCCACATTTCCGCCGGAGCATCAGAAAAAATTGTAAAAAGCACATTCATAACACTTTGCGGATTCTCGGACGGATTCACTCCAATTTCATCCTCAAATCTCTTACAGGAAGCATTATAAATTTCATCCAGTCGCCGCATCGAAAATCCATTAGCCGTTATTCCGTATTCCATGCGAAAGGTTCACCTCGCTTTCCAGCACTCCCTCTATCGTTTTTGCGGTAAATTCTGCAGAGAGAGTTCGTTTTTTCTTATTCATCACAAGGTTTATCGAGCCAACGCTTGTAACTCCAGACACGCTTAAAATCTGGTCACGCAGCGTTTTTTCGATAAGCGCTCGGTTTGGCGTCTTCACTAAAATCGATTCAAAATAAGGCACGCCCATCTCAGGATTAAAGACCCACTCGCCCTTGATCCACCTCAATTTGATTTGGATGCCCTGTCGAACCGAGTCGATGATTGTAAAATCTCCGCTCTCGTTTATCAGCAGGTCTCCGCTTTTGGAGAGCGCAAGGTCTCTTAAAGCCATTACACAGGTCCTCCAGTTTGTCCATGCACGCCGGCGTGCGTGTGCGTATTCATCACAATTCCGCCGAGCGTCAATGTGCCGGAAATTGTCACGTTTCCCGTCACCGAGATATTGCCATTCACCTTGGTGTTTCCCTTGATGCTCAAACTCGGAGACACCACATCAACACTCGAAGTTGATGCTGTAACAGTCGTGCTGCCTTTTTCCATCTTTATGGAATCAGATGTCACCGTAATTTTGGTATCATCCTTTTTGATTTCGATTTTGTCTTTCGTGACCGTGATAGTAGAGCTCGGCGCAAACATGATGGCCGCTTCTTCGCTCCCGGCCTTTTTTACCTGCTCACCCGGCGACTGGTAAAGGCCCGGAAGCAAAGCTGCATTCGAAAGATCCCATTTGAGGTCTGTTCCTGAGCCGCCCTCGTTGAAGAGAGCAAGGCACCCGTCATCCGACTTCACCGGAAAGGCAAAACCAACCGTCCCACCTGCTCCACAGGGCATCAGAATGATGGTGCCTGATATTTCCGGGTAAGGAACTTCTCGGCCATCATCTGTCGTCACCTTGAGGTTCGGGGTAAGCTTTGCAGTATGGTTATTCTCTACCTTTCCGACCTTTGAGGGTGCAGATGTATGAATCGAATCTTCCATCAGCCGCCCAACAAGGGAAGATACTGCATCAAGGAAGTCCTGTTTCACGTCACTTCACCTCCACAAACAGCGCTACACATTTCCAGTCGTCGCCCTCTGTGTCGCCGGTAAATTTAATTTTGGACGCTCGATAATTGCCTTTGTACGATTTTGAGTCAATTTTTACATAATCGTCCACTTGGATATGGCCATTAAGTACATAGGTGACTTCGATGCCCTTTTTCGCCTTGCGCTTGGAAGCATTGCTGCTCTTTTTATCGCTCGTAGATGCAGACTCAAAGACAGGCTTCGGGGAACCGATAAGGCCCGTGCTTGCGGACAACACATAAGCGGCCATTGTTATTGGCTCGTCCAATGCGCAGATTTGGACAATTCCGTTTTGCAGGCTCCAGCGCATTTTGCTGCGGTTGCAAACCCTTTCAATCAAGGTTTTTCCTGCCCCTACAAACGCAAAATTCGTGAAGTCTATCAACTTAGCAGACTTGGAGAATTTAACCTCACAACCCATAATCTGCGCCGCGTCGCGCACGATTTTATCTCCCGAAACCGTGCCGGAATAGCTGAGGCTTACTGTGTTGTCTCGGCACGATGTAAAGCTATCCACAAACTCTATTGTAGTTTGCTGATCTGCGCCACTCTGCTCAGTTTCAAAGTACGTCAGAGTTCCGCCCATTATCGTGGGCAGGTCGTCCTTGTACCCTGCACTCAGCTCAATCAAGCAATCCTCTTGTTCCAACAGGCGCAGGGTCTCATCTGCCAAGTTCCACAACGTAATTTTTCCGGTGTTGGAACTTGAGCTGTCACCAACTTCGCAGGAGAATTGACACCGAAGAGCTCTGCCCGTTGCCTCATTTGGCTTGCCGAGTTCTCGGCCCGTGGAGTTGTTCTTTCCGATTCGTACTCTGTACTGACGGCCCAATTCTTCCATCACTGCACCCCCATCTGTTCAGCCGGCAGATAGTACAAGTGAGCCACCGCATCAACGAAATCTTGCCTGCCGATGCGTTCCTTGTCTGTTTGAACGCCAAGGATTCCTGGCGGACCGTTCGAGTTGAGATAGTAGAAGTTCCAGATCGCTCCCGGCACGAGCTTTGCCATGCCGATTTTCATCTGCATATCTGCATCGTAGATACTCAGCATCCAAAATTCTCCGTAAGCGTTCCATGTAACCCGGAGGTAATAGTATGTGCCATCAAGGTTTACGCGCATCACCGAATCATTGCGATCCGGCACGGAAATCTCGTAGTATTCCATTTGCACACCTCACTTGAAAAGGCCAATGGCTTTTGCGCCAGAACACAAAATGCTGGATTTTGTGGCCTTTTCGTCCTTCTGGGTGCCAGATGTAGACGATGAGCTTTTTTGTCCAGCGCCCGTGTTTTTCTTAGATGTTCCTCCGCGAATGTACTTCACGCTGATATTTGCCATATCGGTGGAGTTGATAGACGCTTGCTTCAGCTTGATGGTCAGCCGGGTACTACTGCCGTCCTCAACCGTTCGAGGGGCGGTAATGCTTGTGATGCACATATTTTCGTAGCTGTCGCCAGCCGCGGTAAACGAAACCGGAGTCTTTTTCAGCCACAGCTGGCGAAGTTCTTCAACCATCGTCTCAACACGGCTCGATGATGCCGCGTGTTGCTCAGCCCATGTGACAGGGCTATTGGTGATGATAGCTTCGATTTCCAGCTCACGGGGTTTTAGGCAGATGTTGTCCGTAATGGAGTATCCTTCCTCTGTTGCATACTCCGGCACATCACAGGTCATCGTTTCTGACCTTTTGATGATTGCATCGAACTCAAATCCACCGAGGGATGCAGGTTGCTTTGCCAGCACAGCGCATCACCTCCCGTAATTCAACGCTCTCGCCAATTCATCCGTGGACTGCGTTTCCTGCGAACGAACCGTAGTACTCAAACGGTCAGCAGCAGCTCTTTCCGTGACTTGGAATGTGTACTGCTGCTTATTTTCCTGCTTCACGTTGATTGACTTATTGTTGGTGGTCTGGGATATAGGCTTCTGCGCCGCTGTTCTGGTAGACACTGGACGGCCTCCAGAAATAAAGGCATTCGTGGCTTTCCGATTTGCTTCCGTGTTCGTGCTTTTCGCGGGATTCCCTGTGTTGTTGGCAGGTCTTCTTTCCGTTCCTGCGCCAGTTGCCCTTCCAGAACCTTTTGGCTTTACAGATTGGCTATCACCCGCTTCGTCATCAGAATCAGCACCATTAAAGAATTCTTTAACGCCACTCCAGAGATTTCTCGCCCACTGAATTTTGTCTCCAAACCAGCTAAAGAATCCTTTCAGCAGATTCCATGCGTCGTTCATGGAACCCACCAACGGATCCCACAGCTCACCAAAAACTGCTCGTCCAATGCCGTTCAAAATATCGAGAAAATCTTGCCACAGCTCTTTGCAACCTTGAAGAAACTGTGTCCAATCTCCTGTCTGAAATCCAGTGATAAGACCGCCCAGAAGGTCGAACAAGTGGCCACCCAAAGTAACAATATCCGCCGTCAGGTCAACGCATCCCTGCCACAGCCATTGCAGAACTGCAAGCACGTTATCGCCATGCTCACTCCAGAATTGCTTCAGACTATCAAGGGCATTTTTTCCGAATTGTTTTGCATCAGAGAAGAAATTCGAGATTTTTTCTCTGAGCGCATCGACATCCACGCCAGCATCGCTTAAGAGTCGCCCAAAAACGCTGTCTCCGCCTTGCAGGAAAGTAAAAACATCTTCCAGCACAAGGAACAACAGAAGCCATTTTGCGGCTGCGAGCGCCGTTTGGACATTAAATCCTTTTAGCAACTTTACGGCCCCGCCAAGGAACGACAGCACCTTATTCCCGTTTGTTGCGAGAAAAAGTGCCGCCGCTGCCAGCGCAATTAACTTCAGTAGCTGTTCCACGCCGCCCAGCTTATCCGAAACACTCTTGAGCCACGATGTGAATTTTTGTGCTTTCCCTATCAGAAAATCACTTATATTTTTTATTTCGGTTCCAATGCGGGTCGTGATATTGAGCATATCGTCCATGCTCGCAATCCAAAGTCCCCACTGATTTCTGGCATAGGTAAGAGCGTCTCCAATTCCAAAGCCAAGTTCATCAAAGTTCTTTTGAATGTCACTTTCCGCCGCGAAAAACGCTTCTTTCAGTTGCTTTGCGGAAAGTTTTCCGCTCTCTGCCAGATTTTGAAGTTGCTTTTCGGACACCCCCATTGCAGACGAAATGGCTTTTACAACCTCTGGGGCTGCTGTCTTTAAGTTGGAAAAGCCAGACTTGTCCAGCTTGCCCGAAGAGATGGCCTTTTGCAGCACGCTCATGGTGCTGTCAAGATTCGTCTCTCTGCCGGATCCCTTTTCCAGTTTTTCGACAAGCGAAACAAACTTTACGGCATCATCAACCGGGAACAGTTTGCTGTTCAGCTGCACCAGCTTTGTCACGTCCCCCGCCATAACCCCGTATTCTTCACGGCAATCCTGAGCCCCTTGCAGAATCTTTTGCTGGATTTCCGCTTGGTCTCCCAACTCGCGGGTTGCTCCGCGAATTACATCGTTAATGCCGCCAAATTCTTCTGCTATGCTGCTCAGCTGCGTAAAAGAGAATCCAATTCCGATGACGCCAAGAGCCTTAGCCGCAAAGCTTTTCACCTCACCAATGGCGCTTTTCGCCTCGTTGATGGAGCTTTTATCAACTTTGAACAGAATCTGGTTTACAAACTTTCCGATGACCGTCTCTCTTGCCGCTGGCACTTACTCACCCCCTCTCTCTTTTTGGCTCCTACTGTACTCAATGTCGCGCTGCATCATAATCAGGTCATACAGCTTCAGCATCTCATCCAGATTGTAAACATAGGTCAGCTCATACATGGATGCGACCCGTTCACGAATTAGGGTATACATTACCCATTCGAGATCTGTAACTCGTTCGTTGTCGAATTCTCCGTATTCTTCGAGCGATC
>OGWV01000636.1_pt1 | contig 21598 bp, 24 predicted proteins | sample 1576081 | NCBI WGS metagenome assembly OGWV01 (sample SAMEA3541541, study PRJEB24748) | human gut metagenome | biome: human gut; feature: human-associated habitat; material: faeces | place: China | collected 2012 | reverse complement strand
TTGGAACACGTACAGAAATGAAAAATATGAACTCATTTAGAAGCATTACAAGAGCACTTGAATATGAGATAGATAGACAAGTTGATGTTATAGACAATGGTGGAGAAGTTGAACAAGAAACATTAAGATGGGATGAAGTATCTGGAAAAACATTTTCAATGAGAGATAAAGAAGATGCACAAGATTATAGATATTTCCCAGAACCAGATTTAGTAGCAATAAAACTATCAGAAGAATATATAGAAAATATTAAAAATAGTTTGCCAGAAATGCCAGAAAGCAGAAAACAAAGATATTTAACAGAATATAAATTATCTGAAAAAGATGCAGGAATAATAACATCATCAAAATATTTGTCAGATTTATTTGAAAAAGCATCTGAAATTTGTGAAAATTATAAAGCAGTAAACAATTGGATAATATCAGATATTTCCAGAATTTTAAATGAAACCGAAATGGACCCAATCGAAATACCATTTGATGCTAATCAACTAGCTAAACTAGTTGAATTAATAGACAAAGGAACAATCAGTTCAAGTATAGGTAAAAAAGTATTGGTAGAATTATTTGAAAATCCAAGAGATCCAGAAGATATCATTAAAGAAAAAGGATGGATTCAAATTTCCGATGAAGGGGCAATTAAAGAAGTTGTAACAAAGATAATTGAAGCAAATCCACAATCAGTTGCTGATTATAAAGCTGGAAAAGAAAGAGCTTTAGGATTTTTAGTTGGACAGGCAATGAAAGAAACTAAAGGCAAAGCAAATCCGCAAATGCTTAATAAAATGTTTACAGAAGAACTAAAAAAATAATTTTCATATATGATTTTGGCGTTTTCATATAAAAAAATTGCACTTTATGTAAAGATGTGGTATAATAAATGGTGAAAAAACAACTAAGGAGGAAATTAAAATGGCAGAGTTTTCGGCAGCATGGAGAGAGGATAAATCAAAGAAGAGGACTTATCCTAATGGACAGGTTGAAAGAGTGGTATTGGAGAACATCTTGTGCGGTGCCAAAATTGTGCGCCGGTATAACGAGGTTGGAACCCTGATATTTACTAACGAAAAATACAGCCAGACCTATGTTGGCGAGAAATATCGTTAACATAGTTGAAATTCGAAATTTGGAGAGCTGAATGGCTCTCCTCTTTTTTTACTCCAAATACTTGATTTTAAGCATAAAATAAAGTATAATTTATGGGAAACTTTAAGAGAGAAAGGAAAGACGTATAATGAAAGCAATAGAAATAAGAAATAAATATTTGAATTTTTTTAAAGAACATGGACATACAGTAATACCATCAGCACCATTAATACCAGAAAATGATCCATCAGTACTATTTACAACAGCAGGAATGCAACCATTAGTACCATATTTGTTAGGAGAACCACATCCTGCAGGAAAGAGACTTACAGATTATCAAAAATGTGTAAGAACAAATGACATAGATGAAGTTGGAGATAATCGTCATTTAACATATTTCGAAATGTTAGGAAATTGGTCATTAGGAGATTATTTTAAAGAAGAATCAATTCAAATGAGTTATGATTTTTTAACAAAAGAATTAGGAATTCCAGCAGAGAAATTATCTGTAACATGTTTTGAAGGAGATGAAGATTGTGCAAGAGATGAAGTTACTGCATCATGTTGGAAAAAAGCAGGAATTCCAGAAGAAAGAATATATTATTTTGGAAAAGATGATAACTGGTGGATAGCAGGAGAAACAGGACCTTGTGGACCAGATACAGAAATGTTCTATGATACAGGAAAGCCAAAGTGTTCAGAAGAATGTAATCCATCATGTGGATGTGGAAAATATGTTGAAATTTGGAACAATGTATTTATGGAATTCTATAAAGATGAAAATGGAAAATATTCAAAATTAAAACAACACAATGTAGATACAGGATTAGGACTTGAAAGAATGGCAATGTTATTACAAGGAAAAGAAACACCATTTGAAACTGAATTATTTGCACCGATAATGGATAAACTAGTAGAACTACAAAAAGTAGATAATATTGCAAGTAGGAGAATTGTAGCAGAACATTTACGTTCAAGTATGATGATTATATGTGATGGTGGAAGACCAAGTAATGTAGACAGAGGATATATATTAAGAAGATTAATTCGTAGAATGGTTAGACATATGAATAAATTACAAATATCATTAGATGAATTAGTAACATTAATAAACTTAAATGTGGAAAACTTAAAAGAAATGTATCCTTCACTTGAAATAAATAAAGAAACAATAAAAACAGTAATAATAGAAGAAAAAGATAAATTTGTAAAAACACTAGTAAAAGGTGAAAAAGAATTTGAAAAAGAAGTTGGACAAGTAAAAGCACAAGGTGAAAATATAGTGCCTGGAAAAGTTGTATTTAGATTATATGATACATATGGATTTCCACCAGAAGTAACAGAAGAATTAGCTGCTGAAAGCGGAATGAGCATTGACAAAAAAGAATTTGAAAAATTATTTAAAGAACATCAAGAAAAATCTAGAGCAGGCTCAGAACAAAAATTCAAAGGTGGATTAGCATCAACAGGAGAAATTGAAACTAAATACCATACAGCAACACATCTTTTAAATGCTGCGTTAAAACAAGTACTTGGTTCACATGTACATCAAAGAGGAAGTAACATTACAGCAGAAAGAATGAGATTTGACTTTTCGCATCCTACAAAAATGACAGATGAAGAGAAAAAGGCAACAGAAGATTTAGTAAATGAATGGATAAAAGAGGCAATACCAGTAGAGCATTTAGAAATGAAAAAAGATGATGCAATAAAAATGGGTGCAGAAGCAATGTTTATAGAAAAATATGGAGATATAGTTTCTGTTTATAAAATAGGAGACAAATCAATTGAATTATGTGGAGGACCTCATGTACATAATACATCTGAATTAGGACATTTTAGAATAAAGAAAGAAGAATCTAGTTCATCAGGTGTTAGAAGAATAAAAGCTATATTAGATTAATAAAGGAGAAAAACTATGGATGAAAATTGTATATTTTGCAAAATTATAAAAGGAGAGATTCCATCAAGTAAAGTGTATGAAGATGAAGAAGTACTTGCGTTTAATGATATAAACCCAGCAGCACCAATACATGTGTTAGTTATACCCAAAAAACATATAGCTTCATTAGCTGATATGGAAGAGGTAGATCAAAAAATAATTAGCAAAATTTATAAGGTAATTAATGAAATTGCAGAAAAGCAAGGATTTAAAGAAAAAGGATATAGAGTAATAGTAAACTGTGGAAAAGATGGAGGACAAGAAGTAGGACATTTGCATTTTCATTTATTAGCAGGAAAACAATTAGGCGAAAAAATAGTCTAAAAAGCTACCATTTTTTTTTAACATATGTTATAATAAATATATAAGGAAAAAAGTGGAGGTGTTTGCTAATGAATAAAAAATATAGTAATTTTTTAACAATACTTTTAGTAGTAATCATAATAGCAATATTAGTAATTATAGGTGTTTTAGGTTATAAATACTATAAAACATATGTGACAAAGAATAGTTCACAAGACTTTGTTGATAATTTTGTGGATAGTTCAACAGATGGTCAAAAAAATAATAAGAACAATGATAGTACAAATGATATTCAATATGATGGAATTGATGAAGGAGAAAAAACAGAAACAGATACATCAACTGGAAAGAAAAAACAATATAACGGTTTTGATGTAGCTGGGACTATAGAAATTCCAGCAACTGGATTAAAATGTCCAATATTGGAACAATATACATATTCTCCAAAAGCACTAGAAACATCAGTAGTTGTATTATATGGAGTAGGTTTAAATCAACCTGGAAATACTACAATTGCAGGACATAACTATAGAAATGGATTGTTTTTCTCTAATAACAAGAAATTGAATATTGGAGATAAAATATATATTACTGATTCATCAGGAAGAAGAGTTGCATATACAATTTATAATAAATATGAAGCTGATGAAAATGAATCAGACTACATAACAAGAGACACACAAGGAGTAACTGAAATATCACTAACAACATGTACAGATGATAGTAAAGCAAGAATAATAATATTAGCAAAAGCAGATATATAGAAAATCAAAGAGGACATGTTTATAAAAACATACCCTCTTTTTATTATATTATTAAGAAAGGATTGCTAGAAAAATGGATAAGAAACAAGCAGAAAAAAGAATAAAAGAATTAAGAAAAACAGTAGAATATCATGCGAAAAAATACTATGATGAAGATAAACCTGAGATAACAGATTTTGAATATGATATGATGATGTTGGAATTAAGAACACTTGAAAGTCAATATCCAGAATTTATTACAAAAACATCTTTAACTCAAAGAGTAGGTGGAACAGTAAAAGAAGGATTTCAAAAAGTAGAACATGAAGTTCCATTACAGAGTTTACAAGATGTTTTTAATTTTGAAGAAATAGAGGCATTTGATGAAAGAGTAAAAAAACAAGCAGAAGAAAATGAAATACAAAATCCTAAATATGTTGTTGAAACAAAAATTGATGGACTATCAGCAGCACTAGAATATGTTGATGGAAAGTTTGTAAGAGGAGCAACAAGAGGAAATGGTTTGGTTGGAGAGGATGTAACTGAAAATTTAAAAACAGTAAAAACAATACCACAGGAATTATCAGAAAAAATTAATATAACTGTAAGAGGAGAAGTCTTTATTTCTAAAAAAAATTTTGAGAAGATGAATCAAGAAAGAGAAGAAAATGAAGAAGAATTATTTGCAAATGCACGTAATGCAGCAGCTGGATCATTAAGACAATTAGACAGTAATATAACCAAAAAAAGACCATTAGATATATACATTTTTAATGTGCAAAAAATTGAAGGCAAAGAATTTAATTCTCATTTTGAAGAACTTGAATATTTGAGCAAATTGGGCTTTAATGTAAATCCTGTTAGAATTTATTGTGATAATATTGAAGAAGTTAAAAAAGCAATAAATAAAATAGGAGAAGATAGAGAAAGTTTAACATTTGGAATTGATGGAGCAGTAGTAAAAGTAGATGATTTAAAATTAAGAGAAATAATGGGAACAACAAGCAAAGTTCCTAAATGGGCAATAGCATATAAATATCCACCAGAAAGAAAAGAAACAATCTTAAAAGACATTGTTTGCCAAGTTGGTAGAACAGGGGTTATAACACCTATGGCAATATTAGAACCAGTAAAGGTTGCAGGTTCAACAATATCTAAAACAACACTTCATAATGAAGATTTTATAAAAGAAAAAGGATTAAAAATAGGAGATACTGTAATAATTCAAAAAGCAGGAGATGTTATACCAGAGATTGTTGAAGCAGTTATTTCTAAAAGAACTGGCGAGGAAAAAGATTTTGAAATGCCAAGAGTATGCCCAGTATGTGGTGCAGAAGCAGTTAGGGAAGAAGGAGAAGCAGCAGTAAGGTGTACTGGAATTGAATGTCCTGCAAAACTTTATAGAAACTTAGTTCATTTTGTATCAAGAGAAGCAATGAATATAGATGGACTAGGAGAAAGTATTATAGGAATATTACTAGAGAAAAAAATGATTGCAAATATTGCAGACATATATGATTTGAAATTTGAAGATATAGCATCATTAAAGAAAAATGGAAAGAAATTTGCACAAAATTTAATTGATAGCATAAATGCAAGTAAGCAGAATGATTTATATAGATTAATAACAGCATTAGGAATTAGACATGTAGGAACAAAAGCAGCTAAAATTTTAGCAAAAAGATATGAGAATATGGATAATTTATTAGAGGCAACAATAGAAAGTTTGAATCAGGTAGAGGAAATTGGACCAATTGTGGCGAATAGTATAAGAGAATTTTTTGAACAAGAGCAAACTAAGGACTTATTAAAGAGATTAAAAGAAGCTGGAATAAATATGAGTAGACTAAAGGAAGATGATGGAGACGATAGATTCTCTGGAAAAACTTTTGTTCTAACAGGAACACTTGAAAAATACTCAAGAGAAGAAGCATCAAATTTAATAGAAAAATTTGGAGGAAAAACATCAAGTTCAGTTTCTAAAAAAACAAGTTATTTATTAGCAGGTGAAGATGCAGGAAGTAAACTTACAAAAGCTCAAAGTCTAGGAGTTCAAATCATTAGTGAAGAAGAATTTAACAAAATGTGCAGTGGAACATAAAAAATGTTTCAGAAAGGAGAATCATGGAAAATTATACTTTTGAAGATATGTGGTTGGATTTAAAAAATGGATATCAAATATATTACACATATGTACGAAATAGATATGTTTTATTTAAAACAGCCAAAAATTGTTATACTCAAAAATTAATATCAGATAATCCTAAAAATCCACAACCAAGAATGACAATGCTTACTTTAAAAAGAGTTAAAGAAATTTTTCCACATATGGAAGATATTGAGTATAAGATTTCAGATGATATATTATAAAAATGGAAATATTAGATGGAAAAAAATTATCAAATGAGATAATAGAAGAACTAAAGGTAAGATGTGATGAATTAAAAGAAAAAGGAATAAAGCCAAAATTCGCAGTAATAATGGTTGGAAATGATAAGGCATCACAAATATATGTAAAAAATAAAAGAAAAGCATGTGAAAGAATCGGAATTGAATGTGTTGAATGTTTTTTAGATGAAAATATACAACAAAAGGAATTAATAGATAAAATCAAAGAGTTAAATTCAGATAATACAATTCATGGAATACTATTGCAGAGTCCAATTCCGAAACATTTAAATATTAATGAAGCATTTGAAACAATTTCTCCAAAGAAAGATGTTGATGGCTTTAATCCTACAAATGTGGGAAAACTGTGCTTAAATCAAAATACATTCGTATCTTGCACACCATTTGGAATTATAAAATTGCTAGATAAATACGGTATTGATTTAGCCGGAAAAAAGGTAACAATTATAGGAAGAAGTAATATTGTTGGAAAACCATTAATTCAATGCTTTTTAAATAAAAATGCTACAGTAACAATTTGTCATTCTAAGACAGATAATATAAAAGAACATACTAAAGATGCAGATATTGTTGTTGTTGCAATAGGAAAGCCTAAATTCTTAAAAGAAAATATGGTAAAGAAAAATTCAGTTATAATTGATGTTGGAATAAATAGAGATGACAACGGAAAAATAATAGGAGATGTAGATTTTGAAAATGTAAGCAAAAAATCAAGCTATATAACACCAGTTCCTGGGGGAGTTGGACCGATGACTATTGCAATGCTTATGAATAATGTAATTAAAGCAGCAGAAAATGTGTAGGAAAATAGATATAGGGGGCATATATAAAGATTATATATGTCTTTTTTATTGCATAAAAGAAAGGAGAAAAATGAGAATAGAAGAAATTTCAATAGATTCAAAAAAATATCCACAAAAATTAAGAAATATTTATGATCCACCTAAAAAATTATATGTTTTAGGAAATAAGGAATTATTAAATAAGTTTGGAATTGCAATTGTTGGCTCAAGACAAGCTACACAATATGGAAAAATGAACTCTTATAATGTTGCAAAAGAGTTGAGCAAAAATGGAGTAGTAATAATAAGTGGACTAGCAGTAGGGATTGACAGTTATTCACATTGGGGAGCGATAAAGGCTTTTGACATGAATTGGAATAGTGCTGGAACAGTTGCAGTATTAGGGAGTGGAATTGATAATATATACCCTAAAGAAAATATAGAATTAGCAAAAAATATAATAAAGTCAGGAGGATGTATAATTTCTGAATATTCAATAGGAACAAAACCAGAGAGATTACATTTTCCACAAAGAAATAGAATAATAAGTGGAATCTCAAATGGTGTATTAGTAGTAGAAGCAACTAAAAAAAGTGGGGCACTAATAACTGCTGATTTTGCAATTGAACAAGGAAAAGAAGTATATGCAATTCCAGGTGATATAAATAGAAAAGAAAGTGAAGGATGTAATGAACTTATTAAAGATGGTGCTATTCTGGTGACGTCATATAAAGAAATATTAGAAAATTGTATTGAAAAATAAAAAGGAAATGTGTATACTAAAGATATTAAAAGTACATAAGAAAGCAAGTTTGAGCTTTAAGAAAGGAATGATAAAAAATGGAAAATAGCGGAATTGAAAGTTTAGTAGATTTGATAGAAAGAATTGAGATTAATGAAGAAAACAGAGAGCAAATTAAAGAAATAAAAAAATTCATGGAAGAAGAAAATTATGTGGAAGCAATAAAATTGCTAAAAAAGTTAAAAAGTGAAGAAAAAATCAAGTTAAAAGAAATAAAAGAACCAAAAGAAAAAGTATTTGAAGAAGAATTTATACCAGAGGATGAAGAATCAGAAGAAAATGAACAAATATATCCTAAAAGATTGTTAAATAAAAAGTTAGAAGAAAAATATATAGGTTTATTATTGGAAAATCCAAAGGCTATATCAATGTATTACATTTTACATGAAGACTGTTATTTTCAAAGTGAAGAAATGCTTAATATATATAAAAGTGTATTGTTTACAGAAGGACAAGCATATGCACCACAAATTGCTAAGAATGAATTTAATTTTGCAAAAGAAGGAGCTGAAACATATAAAAGAAAAATTGAGTTAAGAGAAGAAGCACAAAATGGAAAATATGATTTTGAAAAGACATATGTTGAATTAAGAAAATTGTTTGAGATAAGAAAAAATTACTTATCAAATCCAATAAAAGAAATACAAGAAGAAATTATTAATATATTGGATTATGAGCTATATGATCAGATGACAATTCAAGAAGTTAAAGATGCAATAGTGCAAATAACAACAACAGAGAAATTTAAAAGAGCAGTTTTAAGTAGAAATATTACCAATTTTTTATTAACAGGAGACAACTCTCTAACTACAGGTTTAGAACTTCCTTTCCCAATATTAAGTGAAGTTTTTAAAGGAATAAGAAAAGGAGAAACAATGGCATATGCAATGCCATCAAACTCTGGAAAAAGTAGATTTACAATCAATATTGCAACATATTTAGCATTTATACATCATAAAAAAGTACTAATAATTTCAAATGAAATGTCAGAGGATAAAATGAAATTGTGTTTAATTACGACTGTTTTGAATAATAAAGAAATCCAAAAACTGCATGGGCAAAAATTATCTAAAACAGAAGGAGAATTGCTTGAATTTAAATTTAGACCAGACAAAGGAGTATCTGCTAAAGTAGATGAAGAAGGTTTTGTTGTAAAAGAAGAAAATGAGACTCAGAAAGAATTTACTAAAAGACTTCTTGAAATATCAAGTGAATTTAGAAATACTATAAAAGTAACAGAATGGATTGATGAACAACTTAAAAATTCAATATATTTTGTAAATATAACAAATCATACAAATGATGAATTAGAAAAAGTTATTTTAAATTATTACTATAAAGAAAAGATAGAATACATGTTTTATGATACTTTAAAAACAGATACTGAAAATATAGGAAATGGAGAAGAATTAAAAAAGACTGCTACAATTTTATCAAATTTAGCTCAAAACTTAAATATTTTTATTGCTTCATCTTTGCAATTAACAGAGAGTAGTACTTTACCTATAAACTTAAATATTAATGATTTGGCAGTAAGTAGAACAGTTAAAGAAGTTTTAGATACATTATGTTTGATAAAACAAATTCATAACGAAGATTTAAACAAATATGAATATTCCTTAGAAGAAGTAGATACTAAATTTTTTGATTTAAAGAAATACAAAGATCCTGATGTAAGATATTATGCATGTGTTGTAGATAAAAATAGAGCAGGAGCAAAACCTAAAGTAGTATTCAGATTAAATTTAGCTTATAACATGTGGGAAGAACTAGGATATTTGAGATTAAAATCATCAGAAGAAAATGAGTAAAAGGTTTTGAAAGAACCTTTACTTATTTTTAAAATACTGTTATAGTTAGAATATAACACAGAAAAAAGATAAACAATATGAAAAAAGTATAAAAAATACATAAAAAATTATGCAAAAATATTGACGCGTATAAAAAATGGTGATAATATTTAGAGGAAATATATTTCAAAAATAAAGGAAGAGGTAAAATGAATAAACAATTTAAAAGCAAATCAGAATTATTTTATTATTTGATGCATGGGTACATGTATATGTTGGAAGATGTTCCAACAAAAAATGGCATTCAGAAAAGACTTAAGGATAATGAACTGGAGCAGAGCTTAAAAGAACAAATAAAAGAACAACTAAAGATAGATGGCTTAGAAGTAGAATTGAAACTTGGGCCTGCTTATAATAGAACGGAGAACCCTTGGATTCAGCTATTTACACCAGAAAATAGAAGCGGAGCTAAAGGAAGATATGTTGGGATTTCATTTGAAAGAGAAAAAAATGAAGTTAAATTATGGATTGGCTTCGGTAGGACGGCAAAGAAACAATCAGAGGTATTAGAACTTGCAAAAGACTATAGAATGAAATATTCTTTTATAGAAGCTGAATTGGATAAAGGTTTTAAATATAATGAAGATTGCTATGATGCTCTTATTATAGAGAAGGAGATTAATATAAAAGATTTTAGCGATGCAGAATTTGAAGAAGATTTAATATATATAACTAATTTATATAAAGAATTCGAAAACCAATATGGTACAGCAATTTTTAAGACTTTTGGGTCTAATGAAATTACTTATGAAGAAATAAATGAAAGAATGTTGCAAATAATTGAAGAAGTTGGAGAATTGGCAAGAGCGATAAAGGAATTAGGAAAAAAATAAATTCAAAAGATTGACAATAAATGTCAAAAGAATTATACTCTTCCTATAACAAAAAGAAAAAAGTTCTAAATAAGTGGTGTTATTTAGAACTTCGATAAATACTTTGTAAGCATTTATGTTACAAAAATATTATAACACGAAATATAAAAAATTGCAAAGTATTTACATTAATTCTTTTTGTAACTTTTAATGAAAGGAGGAAAAGTTAACAAATGGATAAATATATAGTAAACAAAAGAGCTCAAAATAAAAGTGGCTGTCACAAAATACATACTAGTACTTGTGTAAGAGTACCAGAAAAAGACAATCAAATTGATTTAGGAAAATGTATGTGTCCAATAGAAGCCAAAAGCAGAGCAAAAGAATATTTTGATGTTGTAAATGGATGTAAATATTGTTGCAATGAAATTTTTTTCAAAAAAAATTAGAAATAAAGAAATGAGGTAGAATATGAGATTAGAGGAAGTAGCTCAAGTTATAATTGGAGTTTTAAGCAAAAGAGAAAACGACAGCAATGGGGAAAATAGCTATGAGCTATTTTCCTTAAAAAATAAAGAAACATTAAGAACAAATAAAAATTTGAGTGATAAACTTGCACAAAAAGGAGACTTACTATTTCGTTTATTATCTCCAAATAAAATTATATATGTAGATGAAAATATAGAAGGAAAACTAATACCATCACAATTTTGTATAATAAGAGCAAATAGAGAAAAAATTAATCCTACAGTGTTAAAATGGTATTTAGAATCAGATAAAAGTAAGACAGATATGGAATCACTGATAACAGGTTCTATAATAAAATCAATGACAGTAGCTGAATTAAGAAAAATAGATATACCTAATATTGCTATCGAAAAACAATTGGAAATGGAACAATTAATTAAACTGTGTGAAAAAGAAAAAAACATTTTAGAAGAAATATTAAAAAAGAAGGAAAAAATATATAATTGGTACTTGGAAGAGATGGTAAAAAAAGGAGAAATTGCAAATGAACCAAAAACAAGTAAATAGTAAGTTAAATGAAATTGCAATGCAATTAAAATCAATAGATATAATAGGCCTAAATTATATGGAATATCTAGCTGCACTTATATATGCTATATATGGAATAGAACAAGAACCTAATAATTTTTTAATTGTAAAAGAATTGATTTATACTGTACAAATTCTTGATGAACAATTATATAAAATTAGAAAAAATGAAAGGTCAGAAAAGTTATTTATAAATATAAGATTTAGAGAAGTAATAAAAAATGAAAACTATTTAATATTTAAAAATTGTGTTTTGCAAATGGAAGAACTAGTAAAAAATACGCAAGAATATGGTAAAAAATTAATAGCGGAAGCATTTGAAGATGCGATAACTAAAGCAGCAAAAAATAATGAAATATCGTTTCAAAATACAGAATATTATACTCCAAACGAAATAGTAAAAACAATGATAGATTTATTGCCAATAAGGAATAATTCATCTATATATAATCCAGCATGTGGAGTGGGAAATTTCATTGTAGAAAGTGCGAAATTAGGAAGTATATATGCATTTGGAGATGAAAGCAATATAAGTAATTACAACATATGTATGACAAATTTATGGTTACATAATATAAAAAATAAAAGGATAGACAATATAAAAATAGATAAGATGCCGAAAGTAGATTATGTAGTTGCTAATCCACCATTTGCTATAAATAATATGCAAAAAGGTGATAAGAAATTAAACAACATGCTTTATAAATATGGAGTTTTTGAGAATGCAAGTAGTTATTCTAAGTTTATAGTAATGATGTTAGAAAGTGTACAAGAAGGTGGAAAAATATCAGTTGTATTACCACATGGATTTTTATTTAAGAAAACAATAAGTGAATGTAATCTACGAAAATACTTAGTAGATAATGGCTATATAGAAGCAATAATATCATTACCTGAAAAAATGTTTAATGGAACTAAAATACCAGTTATAATTTTAGTTTTACAAAAAAAATATAGAGAAGAGGATATTATATATATAGATGCAAGTAAAGAATATATAAAAGGAAGAAAATTAAATAGTTTATCAGAAGAAAATCAGTCTAAGATTATAAAAACATATGAAAATAAAAGTGAAATTTCTAATTATTCTATAAAAGTGGGTGCAGAAATTATAAGAAAAAACGATTATAATTTGAATATTAAAAAATACCTGAAAAGCCTAAAAAAAGAAAAAAGTGTTAATATCAAGACCGAAAAACAAGAACTACAAAGACTTGAAGAGGAAAGAGTGGTAATAGAACGGAAAAATAGAGGAATTATTAAAGAAAGTATAAGATATAAATAATTTAAGGGGGAGTTTATTATGAAAAAAATTGAATCAGAAAATATATTATTAAGGAAATTCCAAACAGAGGATGCAGAAGAGGCTTTTAAGAACTGGGCAGGAATAAAAGAGATAGCAGATTTATCAGATTATAGAGTTCACACAAGTGCAGAAGAAACAAAACAAATGATAGAAATTGGACTTGGAGATGGTAAAGGCGAAAGATATACATTAGCAATTATATTTAAAGGAACTGAAGAAGTGGCTGGATTCATACGTATATATGACATTTCTAGTAAGAATAAAACATGTAAAATAGAGTTTGTAGTAGGAAAGAGTTGGGTAAATGCTGGAAAAGAAAAATTATATGCAGAAGCAATAAATGATATAGTGTCTCATTTATTTGAAAAAGGATTTGATGTTATCTCATATGAATGTTGTGATGGATCAGAATTATACAAAATAAATGAAAAAGTACTAGAGTATACTGATTTTGAAAAAGAAGCAATATTACATAACAGAATAGTTAATGAAAAAACAGGAGAAAAGAACAATAAAGTAATATATTCAATTATAAAAAAATAATTGTACAAAAGATATAGGAGAAGAAGAAATGAAAGGAAAATTTTCAGAATGGTTTATTGGAATGACATTTGCATTAGTTGAAAAATATAACAACATTTCTAGTATATATTGCTCCAGATAATCGTAAAAAATATTATGTATCATTAGAAGAACTCGGAACAAGGTAAAACAGTGTAAAATTTAAATGCAATATATTGATATAACACAAAAGTTCTAATACAACCTCTGTGTGAATACAATTAAACAAAAGTATTCATATGGGGGTTTCATAATGAAAAAAATAGTTTTACACAATACGTCAATGATAGAGAAAAAAGAAATAGAAGAACGCTCAATCAATTTGGCGCATTATATTATAGATTCAAAAGATACGGTGAGAGGTGCAGCAAGAAAATTTGGCATAAGTAAGAGTACAGTACACAAAGATGTAACTGAAAGATTAGAAAAGATAAATCCAATGTTAGCTAAAGAAGTAAGAGAAATACTAGATGAAAATAAAGCAGAAAGACATATAAGAGGAGGAATGGCGACTAAAATGAAATATATGAAAAAATAACAAAAGTATTGCAATTTTATATAATAAATATTACAATATAATCACGGAGGAAAAAACATGAATGTATTAATAGAAGATGAAAGTAAGAAAAACAAAAGATTAAAAATATTTTACATAGGAATATTAGCAGTATGTGCAATTGCAATTATAGCGGCAGTAATAATCCAAATAGTAAAGGTTAACACATCAAGTGGAGATGTATCAAAACTGCCACAATTAACAGAAGATCAAAAGAGTCAGCATAAAGAAGAATTCTATAGCATATTTGAGAATAAAGTTAATTATTTAGAAAACAATAGTTATAAAATAAACAAAATAGAATCAAATAAAGAAATTGTTTATTTAGGATATCAAAATAATGATAGTAAAATAAATGATTATGAATTAAAAGTAAATATCCCATATATAAATATAAATAATCCTATAATTGAAGAGTTTAATACTCAAATAAAAGATACGTTTGAGAAAAAAGCAAAAAGCATTATAAATACACAAAATAACAATGCAATATACACAGTAGATTATACGGCATATATTGCAAATAACATAATGTCATTAGTAGTAAGGTCAACATTAAAAGAAGGGACGAATGCTCAAAGAGATATAATACAAACATATAATTATGACTTAACAAATCAGAAAGAATATACAATAGATGACATGCTAAATGCAAAAGGAATAACAAAAAAAGAAGCAAATCAAAAGATAAAAGAAGAAATAAGAACACAACAAGAAAAATCAGAAGAACTTGAAAAGTTAGGATATACAATGTATAAAAGAGATTATACAAGTGATATGTATAGTATAAATAATGTTACAGAATATTTTATGGGAAAAGATAATGCATTATATATAATATATGCATATGGAAACGAAAACAATACTAATGAAATGGATGTAGTAATAATGTAGAAGAATAAGCCTCACATTAATATAATAAAAACGGTCTAGTTTAACTAGGCCGTTTTTGAAAATAAAAGGGGATGTTTATTAATCAGTTCTTACTGACTATGCTTATAATATACCAATTAAATTTGTTCATTGTGTGAACTAAAAGTGAAAATTTGAAAAATTAGGGAGTTTCTTCAAGTGTTACTGTTAATTCTTTTTCTTCACCTTTTCTATTAATTTTTAATTTCATAGTATCACCAACTTTATGAGAATTTTTAATATTATTTAATTCATCCATAGTTGTAATATCTTTATCATCAGCTTTAATTATAACGTCACCTGATTGTAATCCGGACTTTTCTGCTGGTGAGAAATTTTGAACAGTTTTAACATAAACACCAACAACTAAATTATATTTTTTAGCTGTAGAATCATCTAAGTTTATACCACTAATTCCTATATAAGGTCTTATAACTTTGTTGTGGTCAATTAATTGGCTTGTAACATCAAGAGTAGAATTTATCGGAATAGCAAATCCAATTCCTTCAACACCACTACCAGATAATTTTAATGTATTGATACCAATAACTTTTCCTTCACTATTTACAAGAGCACCGCCACTATTACCAGAGTTTATAGCAGCATCTGTTTGAATACAAACATATTTTGTGCCATCAGACTCAACTTCTCTATTAACAGCGCTGATTATACCTTGAGTAACTGTTGTGTCTAATCCAAGAGGGCTACCAACAGCCATTACGAACTCACCAACAACAGCTTGATCAGAATCTCCAAATTCAGCAGCAGTCAAACCAGTTTTATCAATTTTTAAAACAGCTAAATCTGTTTGAGAATCTTTACCAACAATTTTTGCATCATATGTAGCATCATCACCATAAGTACCGCTATTTAATTTTACTTTTACTGATGTTGCATCAGAAATATCATAATAAGAATAAGAAGAATTTGAAGAACTTGTATCAACAACGTGGTTGTTTGTTAATATATATCCATCATCACTTATTATTATTCCTGAACCTGTTGCTGTTGCAGTTGATGTTTGAGGTGTACCAAATGAAAAAATTGAGTTTGAAGTTGCAGTATAGGTAACTTCTATTCCAACTATTGAAGGTAAAATTTTATTTGCTGCAAAAACAGCAGTATTTGAATAGTTAGAAAGTGATACTAAATTTGATGTTGTACCTGTTGCCGTAGAAGTTTGTACTGTCGACTTAGAATTTGTTTCCCCAATTATTTTATTTTTTATAGAAGGAACACCAAAACATGTTCCTATTACTAAAGCACATCCCACAATTCCACTACAAAATGGTAAAAGAACAGTTTTTCCAAATCCATTTGTGTGTTTAAAGTTTGCTTTTGAAGTTTTACTTGAAATAACTTCAAATCTGTTTTCGTTATCATCCATTTTAAAGGACCTCCTCTATTTATTTATTTACTTTACATAGGATACACTATAATTGTGAAAAAATTGTGAAAAAAATGTAAAAAACAATATATTTTTCTTTATTTTCTTGAAAATGAACTTGACTACATATATAATATAAATACATAACTTATGAAAGAATGTAGAGGGTTGAAAAATAATTACAATTTTGGCTACGTCAAAATTTAATTCTTTTCCAACCGAATTTGAACATTAAGGAAGGAATGAGATTAAGTATGAAAGATGAAAAAGGTGTTGCATTACCGACATTGCTATTCATTATTTTATTAATAATCATTGTAGCAGTATTTGCAATAAAATATGTAAAAGAAATGTTAAATGAAACAGAAATACAAGATTTAAGGACAGATATGTTAGTAGTACAAGCAGAAGCCAAAAAAGACTTAGAAAAGGTTTGTTTTCAAACAGCCAATCTTGATGAAAACAAAGAAGAAGATAAAGAAAAGATAACTAAAGCAAAACAAGAAAATTTAAAGGGAATTTTAGTAAAAGGATCAGATATAGAAAAAAATGTGCCACAAGAAATTGAAATAGATGACAATTGCTATTACTTAAATAATGATGATTTAAAAGATATAGGAATACAAAATTATAGTATAGATAAATATGGATATATTATAGTAAAATATGATTTTAAAAATACAATGGTAGAAGTAATAAGCACAAAAGGATATAATGGGAAACATACATTAACACAATTAATTGATGATTAGAATATCGGGCGAAAGAAAGGAAGAAATAAGTTGAAAGAAAAAGAAGAAGCAAGATTACTATTATTAAAAGAACAGGAAAAAGAACTAAGAGAAAAAGGATTTAATATGATTTGTGGAATTGATGAAGCGGGAAGAGGACCACTTGCAGGGCCAGTAGTAGTGGCAAGTGTTATAATGCCATCAGATTCAATGATTGAGGGGGTAAATGATTCTAAAAAAGTTTCAGAGAAAAAAAGAGAAAAATTATATGACCAAATTATAGAAGAAGCTATCAGCTACGGAGTAGGAATTATAGGACAAGATGAAATTGATGAAATAAATATATTGAATGCCACCAAAAAAGGGCTAACAATGTCATTACAAGAATTAACTGTAAAGCCAGACCTAATTATAGTTGATGCTTTAAACCATATAGATACTTTAGGAATTCCATATGAATCAATAATAAAAGGAGATGCTAAATGTTATTCAATAGCAGCTGCATCTATAATTGCAAAAGTTACAAGGGATAGGATAATGAGAGAATGGGACAAAGTATATCCACAATATGGATTTGAAAAACATAAAGGATATGGAACAGCAGCACATATTGCAGCAATAAAAGAATGCGGACTTTGTCCGATACATAGAAGAAGCTTTACAACACACTTTATTTAAAATTTAGGAGGATACAAATGAATATATTAGATATTATAGCAAAAAAAAGAGACTCAAAAGAATTAACAAAACAAGAAATAGAATATTTTGTTAAAGAATATACAGTTGGAAGTATAACAGACTATCAAGCTGCTGCACTTATAATGGCAATATATATAAAAGGAATGAATGATAGAGAAATAACAGATTTGACATTAGCAATGGCACATTCAGGAGAAGTGTTAGATTTGTCGTGCTTTGGAGAGAATGTTGTTGATAAACATAGTACAGGTGGAGTAGGAGACAAAGTATCAATTATTCTATTACCAATAATTGCTTCTTTAGGTGTACCTGTTGCAAAGATGTCAGGAAGAGGGTTAGGCTTCACTGGCGGAACAGTTGACAAAATGGAATCTATACCAGGTTATAAAACCAATATAAGTATAAAGGATTTTATAGAAGATGTAAAAAAAGTTGGAATAAGTATGATTGGGCAAACAATGAATTTAGCACCAGCAGATAAAAAAATATATGCATTAAGAGATGCCATTTCTTGTGTTGAAAATATTCCATTAATAGCATCAAGTATAATGAGCAAAAAAATAGCAAGCGGAGCTAACAAAATAGTTATTGATGTTACAGTTGGAAAAGGTGCATTCATGAAAAATAAAGAAGATGCACAAAAGCTAGCAGAGCAAATGATTAGAATAGGAAAGCTTGCGGGAAGAGAAGTAAGATGTGTATTAACACCAATGGATGAACCTTTGGGATATGCTGTTGGAAATTCATTAGAAGTTATAGAGGCAATAAATTTTTTAAAGGGTAATATGCCAAAAGATTTAAAAGATGTTGTATTAGAGCTTGGAGCCAATATGCTTCAATTAGCTGGAAAAGGCGAGAATATTGAAGAAAACAAACTAAAAATGTTAAAAAATATTGAAAATGGAGCAGCATTCAACAAGTTTGAAGAGATGGTAAAAAATCAAGGCGGAGATATTTCATATTTAGAAGATACGACTAAATTCAAAAAATCAAAATACACTATTGCTGTAGTTGCGGAAGAAGATGGAATTGTTAAAGAAATCAATGCAGAAGAGATAGGAAAATTAGCATGCTATTTAGGGGCAGGACGTGTTAATAAAGATGATAAAATTGAACCAGATGTGGGAATTGTTTTAAACAAAAAAGTTGGAGATAAAGTAATGGTTAATGATTTCTTAGCATATATTTGTGGAAATGATGAAAATAAAGTACATGAATCAGAGAAGAAAATTTTAGAAATATATAAAATATCTTAAAATTTGCACGAAAAAAAAGCGATCTCAAGTGTGCAAAAAAGGTATTGCAAAAAAAGAAATTTATGTTATAATAGAAATTGTATAAATAAACGAAGGGAATGATAAAACATGAAAAAAGAAAAAAATGAAAAACAAGTAGAGATAAAAGTAAAGAATAGAATGGATAAACGTACAGTATTGACAAAGATAATGGCATCATTTTTATTGGTATTAATGGTTTTAGCATCTTGTTCAACATGCATATATTTTGTAGTTTCAAACATAAAATAGTTATAAAAATATAACTTAAGAGGAGAAATGGATAAATATGGAGAATATAGGAGTAGTATTAAATAGATTTTACGAACAAAATATACTAACATATATACAAATGTATCAAGAATATCCAATAAAATTAATCTCGTTAATATTAGATATAGTAATAGTAATATTTTTAGCATATGAATTGTTAAGAATTGTAAAAGATTCCAGGGCTTGGCAATTAGTAAAAGGAATAGCCTTTTTAGTAATTGCAACAGCACTAAGTGGATTATTAAAATTACATATATTAAATTATATTTTATCAACAGTTATGGATTGGGGAGTAATTTTAATAATAATAATATTCCAACCAGAAATCAGGCGTGCACTAGAACAATTAGGTGGAACTAATAAATTTTCAAGATTTTTTGGATTTGATAAGGACATAATAACAAAAACAAAAGAAGACATATATAAAGTAGTTATTGCAGTATATGAATTGGCACAAAAAAGAACAGGTGCACTAATTGTAATAGAAAGAGACATTCAAATAAAAGATATAATTGCTACTGGAATTCCATTGGATTCAGAAGTATCACCACAATTATTAGTAAATATATTTGTTCCAAATACACCTTTACATGACGGTGCTGTAGTAATAAGTAATAATAGAATTGCAGCAGCAGCATGTATGTTGCCTTTGGCAGGAGACCAAGATATAGCAAAAGAACTAGGAACTAGACATAGAGCAGGAATTGGTATTTCAAAAGAATCTGGGCCTTCAGTTCCGCATTCAGCTTTTCCTGAATGCCTGTCAGATGGCAGTGAACCGTACAGCTCCAGGTGCACCTGGCCGATTCCACCCGCGCCGACATCACCCGCACCTCCCTTGACGATCACGGGCTCATCGTCGTGTGCACTTCCATGGATCAGGCCCTGGAGGTGGTGAACGTCATTGCGCCCGAGCATTTGGAGATGCACGTGGAGGGCGCCATGAAGTATCTGGGCGCCATCCGCAACGCCGGCGCCATCTTCTTGGGCGCGTGGACGCCGGAGGCCGTGGGCGATTACGTGGCCGGCCCCAACCACACGCTGCCCACCGGCGGCACGGCCCGCTACTCTTCGCCGCTTTCCGTGGACGATTTCGTGAAGAAGTCCTCCATCATCCAGTACAGCCCCGCGGCCCTGAAGAACGACGCGCGCGCTGTGGTGCAGATCGCCACCCACGAGGGGCTGTGGGCCCATGCCCGCTCGGTGGCCCTGCGTCTTAAGGCGCTGCTGGACGCCGAGCAGGCGAGCGTGGCCGGCTCGGCCGCGGCGGGCGTGGAAGACGGCGAGGCGCCTGTCAGCACCGCTCTGGGCGACATCGAGGCCGGCGAGTGGAGCAACATCGCTGCTACCAACGGTAACTTCGGTCTGGAGGATGGCGACTATGTTGGTCTGCCCACTGCTGATGACAGCTGGAACTTCAAGACCTTCACCAAGGACGAGTACGAGACCCTGAAGAGCAAGATCGCTTCCGGCGAGCTCGTTGTGGACAACAGCTCTGACGACGCTACCAAGCCCACCGTCAGCGAGTTCAATAATTAAGTTTTGGCAAAGTATCAAATCCCCACCATCCTTCATATGTTGAATTGTGAGGCCACTGACCGCCATTAAATTTAAAAAAAGAATTATATGGGCTGTCCTGAGAAATATATGCACCTTTCTCATAGCCATTCTCTTCTCTATAAATTTCCTCGTAATCCATCCATTTGTTAAAAGAGCCACAATGGTTAAATACGCCGTCAATAATCACTTTAATTCCACGTTTATGAGCCTCTTCTACTAATTCAATAAACAATTCGTTACTTGCTTCAAGATTTTTCTTATTTGTAACTCTTGAAATGTATTTTGTTGCCTTTGAATTATCTGTCTCTCCATCTTTTAATACATCCCCCTCATCAACAACTATTTTTCCAAAATGAGGGTCTATATAATCATAGTCCTGTGTGTCATACTTATGGTTTGATGGTGAAACAAAAATAGGATTAAAATAAATTACATCAATACCTAATTTTTCTAAATAGTCCAGCTTGTCAATGACCCCCTGCAAATCTCCACCGTAGAACTGTCTTGTTCCATCAACTGCAGGATTTTCGTTCCAATCCTTCACTGCTGTAACT
>OGWV01000635.1_pt1 | contig 21605 bp, 16 predicted proteins | sample 1576081 | NCBI WGS metagenome assembly OGWV01 (sample SAMEA3541541, study PRJEB24748) | human gut metagenome | biome: human gut; feature: human-associated habitat; material: faeces | place: China | collected 2012 | reverse complement strand
CATCAGACAGAATTGGAAGTGCAGCTGGACACCGGACGCCACCATCAGATTCGCTGTCAGCTGGCTCACCTTGGCTGTCCGCTTGTGGGAGACGCAAAATACAATCCAAATGCACAGCCCGGCACAACCATCTGCCTGTGTGCTTATAAGCTGGAGTTCCGGCATCCAAAGACGAAGAAAAAACTGACATTTAAACTCTCAACATAAAAACATGCCTGTGGAAACCAAAATACTGCTTCCCACAGGCATGTTTTATATTGTAATTATTTTTTCAATTATACTTCCTCAGGTTCCTCTGCCAGAGCCTCTTCATATTTCTCAAGAATAATCTTTTGAATCCGCTCTCTTGTCTCTGAGTTAATTGGATGAGCAATATCTCTATACTCTCCATCTGCTGCTTTACGTGAAGGCATTGCAATAAATAATCCTTTTTCACCTTCTACTACTTTAATATCATGTACTACAAATTCATCATCGATAGTTATAGACACTACAGCTTTCATTTTTCCTTCTTTAGTCATCTTTCTTACTCTAACGTCTGTTATGTTCATATGCTTGTCTTCCTTTCCTTGTAACCTACAAACTATATCTAAAATTACGTTCGTTTATAATTTTAATTTCATTTTCTTCTCCAAGATGATCTCCTGGATTAATTGTACTGTGACTTTCCACAATACAATTTTCTATCACAGCATTGTCTCCAATATATACATCATTTAGAATAACTGAATTTTTTATTGTGCAATTATTTCCTACTGTCGGCATCCGCTGAAAAGGAATCCATCCCTGTTTCCGTGCTCATCGGGCGGCTTGCCGCGTACAGGGGCGAAGCGAAGAACAAAAATTCCCTGCCCTGCCTTTTCAAAAACGAGGAGGAGTACGCCTCTTTCCGCGCTTCCCACGGACTCGACAGACTTCCTGAAGCAGATCTGGCCTCAGCCTCAGGCGATCTCTACCTCGGCGTGGACCTCGGCTCGACAACGGTCAAGAGCGTTCTCATTGACAGCGCAGGCCGCGTGCTTGCCAAATCCTACAACCGCAACGACGGCGATCCCCTGAAGAACCTGCTGCCCTTCCTCATTGATCTGCTCGGCCGCATCCCCGGAACCGCGCACCTGCGCGGCGTAGGCACCACAGGCTACGGCGCGAACCTTGCGCGCGCGGCCCTCGCGGCCCAGGTCACGGAGGTGGAGACTGTTGCCCATCTCAAGGCAGCCTGCTCCCTGCACCCCGACACCACCTATGTCATCGATATCGGCGGCCAGGACATGAAGTGCATGCAGGTGGACGAGGGAGCCGTGGCTGACGTGCGCCTCAACGAGGCCTGCTCCTCGGGATGCGGCGCCTTTCTGCAGACCTTCGCCACCAGCCTCGGCATGAGCATGGAAAAATTCGTGCAGACCGCGCTTTTCGCGAAGCATCCCGTAGATCTCGGCTCCCGCTGTACCGTGTTCATGAATTCGAAGGTGAAGCAGGCGCAGAAGGAAGGGCGCAGTGTCGACGACATAGCGGCCGGCCTCTGCTACTCGGTCATCCGCAACGCCCTTTACAAAGTGCTCCGTCTGCGTTCCCCGAAGGATCTCGGAGAACATGTGCTCGTGCAGGGCGGCTCCTTCCTCAACGACGCCCTTCTCAAGGTCATGGAAAACATGCTCGGCCGGGAAGTGCACCGTCCCAACCTGTCCGGACATATGGGAGCCTACGGCATCGCGCTCCTGGCTATGCAGAAGAAGGACAGCTATGAGCCAAGCACGCTGACCGCAGCCTCGCTGAAGAACCTTTCCGTGACCACGAAGGCCCTGCGCTGCAAGGGCTGCGGCAACCACTGTCATCTGACCATCAACACTTTTTCCAACGGCCAGCGTCTCGTTTCCGGCAACCGCTGCGATCGCGGCGCCAGGACAGACACACAGAGCAGGGAACAGCTCCCGAGCATCTACACCTGGAAGGAAGAGCACCTCTTCAATTACACGCCCCTGCCCCCGGACAGGGCCCCCCGCGGCCGCCTGGGCATTCCGCGCGTGCTCAACATTTACGAGCGCTATCCCTTCTGGTTCACGCTTTCCACGGAACTCGGCTTCCGCGTTGAGGTTTCGCCTTTCTCCAGCAAGCAGATCTTTGACATGGGCATCAGCTCCATGCCTTCACAGTCCGTATGCTACCCCGCAAAGCTCGCCCACGGCCACATTTCCTGGCTCATCAGCCAGGGCGTGCCCCAGATTTTCTTCCCGTGCATCCCCCGCGAGCGCATCGAGTACAAGAACTCCGTGGACTGTTACAGCTGTCCCGTAGCCTGCGGCTATCCGGAGGTGGTGCGCCTCAACAACGAGGACATCCGGACCTCCGGCTGCAGGATGCACACGCCCTTCGTGAACCCCTTTGATGACAAATCCCTGACCAGGCAGCTCTCGGACGAGTTCGGCATCTCCCGCAGCGAAATCCGCAGGGCCATTCTGAAAGCCCATGCGGCCCAGGACGCCTACCGCACGGCCCTGCACGAGGAAGGCCGGCGCATCGTGAATCTGCTTCACGAAAAGCACGGCGTCGGCGTTGTCATCTGCGGCCGCCCCTATCACGTGGATCCCCTGATCAACCACGGCATCCCCAAGCTCATCACGTCGCTGGGAGCGGCCGTGCTTTCTGAGGACAGCGTGGCCTGGATGGCGGGCAGCGAGGACATCGATCTGCGCATCGTGGACCAGTGGAGCTTCCCGGCCCGTCTCTACCGTGCCGCCAGGGTAGTCACGGAACACGAGGAACTCGAACTCGTGCAGCTGACCTCCTTCGGCTGCGGCGTTGACGCCATCAGCTCTGACCAGGTGGCCGAGCTGCTCCACAGTGCCAATAAAATGCATACCCTCCTCAAAATTGACGAGGGTCCCTCTCTGGGCGCGGCACGCATCCGCATCCGCTCCCTCCTCGCCACGGTGGAGGACAGGCGCGAGCGCCAGCGCAGGAAGGGCGTAAAGCAGCAGGGAGAGGTGCCGAAATCTCCGGTTTTCACAAAGGAGATGCGCACAACCCGGACTATTATCGTCCCGCAGATGGCGCCCATCCATTTCGCCCTGGCAGAGAATATGTTCCGGGGAGCCGGGTACAACTGCTACGTCCTGCCCACGGTTTCCGCAAAGGACATCGAAACAGGTCTGAAGTACGTCAACAACGACTCCTGCTACCCGTCACAGGTGGTCATCGGCCAGCTCATCAACGCCCTGCAGAGCGGCGCCGTCGATCCGAAAAACTGCGCGCTCATGCTCTCGCAGACCTGCGGCCCCTGCCGCGCCACCAACTATCCCGCCCTGCTGAGAAAAGCCCTGCATGAGGCCGGCTTCGACGATGTGCCGTCTCTCATTCTGCGCGCCCAGACAGGCACGTCCCAGCCCGGTTTCACCATGACCAGCGCTCTTCTGCACAACCTCATCGTTGCCGTCACGTACGGTGACATGCTGCAGCGCCTCACAAACCACACGCGCACCTACGAGAAGACGTCCGGTGACACGGATGAGCTGCAGAAAAAATGGATAGATCTGCTCGGCGCCGACTTCGCGGCCAACAGAAAACGCGATTTCGCCGATGACATGCAGGCCATGGTGAGGGACTTCCTGACCATCCCCATGGATATGGTGCCGCGCCCGCGCGTCGGCATAGTGGGCGAAATTCTGCTCTGCTATCACCCCGACGCGAACCGGCACATGGCCGACGTTACGCGCCATGAGGGCGGAGAGCCGGTCATCTCGGACATAGTCGACTTCCTGCTCTACTGCTTCTCTGATCCCGTCTACCAGTGGCAGCACCTCGGAGGAAAGGCCCTGCCCGCCTTCTTCGGCTGGTACGTCATCCAGAAGGTGGAACATATGCGGAACGCCGCGCGCAAGGCACTCGCCGGCACGCGTTTCCCCCCTCTCGGCCGGTTCCGGGATCTCGTTCACAACGCCGGCAGGCTCATTTCGAGGGGCTTTCAGGCCGGCGAAGGATGGCTCCTCTCCGCGGAGCTGCTGCGCTTCATCTCCGAAGGCATCACCAACGCCCTCTGCCTGCAGCCTTTCGGCTGCCTGCCCAACCACATCGTCGGCCGAGGCGTCTTCAAGAGCCTGAAGCAGCTCTATCCCAACGTCAATCTCATGGCTGTCGATTACGAGGGCGGCAGTTCCGAAGCCAACCTGCTCAACCGCGTAAAACTCTTCATGACCATGGCCCAGGCCCCGGACAGAAAGAGCTTCTGACATAGGGATTCAACGCCCAGAACGGCCGACGCTGCAATGCGGGCGGCCGTTTTTTTTGGGCACTGCGGGGAAATATTTTTACATTTGTGAAAGAAAAATTGAACCTGTTTCTCCTGCAGTATTCAGTTGTAAAAAAACGCTCCCGCTCAGTCCCACGTATCCCCCGGTACAACCCCCGGCTGGCTTTCCCACGCATCCGGGTATTGCCGGGTGCGCGGCTATCCCCTCCGGCATGAGGCTTCTGCAGGGGAAAAGGCGTTCTTCTCCGCGTATCTGTCTCATTTTACGGCGGAAAACTCCGGGCAGTTCCCCGGATCCGGCCTGTTCCGCAGTCCCGGGCGCAAAAAAAAAACGGACGGAAGAGAACACATCTCCCCTCCGTCCGCGGAAGTTCCAGACAAATGGTGCGCCCAGGGGGAGTCGAACCCTCGACCAAGAGCTTAGAAGGCTCCTGCTCTATCCAACTGAGCTATGGACGCACTGCCGTACGGCTCCTCACTATTGACACTGTTTTGCGCTCCGTGTCAAGCGCGCAGACAGGCTGCGGGACAGCTCCAGGCGCTGTTCAAGACCGGCGGAAAAAAGGCTAGTATCCTGCCCGCATCCGATCCGGCAGACGACCGGACCCCACAGACCGGAGGACACAGCTCATGGCCGCACCCTTTAAGACATTCCAGGAATTTCTGAATTATCTGGATAAACTCAACTTTTTCCACATGGATCTCTCCCTGTCCCGCATGGACCGGGCGCTTGAGGATCTGCAGCTCAAAAGGCCGCCCTTTTTCGTGGCCCAGGTCTGCGGCACGAATGGCAAGGGATCCACAGCCTCTTTTCTTGCTTCCCTTCTTGAAGAGGCAGGCGTCACCACGGGCCTCTACACGTCGCCGCATTTCGTGAGCCCGGCCGAACGCATTCTTGTGAACGGCAGGCCTCTCGGCGAAGATAAGTGGCTTGAGGCAGCCCTGGCCGCCTGGCAGGCCGAGCCCAGACTCACCTATTTTGAGATTCTTACCGTCATGGCCCTTTTCCTGTTCCGCGAAAGCGGCGTTCAGTGCGCCGTCATGGAAGCGGGACTCGGAGCCCGCTATGATGCCACCACGGCCACGGCTGCGGATCTCGTCTGCTACGCCCCCATAGCTCTTGATCACACGGCCATCCTCGGTCCCACGCTCGAAGCCATAGCGGACGACAAATCCTACGCCATACGCACCTCCGCGCCCGTAATCTCCGCGCCCCAGTTTCCCGCCGCTGAATCCGTGCTCAGAAAACGCGCAGAAAGCCTTCACGCGCCCATTACCTTCGCTTCGCCCGTCCCGGAAGGCACCATACTCGGCCTTGCCGGAGACCATCAGCGCATGAATGCAGGCACAGCCCTCGCCGCTTTCCGGAAAATCCGCCCCTGGCTTGCCCTGCCTGAGGATCCCGCTTCCGAGAAACGCGGCCTTGAGAAGACCTTTATCCCGGGAAGGCTGCAGTTTGTACCGGAAGGAACCTTCCCCGGGGAGCCGGCGTATCTCCTCGACGGCGCCCACAATCCGCACGGCATGACGAGCCTTGTCCACTACCTTGGGCAGGGCGGCGTCCGGCCCGCGGCCGTGGTCTTTTCCTGCCTTCATGACAAAAACTGGCACCCCGTCCTGGAAATGCTCGCCCATACTCTTCCCGGAGTTCCCTTTTTCGTCCCTGCCATGCATAACGACCGGGCGGAGAAGGCTGAAACCATAGCCGACCTCCTCAGGACGTCTTCACAATGTCCCTCAGAGTCTTACTCTCATCTGGATGAGGCACTCGCGGCTGCAGCCCGGGCCACCGGCGGAAAGGGGCCCGTGCTCGTTACAGGCTCTCTCTATCTGCTCTCTGATTTCTTCGCCTCCCATACGAAGGCGCTTTCACGGCTCAGCTGATATCAAGGATATTCCCATGCCGAATCTGCAGAATCTTTTCAAAGCCATTCCGTCCACGGACAAATGCCTGGACGCACTGGCCCGAGCCGCCGGTAACGGCTGTTCGCCGGATGCCGTGCGCCTTCTCGCTGAGTCACCCCGTCCCCTCATCAGGGAGGCCGTCAGCGCCTACTGGGACAGGCGGCGGGATGATGTGCGCGGAGGAAAAATCACGGAGCCCGGGGAACTCAGCCTGGATACCCGTTTTGGCGACATGCTCTCCTTCGTGAAAAGAATGGCCGCACCGCGCATGCAGCCCGTCATTAACGGCACGGGCGTGATCATCCACACCAATACGGGCCGTTCCATCCTGGCCCGCTCTGCCCGCGACGCCATCTCCATGGCCGCGGCGGGCAATACCAGCCTGGAATTCGACAGGGAAACCGGCGGACGGGGAAGCCGTCACAGCATCCTGACCCGGCTCATCTGCGACCTTACCGGCGCGGAGGACGCCGTAGCAGTCAATAACAACGCTGCCGGCGTTCTTCTTGCCATGGACTCCCTGTGCCGGGGAGGTGAAGTGATCATTTCCCGCGGCGAGCTCGTTGAAATCGGCGGCAGTTTCCGGATTCCTGACGTCATGTCCGCTTCCGGCGTTGCCCTGCACGAGGTCGGCACCACAAACCGCACCCATCCCGGGGACTACCTGGACGCCATCAATGAAAACACGAGAGCCATCGTGCGCGTCCATACGTCGAACTACAGGGTCATCGGCTTCCACACGGCCGTCCCCACGGACAAGCTGGCGCAGCTCGCCCATGAAAAAGGTCTGCCCCTCATCAATGATCTCGGCTCAGGCAGCCTGGTGAATCTTGCCGCCTGCGGTCTGCCGCCGGAACCGACCGTGCCCGAATGCATACGCCAGGGCTGCGACCTCGTGCTCTTTTCCGGGGACAAGCTGCTCGGCGGCCCCCAGGCCGGCATCATCGCCGGAAAAAAGGAGTTTCTCTCCCGCATCCGCAAAAATCCCCTTCTGCGGGCCATGCGTCTCGACAAGCTGGTCTATGCCGGCCTCGAAGCCACGCTCAGGCTCTATTACGAACCGGAGAAGGCCATGCGGGAAATCCCCACCCTGAGCGAGCTCATGGTGCGCCCCGAGGAGCTCGACACGCGCGCCAGAGGGCTGAAGCGGCGCCTCGCGAGGGTGCTTGGCTCCTCCTGCTCCATATCCCTCGCGAAGGACAGTTCCCGCACGGGAGGAGGAGCTTTCCCCGAATACCCGCTTGAAACCACGCTCGTCTGCCTAAAGCCAAAGGATATTTCCCCCCAGGAGCTCAGAAGCAGGCTTCTCGCCGATACCCCCATCCTCATCGGGCGCGTGGAAAACGATGCCTTCTGCCTCGATCCGCGCACGCTCCGCGATGAGGATATTCCGGCTGCGGCAAAGCTCCTGAACAACGCGCTCAAAAACCATTAACAAGGAATCATATATGTCGGAAAACACTCAGAAGAATCCGGCCTACAAGGGCAAGAACGCCTGGAAGGTCTACGGTGACACGAACAGGCTTGATGATGTGTACGCCTTCGTCGACGGCTATATCGATTTTCTGAACCACTGCAAGACGGAACGAGAAACCGTGGCCTTCTGCGAGAAGACCCTCCGCGCCCACGGCTTCGGCGACGATCCGAAGGGAAAGCGCTATCTCAAAACGCTCCGAGGCAAGTGCCTCCTCGCCTTCCGCAAGGGCACCGAGCCCATGAGCAGCGGCATTTCCCTGGTGGCCGCCCACGCCGACTGCCCGAGGCTTGACTTCAAGCAGCATCCCTTCGTGGAAGAGGAAGGCTTTGCCCAGGGCAAAACCCACTATTACGGCGGCCTGCGCAAATACCAGTGGCTCTCCCGTCCTCTCGCCCTCCACGGCGTCATCTGCAGGGATGACGGTTCAACCGTGCCCGTATGCATAGGCGAGGAACCCGGCGATCCCCTCTTCACCATCGCCGATCTGCTGCCTCATCTGGCCCACGATCAGGTCACGAAATCCATTAAGGACGCCTTCGAGGGTGAGAAACTCAACGTCATTCTGGGCAACCGTCCGAAAGACGAGCCCGAAGACGCGAAGGACAAGGCCGAGACTCCTGTCAAACAGGCCATCCTCGAGCTTCTCCAGAAGAAATACGGCGTGAGCGAGGAAGACTTCATCACCGCCGAAATCGAGGTGGTTCCGGCCGGCCGCGCTGGCTATGTGGGCTTTGACCGCTCTCTCGTGGGCGGTTACGGCCAGGACGACCGCATCTGCGTCTACACCGCTCTCATGGCGCTGTGCGAGGCCGGTGACAGCGCTGCCAAAAACATGGCCCTCATGGTCTGGGACAAGGAGGAAATCGGCTCGGAAGGCGCCACCGGCGCTTCCTCCCGCTTTATCAGCTACTGCTTCGAGGACGTCACGCGCGCTCATGAGCCCGAAACGCCCGTGGGGCACGTTTTCCTGGCCACGCAGGCCCTGTCGGCCGATGTCACGGCCGGCATGGATCCCGACTACCAGGAAACGCACGAAAAGCACAATTCCGCGAACCTCGGCTTTGGTCCCTGCTTTGAGAAATACACGGGATCCGGAGGCAAATACAGCGCGAGCGAAGCCCACGCTGAGTACTACGCCTCCGTGCGCGGTGTCTTCAACCGCAAAGCCATACCCTGGCAGGCCGGTGAACTCGGCAGGGTCGATCATGGCGGCGGCGGCACTGTGGCGCTCTTTCTGGCCGCCTACGGCATGAACGTCGTGGACTGCGGCCCGGCGCTTCTCGCCATGCACAGCCCCTTCGAACTCTCGAGCGTGGTCGATATTTACGCCTGCTTTGAGGCCTACAGGGCCTTCTACGAAGCCTAACTTTCCCTGAAAAATAAAGAAGCGGCGGATTCCGGAATACGGAACCCGCCGCTTCTGTCATCTGAAGGAATTTCAGGCGTCAGTGCGGAATACGGTCATGAGCAGAACTGAGGCCACGATGAGAGCGCTGCCAGCCCAGCCGATGGGACTGAAGCATTCGCCGAACGCGAGCCAGACCCAGGTCATGGACAGCACGGGCTCGAGCTCCGAGGTGACAACGGCCTGCACAAGGCTGATGCGCTTCAGGGCCTCGCCGTAGCAGAAATACGCGAGGTAGGTGCAGACTAGGCCTGTTGTCGCGGCCGCGGCCCACACCGGCAGGGTGAAGTCAGCACGCCATTCACCTGTTGCCCCGAGAACGCCGGCGAGTACCAGACACCCGCCAAGATCCATCCAGGCGAAGATGACCGGAGTGGAGTACGTGGACTGCCACCAGCGTGTGAAGGGATAATGCGTGGCGTAGCACAGACCGGACAGAAGGCCTGTAAGGATACCCACAACGGACACGGCACCGGGAATACTGCCTCCGGAGAGACAGACGCAGACCGTGCCGCAGGCAGCGATGAGAATGGCCAGAATCTTGGCGCGGGTCAGCTTCTCCCTGAAGAACACACGGGCGAAAATGGCAACCCAGAAGGGCGCCGTGTACTGAAGGATGATATCCATGGCCGCGCCGGAGAGCTTGATGGTGTACTGGCAGCAGGTGAAGTACACGCCAAAGCCCCAGGCTCCGAACAGCATGAACCCGAGCGCATGCTTCAGAGGGATCTTCAGATGGCCGGTGACGGCGCAGTGCACGAAAAAGGCGAGGCAGCCGAAGAACGCGCGCATCAGGGCGCACTCAAGGGGCGGCATGCCCGCTTCAAGGCAGTATTTGCTGATGAGGCCGATGAACGACCACAGGACGGCCGTCATCACAATCCACATGGTACCGATCAGCGCCTGGCTGGAACCTGGCTGAAGTGTCTTTTCCATGTTTTTCTCTTTATGTGAAAACCGGCCCCCGCTTACCTGTGACTTCCACCCGAGCCCTGCGTTACCACCTCGCGCACCACGGACGGTTCCGGGGGAACGCACGCGTTTCTCACGCGGGAGGAAGCGATCTTCTCGAAACGGGAAAGAGGCATGACGACAGCCTCGCCATCTTCTCCGAACACGGGCAGCACGAGCGGTTCGATAACCGCGTAGCGCCCGTTGACGGCCACGGGTATCTTCTCGTGCAGGGCCCTGATGGACAGGGTAATGAAAAAGCACCGCACCTGCGGCCCCGAGGGAGTGTTCCAGAGCTCGAAAGCCATGGAGCAGCCCGGAAGCAGGGGCGTTTCAGCCCGTATGCCCGGCACCTTCCAGGAAAAACCGGCCAGCCCGGCCACGCGGCCCACGTTATTCTCGCTGCCCATGAAGACCACGAGGCGCGCCCTGTTCACGGCCGGAACCCGGTTTGTGCCGCTCAGGGCGCTGGCGATTTCCGAAAGCAGCCCGCTGGCCTGGGCCTGCGCCACGACGGGAGCCCTGTTCACGGCGCCATGGGTCAGCGTGGGAATATTCCAGAGCTCTCCAATCTGCTCCTCACTGAGCATGCCGCTCTGTCCGGAAACGGGGCCGAGGGCGCTGCTGTTCCAATCCTCCGGTCCCTGGCTGTATTCCATGATGAACAGCTCGGAAAAACCGGAGGCCATGCCGAGACCACCCGTAATCACGACGCGGTTGCCCGTGGGGCTCACGGTTACGCTGGAGGGCATTTCGTCCACGTGGCAGTTGGGGAAGCTGTAGCGCTCGCACATTTCCTTGTTGACGGGCCGGAGCAGTCCGTTCAGAAGGTCAAAAGAGGGGCCGAGACTCTCTGTAAGTCCGTCAAGGCTGCCCTGAGGCAGAGAAGCGATGACCTGTGCTGCCGCGGAAGCCGCGGACGTAATGGGACACCACCCCTCGCGCAGGGCGTGGAAAAGCGGGTCTTTTTCCTCCCCTGAAACCCTGTAGCCGAGCCGGCATTCAGGAGCGATGCCATCCAGCAGGGCCGAGGACGCCGTGCGGGTGCGCTGAAGGGTATCGCTGCGCACATAGACATCGGCCGGATCAGGGCAGCCTGAGGCCGGGAACATCCCGAGTTTGCGGAGTTCGATGCCGAGCGGCATCCACATAGCCTGGATAAGACCAGCACCGCGCTGGGTCAGTTCGCCAGCACCGACGCCCCATTCCTTCCAGGTGCGTCCGAGCTCCATGCTCTGCAGCTGCTCCTCGAAATGCGTCGGGGCGCGGACTCCGGACGAGGCCAGCACCACAACCTTACTGATCGTCCAGCCCTCAGGGACGTCAGGCTCCGCGGCCCGGGCCGGCGCAGACTGCAGGAAAAGACAGCAGCTCAGGATAAAGGCGGCTAAACGCATGCGTGCACACACCTGTTTCTGAAGAGAAAAAACATTGATCATTTTGCGGCCAGAAGGCTCCCGCCTCTGAGGCGAAAGGGAAGGCTTCACCGGGCACCCGGCAAAGCTGCAGTGCCATAAATCCGGCGCAGCTGCGCACAGAACGGGAGGCCTGATATCCCCCCGGTGTTCCGGAACTGAATCCTGCGGCGGTCTCTGTCAGCTCTGCCCGCCAGGAGGCCTGTTTCAAGCTCCCCGCTTCTTTAGGCGGAGGGAGCTGACTTCTTGGGCATCCAGCTCTCCAGAGCGTCAATGAGTTTACGGGCCTGATCAGCGCTGGAGATATTGAACTTCGACTGGTAGCGGTATTCTCCGTTTACCTTGTGATAGCGGCGGATACTGTATTTATCGGGACCGTAGTCCTTCAGCTCCTGCCTCCACTCCTGAAAACGGAAGATGATGGTCGCCCACGCTCCGCGGCTCAGAATCACCTTGTCCAGTTCCTTGATTACAACAAGCCCATTCTCTTCATACTGTACAGTCAGATCATCCACGTTCTCGTTCACAACAATCCTCTCTCGTGAAAAGTGCCGGACACGGCACGGCGTCATGTGTTGGGGGACTTTTCCCTCTTTACGTGTTTCAGCGGCGTTTTGCAAAAAAGGTACGGATAAGAGCGGCGCATTCCCCGCTCAGCACTCCGCCCATATGCCATACCCGGTGGTTCAGGAAGGAAGCGTCCAGAAGATCCGACCTTGAAACCACGGCTCCGGCCAGGGCATCGCGGCACCCGTATACAACGCCGTCCAGCCTGGCGTGAACAATGGCTCCGGCGCACATGGCGCAGGGCTCCATCGTGACGACCATAACGCAGCCCTCCAGACGGTAGTTGCCAAGACGCCGGCAGGCACTGCGTATGGCCATAATTTCCGCGTGCGCCGTGGGATCGCAGGTACCCAGAGGGGCATTCCCTCCTTCTCCCACAACTGATCCCGAGCGATCGGCGATAACCGCCCCCACGGGCACCTCACCCCTGGCTTCCGCTCCGGCTGCGAGTCCTATGGCCATGCGCATGAGCTCTTCCCAGGTCCTGCCGCCAGGAGGGGAAGGCACAGGCCCCCCGACAGATTCAGGGACAGCCCGTTCCGCCCAGTCCATTCCGGCATCCTTCTTGTCACACATCGCATCTCTCCTTTCCAGCCTCCTGCATACGGAGATTTACCAATGTCAGCCAGTCGACCCTGCAAAAAGCACGATCTTGCATAACAGCACATCGCAGGCTATTTTTTCCCGTTAAGAAAAACCTGCTCTTCGGAACCGGCCTGTTGCTTTCTCCCGTTTCCGGAAGGGCCTCCGGCGGCCCGCGCTCCCGCGCCGGCTGTCACCACGTTAGGATACCATGGACCCAGTCCCAGCCCCAGTGCGCAGATGCCCAGAAATCTCCCGCAGCCGTCTCCGTGTCTCATGTGACGTCCCTCCCTCTCCGTTTCGCTTCTATGGCAGTATATGCCGGGAGGTGCGGGCGTGACAGCGGCGGCGCACAAAGAGAGAGCGGAAGCGATGCTTCCGCCCTCTCTGAGCGTTCTCTATTTGTGCTGCCAGTCCCGCAGGTCCTTCAGCTCGTCATACAGCCGCACATAGCTGCGGTGGCGGCTGGCGGGGATCCTCCCGTCCTTCACCGCCTGCAGCACGGCGCAGCCCTTTTCCTTCACATGGCTGCACCCCACGAACCGGCACTGGCCCAGATAGGGGGCAAACTCCGGGAAGGTCTCCGGCAGGCGGGCCTTCAGCTCCAGATCCAACTCCTCCGTGTCGAAGGAGGAGAAGCCCGGCGTGTCGATAACGTAGGTATCCTCGTCCAGCGGGAACATCTCCACATGGCGGGTGGTGTGGCGGCCACGGCCCAAGGCCTTGCTGACCTCCCCCACCGGCAGGCCGAACACCGGCTCCATGGCGTTCAGGATGCTGGACTTGCCCACGCCGGAGTTGCCGGTGAGTGCGTTCAGCTTCCCCTTCATGGCACGGCGCAGCTCCGGCAGGCCCTCTCCGGTGGCGGCACTGACCCGCAGCACCGGAATGGCGGAGGCGGCATAGCTGTCGTATAGCTCCTGCGCCGGGTCCAAATCGCATTTATTCAGGCACAGCAGCACCCGGCAGCCCTTCAGGACGGCGATGGAGGCAATGCGATCGATGAGGTAGGGATCCGTAGTGGGGATGGCCTGTGAGCCGATGATGACCAGCTGGTCGATGTTGGCGGCGGCGGGGCGGGCAAACCGATTCTGCCGGGGCTCGATGGCCTCCACGAAGCCCTCGCCGCCTCCCAGATCACGGACCTGTACCCAGTCCCCCACCAGCGGACTGATGCCCTCCCGACGGAATTTTCCTCTGGCCCGGCATTGCAGCAGCCCCTCCGGTGTGCGGACGTAGTAGAAGCCGCTGAGGGCCTTTTCAATGCGGCCCCGGCTCAAAAGCTGACCACCTGAGAGGCCACCTCGGTGCCGTTGATATACAGGTACACCGTGATGCTGGTTCCCTTGTCACCGGTGAAGGTATGGCTGACGGAACGGGCGGCGGCGGGGTCCGTGGTATCCACCGTGGTGGAGTAGACGACGGTGGTATCCTGACGGATCTCCACGTTCAGGATGCCCAGCTCCGGATTCAGGTACTCGCCGGGGATATCGAACGTCACCGTCTGCTCCGTGGTCTGAGACGGCTCGGGGCCCTTGCTGACGGTAAAGACGATCTCGGTGCCGGGGGCTACCTCCGTTTTGGGAGCGAGGCTCTGGCGGATGACGCTGCCCTCCGGCACGGTGGCGTCGTACTCATACTGGTGAGCGCCCACGGTGAGACCGGCGTTCTCGGCCTGCAGGGCGGCATCGTCCACGCTGAGACCGGCGTAATTCTGCACGGTGACGGGCTTGGTCTCCGGCCCCTTGCTGACGGTCAGCAGGATGCTGTCGCCCTTCTTGATGCTCTCACCGGCGGCGGGGGTACTGCTGATGACCTTACCGGCGGCATACTCATCGGAATACACCTCCCGGATCTGGACGTTCAGGTTCAGATTCAGGTTCGTCAGCTCCACCTTGGCGGCCTGCACATCCTCGCCCAGAACGTTCACCATGAGGTTGGTCTCCTCCTTGGCGCAGATCCAGACGGTGATCTTCAGGTTATTCTTGCGGACATGGCCGGACTTGGGGTCCTGCTCGATGATCTGGCCGGGCTGATAGTTGCTGTCGGCCTTGCTGCCGGCCACCTCGATCTGGAACACGCCCTTGATGCCCTCCATCTGCTGGGCCTCCTCCACGGTCTTGCCCAGAACATCGGGAACCTTATAGGACTGGGCGGCGGGGTTATCGTTGATGCCGCTGAACACGAACTTGAACAGCAGGAACACCACCAGCAGCGCTGCGGCAAAGCCGCCCACCACGATGGCGATGAGCTTTTTATCCCGCTTTTTCTCCTCCGCCGGGGTGCGCTCCTTGCGGGCGGCCTGAATGGCAGCGGTGGGGATGGCCTGCGTAGGCTCGTGATCCTCCGGTTCCTCCAGATCGGCACGGATATAGCCAAGGTCCACGGAGTTATTCTTGCGGAACTTCTCCAGATCCTCCAGCATGGCATCCGCCGAGGGGTAGCGCTTCTCCAGATTGGCGCACATGGCCTTCATGCAGATCAGCTCCAGCGCCTCCGGGATATCGGGATCGATCTCACGGGGGGCCAGTGGGACGGAGCTCAGGTGCTGGATGGCCACGGACACGGCGGACTCCCCCTCGAAGGGCAGACGTCCGGTAAGCATCTCATAGAGCACCACGCCGGCGGAGTAGATATCGCTGCGGGCGTCGGTGCGGTCACCTCTGGCCTGCTCCGGGGAGATGTAGTGGACGGAGCCCAGAGCCTCCTGCGTCAGGGTCTGGCTGGCGCTGGCCAAACAGGCAATGCCGAAGTCCGTCACCTTGACGCTGCCGTCCCGCAGGACCATGATGTTCTGGGGCTTGATGTCCCGGTGGATGATGCCCCGGCTGTGGGCATGGCTCAGCGCCCGCATGATCTGGGTGATGAAGTGCAGCGCCTCCCGCCAGTCCATCTTGCCACGGCGCTCCATGTACTGCTTCAGGGTGATGCCGTCCACCAGCTCCATGACGATATACTCCGTGTCGCCGCTGCGGGACACGTCGTACACCGACACGATGTTGGCGTGGGACAGCTGGGCCACCGCCAGAGACTCGTCCCGGAAGCGGCGGCGGAAGTCGGCGTTCTCCGCCAGATCGTTTTTCAGGATCTTCACCGCCACCATTCGGTTCAGGCGGTGGCACTTGGCCTTGTAGACGTTGGCCATACCGCCGCTGCCGATGAGCTCCAATATCTCATAGCGGTTATCCAGCATTTTTCCGATATATTGATCCATAGATGTCATCTCCTTCAGATATTCATAAGCAGCACAGCAGTGACGTTATCCGGCGCTCCCCGCTGACGGGAGAGGGCCAGCAGCCGATCCAGACACGTGTCCAGCGGCTCGCTGTGAATCACCTCGAAGAGAAGCTCCTGATCGGACACGGTATTTATCAGTCCGTCGGAGCACAGCAGCAGGAAGTCCCCCTGCTGCCATTTCAGCGGGAAGGCATCCGCCGCCACACCGGGTTCCGTCCCCAGCGCCCGTGTGATGAGGTTGCGGCGGGGATGGTGCCGGGCCTCGTCACGGGTCAGGTCGCCCTTTTCCACCATATCCTCCACCACGGAGTGGTCCCGGCTCACCTGCCGGATGCCCTCACGGGTGATGTGGTAGGCCCGGCTGTCGCCCACGTTGCTCACCAGCGCCAGATCGTCCCGGACCACGGCGGAGACCAGAGTCGTCCCCATACGCTCAAAGCCCGGATGGGCCAGCCCGTACTCCCGGACGGCGTCGTTGGAGAGAGCCACGGCGTAGCCCGCCGCCTGCTCCAGCTGTCCGGCGCTCATGCCGGGGCGCAGGCTCCGGCTCAGCTCACGGGTGAAGGTCTCCACCGCTATGGCGCTGGCCATCCGCCCCCCCTGCGTGCCGCCCATGCCGTCGCAGACCACCGCCACGGTGTAGCCGTCCGGCGTCAGCACGGCGCAGGCATCCTGATTCTCGCTGCGTACCAGACCACGGTCCGTTACGCTCCATGTTCTCATTGCAGGTCTCTCCCTTCCTCCATGGCCTTGCGGCGCAGCTGGCCGCAGGAGGCGTCGATATCGCCGCCAAGGCTCCGCCGCACGGTGGCGGTGACGCCATGGGACTGTAATCTCTTTTGAAATGCCGCTGTGCGGCGGCTGGGCTTGAAGGGGCTCTCCACCACATCGTTCAGGGGGATGAGGTTCACGTGGCCCGGCATCCCGGCGATGCGCCGGGCGATGAGGTCCGCCTGCCAGTCGTGGTCGTTGACGCCATCGATCATAGCGTACTCAAAGGAGATGCGGCGGCCCGTCTTTTGGAAGTAATCGTGGCAGGCGGCGAACAGCTCCTCCACGTCATAGGCCCGGTTCACGGGCATGATGCGGGAACGAGTCTCGCTGTCCGGGGCGTGGAGGGACACCGAGAGCGTCAGCTGGAGCTGAAGCTCCGCCAGACGCCGGATGCCCGGTATCACGCCGCAGGTGGACAGGCTGATGTGCCGCATCCCGATGTTCAGCCCCTTGGGGTGGTTCACCAGCGTCAGAAACCGCAGCACGGTATCCATGTTGTCCAGAGGCTCTCCAATGCCCATCAGCACGATATTGGAGATCTCCCGGCCGGAATCCATCTGGGTGAACAGCACCTGATCCAGCATCTCCGAGGGGGTCAGGTCACGGACCTTTCCGGCGATGGTGCTGGCGCAGAAGGCGCAGCCCATGCGGCAGCCCACCTGAGAGGAGATGCACACGGTGTTGCCGTGGTGATACTGCATGAGCACCGTCTCGATGCAGTTGCCGTCCGCCAGCTCCCACAGGTACTTGACGGTGCCGTCCAGACGGGACTCCTGCTTGCGGGCCACGGTGGGGGCGGTGATATGGAACGTCTGCGCCAGCTGCTCCCGCAGCGCACGGGGCAGATCGCTCATCTCTTCAAAGGAGGTGACGCCCCGGTGCAGCCAGGTAAAGACCTGACCGCCCCGGAAGGCGGGCTGTCCCATCTCCCGCAGGGTATGGGTCAGCTCCTCCATCGTCATGGATTTGATGTCAGTCATGCTTTCCTCCGCATTCGGCAGATGTAAAAGCCGTCGGTCCCCAGCCGCTGGGGCCACAGGGTCGCCTCCCCGTCACACAGGCCCACGGGACCCGGCAAGGTGAAGGTCTCCCGTCGGAACTCCGGGTGGCGGGAGAGGAACACGTGGATGATCTCCTGATTTTCCTCCGGCAGCACCGTGCAGGTGGAGTACACCAGCACGCCACCGGGACACACATAGCGGCAGGCATTTTCCAGAATATCCCCCTGAATGGCCGGAAGCTGGGCCAGATCACGGGGGTTTTTATACCGGATATCCGGCTTTTTGCGGATGATGCCGAGCCCCGAACAGGGGACGTCCGCCACTACCACATCCGCCTGCTCCAGCCATGCGGCGTGCTCCTCCCGTGCGTCGGCCAGTGCCGTGCGGATGCTGGTGATGCCCAGACGCTGGGCGCCGCTGTCGATGAGCTTCAGCTTGTGGGGGTGGACATCGCAGGAGAGGATCTGGCCCCGATCCCGGCGGTCCATGGCCATGGCAAAGGACTTGCCGCCGGGAGCGGCGCACACGTCCAGCACCCGATCCTCCGGGGCCGGAGCGGCCACGGTGGCCACCAGACGGGCGGCTGCATCCTGTACGGTGAAGCGGCCCTCCCGGAAGGCGGACAGCTGCTCCAAATCGCCGGTGCCGCTGACGGAAAAGCATCCCGCCAGCCACGGGTGGGGTTCCACCTGTGCGCCGGTCTGGCGCAGCAGCTTCTCCAGCTCCTCCGGGGTACCCTTCAGGGGGTTTGTCTGGATGGTAGTGGGTACTACCTGATTGTTCATACGGAGATACGCCTCCGTCTCCTCCTCGCCGATGAGGGAAAGCAGACGCTCCACCAGCCACCGGGGGTGGCTGTATCGCAGGGAGAGAGTCTGCGCCGGGCTGCCCTTGGGCAGGGGCGGCATATCCTCCCGATTGGCGGCAAATTTCCGCAGGATGGCGTTGACCATACCCGCCGCCTTTTCCCGGCGGTGGCGCTTGGTCATCTCCACGGCCTCGTTGACGGCGGCACGGGGCGGCACCTTATCCAAAAACAGGATCTGGTAGCCACCCAGCCGCAGGATGTTTCGGATGACGGACTCCAGCCGCTCCGGGCGCTGGCTGCACCAGCAGCCGATATAGTAGTCCAGCAGCATCCGGTTCTGGATCACCCCGTAACACAAGCGGGTGGCCAGCGCCGCATCCCGGCTGTCCAGCTTATTTTTGGCGATGGTGCGCTTCAGGCCGCCGTCGGACCATGCGTTGGCGCTGTCCACCTGCATCAGGACCTCCAGAGCGGTCTCTCTGGCGTCCGGCTTTCTCACTTTTTGCATCACAGAGAGATTATAAGATTGATTATCAGATCATCAGAGATGAAGCGCAGGAACAGGCAGCATTGTCTGCAGATCATTTTGATGAAAAAGACAGAACAGAACCTACGGATGCACATATCCGATATAGTAAAAAGAAACAGAAATATGTGTTGGTGAAACAGGTTTCCGGAAATCAGATTGATGAAAACAGGCTATTAAGCTATGTGGAGGAAACTCTGGATAAAGATTTCGAAACAGAATTGCTTACATCTGATGTAAAGATGGAATTAAACGAGGAAGTTTACCGGCAGCCGGATATTGAAGAATCAGGCGAAATGAAGCAGAAGGTGAAGAAGTTAAACAGCCTGTTGAAAAAATACCGCAGTACAACAGTTTCTTATCTGTTTGGCGAGGAAACGCAGGTGCTGGATTCAGACACGATCAGTTCCTGGCTGCAGATTAAAAATAGTGGTATAAGCATTGATAAGGATGCGGCTGCAGATTACATATCGAATATGGCAAATAAATATAATACCATTTATGTGCCGCGTACTTTTCATACATCGCTGGGAACGGATGTTACGGTTTCTGATAATGAATATGGATACAGGATCGATCAGGATGCAGAGCTGACACAGCTTCTTGAAGATCTTAAAAGTGGTGAAAATGTATCCAGAGAGCCGGTGTACAGCAGCAGTGGCATGAAGAGAAACGGAACAGATGACTTGGCAGGCAATTATATAGAAGTCAGTCTTGATTCACAGCATTTATGGCTGTATAAAGATGGTGCGCTGGTTACGGAAACAGATATTGTCAGCGGTGCGCCGACAGCAGAACGTGAGACATACAGAGGGGCATGGCCAATAGCATATAAGGCAAGTCCGTTTACGTTAAGCAGTGAAGAATACGGATATGCGGAAACGGTCAAGTACTGGATGCCGTTTGTTTATGGGCAGGGACTTCACGATGCATCATGGCAGTCTGCATTTGGCGGAAACCGATATAAGACAGGACATGGAAGTCACGGCTGTATCAATCTGCCGGAAGATCAGGCGGCATTGATATATAATACAATCGATGGAGGATATCCTATTATTATTTATTAAAGATATATAGGATGGATTTTATCTGTCTGATCAAAGAGAAAGAATAGAGGAGGTACAAACATGGAATTTCAGAATCTGATTGAAAAGAGGCGGAGTGTTCGTAAATACGCAGAGGAGAATACTGTGACTAAGGAGGAAATTCTGAGTATGATAAAAACTGCTCAGGAGGCACCTTCATGGAAGAATTCTCAGACAGGACGTTATTACTGTATTATGGATGCGAAGGATGTGGATCAGTTCAGACGGGAATGTCTGTCGGAAATGAATGCAGGCAAATGTGAAAATGCAGTGTTGCTGGTCAGTACTTTCGTACATAATAGAGCAGGTTTTCAGAAAGATGGAACAGCGGATAATGAACTTGGAAATGGATGGGGATGCTATGATCTCGGGCTGCAGAATGAGAACCTGATATTAAAGGCTGAAGAACTGGGATATGGAACTCTTATTATGGGGATCAGGGATGCGGATAAGATCAGAGAATTTTGTTCTGTTCCGGAGACGGAGACAGTTGTTGCAGTAATTGCGGTAGGAGTTCAGGGGGAAGAGCCTGGACGGCCAAAGAGGAAGGATACAGAAGAGATAGTGAAGTTTTTGTAAGATCAGCTAAAAAGGGACGCAGCCCCAAACAATTCTCTTCGGCTCGGTTTCGGGTCTTAAGAAAAACTAAGCCCGGGAAGATCAGCTAAGAGGGACGCAAGCTCAAATCATTCTCTTCGGCTCGGTTTCGGGCCTTAAGAAAAGCTAAGCCCCGGAAAATCTGCTAAAAGCATTCACAGATAACTCAAACTCGCCGCGAAGCGGCTCAGACAGTGAGTGATCTGCGAATAACGCAGATTTCCCGGGGCTAAGTTTTTCTAAAGGCCCTGCAAATGTCGCCGAAGAGAATGATTTGAGCTTGCTGGCTGTTGGCTGTGACAGAGATGGCTGAAAGAGAAGCGGGATGGTGGTCTGTTAGTTTGGCGGAATAGAAAAGTTTTCTATATATAGTATGAAGGGGACGGAAAAGCTGGGGTGTTGTGTATATATGGTATATGGATGCTGCATGATATAGGAAGGGTAGATGGGGAGGATGGTTGGAATTCCGGTGTCAGATAGACTGGATGTCTGTTGGGAATTTAGTGGAGATTAGGGTGAAAATATAAAAAGTTTGTCAAATTATGAAATTAACTGTTGACAGGGGCTGCTTTCGGTGTTATATTAGTTGAGCTGTCGGAAATAATTGTTTCTTGAAAAGAGACAATTTAAGATGATTTCTGAAAGAAAAAAGAAATTGAAAAAAGTGCTTGACAACTTAAAACGAATATGTTAAAGTAATCAAGTCGCTTGAACAGAGCCGACAATCACAGATCAGAAGAACAGTTCCGAAATCCGGAAGAGTTCGAAAAACTTTGAAAAAAACTTGAAAAAAGTTCTTGACAAAGAAAAAGAGATGTGATAAAGTAAACAAGCTGTCGCAAGACAGACAACCTTGATAACTAAACAGTGAAACACATACGATTCTCGAAAATTCTTTACATTTTTAAGAACGGTTTGAAAAACCAAAAACAGTAAAACGAGAGATAGCTAGTTGTTATCTTGAGTGAATCAAACATTTTATCAGAGAGTTTGATCCTGGCTCAGGATGAACGCTGGCGGCGTGCTTAACAC
>OGWV01000634.1_pt1 | contig 21643 bp, 14 predicted proteins | sample 1576081 | NCBI WGS metagenome assembly OGWV01 (sample SAMEA3541541, study PRJEB24748) | human gut metagenome | biome: human gut; feature: human-associated habitat; material: faeces | place: China | collected 2012 | reverse complement strand
TATCCTTGAACGCAAGGAATATCTGGGGCATACGGTAAACTTCAAGACCGAGAAAATCTCCTACAAGGTTAAATCCAGCGTGGAGAACCCGGAGGAAAAACAGGCGGTATTTGAGAACACCCATGAGCCGATTATCGACCTTGCCACATGGGAGCGTGTGCAGGAATTACGCAAGCAGCGCAAACGCCCCAACCGCTATGATGAAGTGGGATTGTTCTCCGGCATACTCTTTTGTGCCGACTGCGGCAGCGTTATGTACCAGCAGAGATACGAAAACAAGACCCGCAAGCAGGATTGTTATATCTGCGGCAATTACAAGAAGCGTGTCAAAGACTGTACGGCGCACTTTATCCGCACCGACCTTTTGACAGCGGGCGTGACCGCCAATCTGCGGAAAGTGACCAGCTATGCGGAGAAGCACGAAAAGCAGTTCATGAAGCTGCTGATCCAGCAGAACGAAGACGGCGGCAAGAAGCGCAACGCAGCCAAGAAAAAGGAGCTGGACGCAGCCGGAAAGCGTATAACGGAACTGTCTGCCATCTTCAAGCGTCTGTATGAGGACAGCGTAGCCGGGCGCATTTCAGACGACCGCTTTATGGAATTGTCGGCAGACTATGAAGCCGAGCAGAGCCAGCTCAAAGAGCGTATCGCAGAGCTGCAAGGGGAACTCTCCAAAGCGCAGGAGGCAAGCGTCAATGCGGAAAAGTTTATGAACATTGTCCGCAGCCACACCAACTTTGAAGAACTGACCCCTACCCTGTTGCGTGAGTTTATCGAGAAAATCGTGGTGCATGAGTGCAGCTATGACGAGAACAAAACCCGCAGGCAGGATATTGAAATCTATTATTCTTTTGTCGGCAAGGTAGACTTGCCCGACTAATGCCCGACCTATCCGACAAACCTCTTTCGTGCCGGATAGGAACGGCAAAATTTTTTACACTTCTATTACTTCTTTATAGCACATAAGCAAAGCCCCACGGTATTTAACCCGCGGGGCTTTTTTCTTAAATTTTATCGTATTGGCAGCATATACAGCTTCTCCCGTTTCATTTTGTGATATTCTACAATAATTTTCTTTTAGAATAACACAAACCGCCACTTAGTTGCGCAATTTAGCCAACCAGGTCATTGCATTATATACAAATTGCGCTGTGCTTTCTTGTAAAAATAGTCCAACGGCGCTTTGACAAAATCAAAAAAATACTATATTGTAGAGACATACAAAGGAGAATGTTCACAATGAATTCCCCTTTATCAATAACTGGAGGTACATAAAATGCTGCTGATTAAAAACGCCAACCTGGATGGGACCGGCAAAATCGTTGATATTCTCATCGGTGATGACGGAAAATACAAGGAAATTGCCGGGCACATCGAAGCACCCGCCGGGGTCGAAACTATCGATGCCACTGGTATGATGGCTTGCCCCACCTTTGTAAATACCCATATGCACTTTGATAAGGCCTACACTTCTTATGAACAGGGCCGTGAAAGCTATGGCAAGGGCAACTGGATCTCTTCTACCGAAGAAACCCTGGAAGACTCCATCTATGTCATGCACGACCGTATCCGCAAGTATACTCCTGAGGCCGTAGCTGCCCGGGCTGAGCGCGCTATCAAGGATTGCGTTATGTATGGTACCACCAAACTGCGCACCAATGTGGATATCAGCACCCTGGATCCTAACCTCAACGCTCTGAAGGGTGTTCTGATGGCCAAAGAAGCCACCAAAGATATCTGCGATCTGCAAGTCATCGCTTTCCCTCAGGAAGGTATCATCTGCGATCCTGGCACCGATAAGCTGCTTGAGGAAGCCATGGAAATGGGCTGCGATGTTATGGGTGGCATGCCTGCCGCTGAAATGCTGGATGAGCATTCCCGCGAACATGTGGATTTCGTCTTCAAGATGGCCGAAAAATACAACTGCCTCATCGATATGCACATCGATCAGTCCAAAGATATGTTCGATCGTTCCCTGGAATACACCGCCTGGCTTACTATGCAGCATGGCTGGCAGGGCCGTGTAACCGGCGGTCACTGCACCTCCATCACCTACCAGAACCAGGCCCACGCCATCAAGGTTATGAAGATGCTTAAGCAGGCGGATGTCAATGTCTGCGCCAACACCCAGACCCTCGCCATCATGGGCATTGACCCCGAACCCCGCACCCGCGGTGTTACCCGCATTCGTGAGATGGTGGAAATGGGTATCAATGTTGTCACCGCTCAGGATACCATCTGTGATGGTTTCCACCTTTACGGCACTGGCGATCCCTTGGATTACGGTCTGGTTGGCTGCTACTGCGCCCAGTACAATACCCCCGAAGCTGCCCGTACCATGTGGAACATGCTCACCAAAGCCTCTGCTCGCGTATTCGATCCTGAAATGAAGTACGGCATCGAAGTAGGCAACGATGCTGACTTGAACCTGGTAGAAGCCCCTAATGTCCACGATGCCATCCGCACCCGCGCTTCCCGTCCCTACATCATCCGCCACGGTAAAGTCATTGCTTCCTTCATCCGTCGGGCTCAGCTGCTGTAATGCTGTAATGCTGTAATGCTGTAATGCCGTCTTGTTCTCTTCTCTTTATATAGGCCCCCTCATATTCCCAAAGCCCAACGGCACCGGTATCCCCGGTGCCGTTGGGCTTTGTCATCATCTTGCGTTCCATACAAAAGAGATCGCCCTGCACCGAGGAATTATTCCTGCCGTACAGGGCGATTTATGAGGCTTTTATTTCACTATTATTTCAATCTGCTCTGCGTCAGTAGTGGCCACAGCTCCTCCACATTCCTTTGGTTAAGCGTAATAGGGTCCACCGAAACATACTTTGGTGTTGGTTTTCCCAGCAGCGCACACGCTGCCGAATACACCATCAGATGTCCCATTTCAATTGGCCTTGAAGAGACAATGCCCATTCTTCCGCTGGTCACCTGCAGCATTCGCTGCGCAACGGAACTGTTGATCTGGCTGGTGACAACTACTACATCATCACGGCGGTTCGCGTGCAGCCATCCACTGATCCGAGCCGCCGCACCTGCATTCTGGATAAACAGGCCCTGCATCTCAGGATAGCGGCGGTACAGCTTCTCAAAATCATCCACAGAATAATGATCATTGATTTCTAATTGCTCCAACACCTGTATTCTGGGATAGTCACCATGCAGTGCGGTAATTAATGCTCGGACACACTGCTGAGCACCCGCTGCTGTGTTTTTATCCACCAGCATTACCAACCGCTGCATCTGCCGGGACAACATCTGCTCCGCCAGGAATTGCGCCGCCTGCCGCCCTTTTTCCTCATCATTGGTGGTAATGCAGCAGTGGAACACAGATCCAGGCAGATCAATCGGCAGATGTGATCCCAAAATCAATGGGATATCGCTACCCCTTTTTAACCGTTGAAAGGTCTCCACCATCCCGCTATGATCATTGGAAACGCTGATGATCGCATCCGCACCGTTTTGCAGTAACCACACCAGTTGATTCTTTTCTACCCCGCTGTTCATTCTGGCATCCTGTACCGGCAGTAGATCCAGGTTCAAATTTGCAGCGACCTCCCTTATTCCCTGCAAAATCATCTGGGAATAAAGTGTTTCTGCCTGTGCAAAAGAGACACCAATCCGACCGGTACGCTTCTGCATCAGCATTTTTTCGGTTATGGTTAATGATACAGCACTTTCACTGCTGGCCGGATGCCCCTGCAGGTCCCGCGGCAGTACACTGGTAGAATGGCGGATTATCAATTGCGGAGCACAAACAATTCTTTTATCTGGCCCATCGCTGCTTTCCAATACACTGCGGAATACCTCCGGATTTAGACGAACATAAGTAACTGCCGGATTATAACCCTGTATATAGTCATCGTCATCAATGGCGATCCAGCTGAAGTCTTCCGGTACGCGGCGTCCACTGGCAAAGCAATATTTTGTTACCGCCATAATGCCCGGTACACCCACCGAAATCACGGCGGTCCCCAGGCTTTCCTGCTCTGGCAGTCCGGAGTTCTTCTCTCCGCCCAGCCATATTATATTATCCTGATTTAGGCGTACTGCATAGCGTTTACTGCACCATTCCAACGCCCGCAGGATCTGCTCCTGACAGTACCGGTTCAAATCTCCTCCCACCACAGTAATATTGGTGTGCTCGCACCGGATCAGATGCTCCAGCGCAAGGTGCATGGCGCCCTCATAATCCAAGGTCAAATGGCGTTGGTCGGTGCGTTCTGGTGGCACACTTTGGTTCAGCAGCAGAATGCTGCCCGGTTCAACAGGATTTATCGCTCTATCACCGCATTTATACTCCACCGATTGATGCACCAATACACGGTTCAGGTGGTACTGCTTCATATATCTATGCAGCTGCTTTTCCGTCAGCGATCCATCTACCGAGATCGTGATCCATTCGTACCGTCCGGACATCCGCACATAGGATCGGCATCCACATACTGTCAGCAACCGCCGGTCAATGATAAGACCCATACAGCCGCGCTTGGCCGCTGTTGGTTCCTCTCCTCTGTTGCGACAGCGCAGCGGTTCATAGCCCAGCTCATCTACCACAGCCATCACCCGTTCTGTAATCTCCGGGCTCACATACCTCGTCCGGTTAAGAACATGGGAGACCGTGGTGGCAGAAACGCCGCTGGCCTTCGCAATATCGTATATTGTCGCCATATTTCTCCTTTTAAATGTTGTTTTCTCTCTTGGCAGCCCAAATTGCCGCCTTATGTTTTCTCTTTATTTCAAGTTACTGCTTTTGCTGCTCCGTTTTCAGCAGCGCATACCTTCTCCGGGATTCTCTCACATCAAAGACAGTACACACAGCGATGCCCAATATACCGCCCACCAGCGCAGAGATCCACCGACTGATTCCAAAGGCCGAACCAGCCACAACACCCAGGCCAAGACCCAACAGGAGCCCCACCTTCACCATCGCGCGTGTTTTTTTCTCACTGCACCATACCTCTACATTGGGAGTCTTCTCATGCTCATGCTCCACCCAGTGGCCAAAACCGCTCTTACGCAGCAGCCCGTGGAATATCTCATCATCCCTTTGCGGGTGTGCCAGCATAATGGTCACACTCTTATTAGCAAAGGCCCACCCACGCAGGGTATTCAGGGCCTCGGTCATATAGCCTTTTCGGCGGTACGCCGGCTTAATAAACCCGTTCAGCTCCACCGCTTCGGTATCGCTGGGTCGTCCCAAAAAGTACAAATATCCCACCAGGTGCTTGTCCTCTTTTTCTGTGATGATCCACAGCGTATAAAAGGACATATACTCCTGATCCGCCATCATTTTACGGTATTGCTCCTCTGCCAACATGACCCATTCGCCGTATTTGGCATAATCATCCGGCACCAAAGAAAGGCTCCTGCATAATTCATTCGGATCATCCCTCAGCAGGTTCATCTGTTCCGGCAGCAGCGGATAAAGGATCAGATTCTGGCTCTCCAGCTGTGGCTGCTTTTTCTGCTTTTTCATTTGCTTCCTCCGTCAAAGTTCTCAAAAATGAACTACTCTCTTAATCATATTATAGATGAATCGATAAATTAAATCAATTTATGTTATCACTTTTTACGCACTATCCACAATAAACAATTTTTACCTCAATTCTTTTTGCTTTTTGTGCATATAATTATTATTTTCCTTGATTTTAATAGCCTAAATGCGCAACTTGCGTAGCTAAGATGTTAAAATGCAACAAAATTATACCCATTATATTACATTTTTCGCTTTGACGAATGGAAAAAACAAGTGCTAATATACTACTTGACCAAGGTGTGCACAGGGATAATGGCGAAAACCGACGGCACATTAGGTCAAAAAATGTATAGAGAAAAAAGGAGAGTCACTATGTATCAGCCTGAACAGCCGGTATTCGATCAAGCCATCGAATCCAACATTGAGATCACCTACGGCATTGAAGATGTGCCCAAGCCCTGGTGGAAATCTCTCTACTTCGCCCTGCAGATCACCCTTGTAGACTTTACCCCCTTTGTATGGGGCGGTATGTTTGTCTCCCTGGCCGGTCTGGATGCTGCCACCGTTCTGCCCACCATGATCAGCGCATGCTTCCTGGTCATGGGTATCTGCACACTGATCCAAACTACCATTGGTAACCGCCTGCCCATTGTTCAGGGCCCGTCGGCTTCCCTCGCCTCCTCCATGGGCAGCGTAGCCGCTACCTATGGTCTGCCCGCTGTCTGGGGCTCCGTCATTGTCGGCGGCGCACTGGAAACTCTGCTGGGCGGCGCCCGCATTATGAGCAAGATCCGCAAATTCCTGCCCCCTGTTGTAGTTGGTTCCGTAGTAGCAGCTATCGGTTATGTAGCTGCCCGTATCGCTGTTCAGTGGACTTTCTCCTCTCAGGATGCTAAGAGCCTCATCATGGCCGCTGTAGCCTTCCTGCTGGCTCTGGTTCTTAAGTTCCGCGGTGGCAAAGGTCTGCTTTCCCAGGGCTTCATTCTCATCACCGTTATCATTGTTGGCGTTGTTGGCGCCTCCGCTCTTGGCGTGTTCAATTGGGAAGCCGTTCACAATGCTCCTTGGTTCGCACTGCCCAAGCTGTTCCCCTACACTGGTCTGGAAGGTCAGAGCGGTTCCACCATCGCCTTTGTTGGTGCCGCTATCGTCGGCGGCTTCTCCGGCTATATTGCTTCCATGTTCGAATCGGTTGGTGACTACGCCGCTACCTGCGCTGCCTGCGATGAGGTCTATCGCATTAAGCACATCGACCGCGGTATCTTTGCCGAGGGTCTTGGCTGCGTGATCTCCGCTTTCTTCGGCGGTCTGCCCTGCACCAGCTACACCCAGAATATCGGCATCATTTCCGCTACCGGTGTTTGCTCCCGCCGCGTCACTCAGATCGCTGGCGTAATCTTCCTGGCATATGGTCTGTGCCCCAAGCTGGCCTATATTCTTTCCGGCATTCCGCGTTCTGTTATCGGTGCTGTATTCCTTATCTCTGCCGCTACCATCATGTTCTCCGGCATTGATTCCATCATCAGCGATAAACGCTCCCTGCGCAACACCTTGGTAGCCGGTACTACTTTAGCACTGGCCATCATGCTGCCTTACCACTGCGCCTCTACTTACAGCGCCTGGGCCAAGAGCCTGCCGGCGTTCCTCAATATGCTCTGCACCTCCACCGTGTTCATCGCGGTCGTTGCAGGCGTACTGCTCAATCTTATCCTCAACTATGTCCTAAAGGACAAGAACGAAAAGTAAGCTAGCTCCTCCTCAATGGTACTCATACAGCACAAGCCCCTCCCAAATCGGGAGGGGCTTTGTCACCGCAAAACTGATATCACCATTTTGGCTTTCATTATTGCTTCCAATATTCCTCCCACAGCCAACAATAAACCACTCAAAATCCACAGTGCCGCCTGACCACCTCCTTCTGCCCCGCTCATCTGCTCACAGCGGCTATGCGCCAAGTTGCACATCAAAATCAGCGCCACCAACTGCACCGTCCTTGGCAGAAGTATCCCCAACAAAATATATCCGATTCCGCCCAAACCCACCAACATCAGCAAAAAGCTGACCACTATTCCCTGCCCTATTCCATACAACACCAGTGCCACCGGAATCATTAAATTCCCCCATAGGCACCGCGCTGAGATCATCAGGTATAGCAGCAGAATCGCCATAAACAGCAGTCGCTCACGCCACAATGCCCACAGGCCCTGTTCCGGTATAGCCCGCAGTTGATTCACCAGGATCCGGCATGGGATAGACTCTGCCCCGCACAACACCGCTGCTATGCTGCCCAGTAGCACCCCTGCCGCAAAATATAAAAGATACTGAATTGTCGTCCCACGCTTCTTCCACAGGCTTTCCCGCCGCCCAGGTACTGGATAATGACTTTTCTTTCTCTTCGGCAACATTTTTCATCCTCCACATTTTGTTATCGCCGCTTGGGGTGGCTCATCTTTGCTTTGCTGCGGTGGTTTACTGCCAGGATGCACCCTATGGCGCCGCCCACCAGCATCAGCAGGCACTTATACAGTGCCAGCAGACCCACTTCATTTCTCGGAACTGTTAGGGAAATTGCCAGCAGCACCAGGTACATCATTCCGCCTGTCAGTGCTCCGTTCACGATGCCATTCTGTCGCAACTGCCGGCCGCAGCGGTAACCTGCTGCCAAGGTCCCAACCACCAGGGTGATCGTTACCATCGGCGCGGTCAACCCGCCCGGAATATCCTGCGCACTCATTACCAGGGCAAATACCGTCAACAATGCCAGCACCACAGCAGAACCCATTCCAGCGCTTATCGCAATTTCCCGCAACGGCGGGCCGCTCCCCTTCACCCCGTGGCCTTTCTCCCTGCTTTTGGGCATAAAAACGCCTCCCATCCGGATTGTCTGTTCAATCCTATGATGGGAGGCGATATTTTAGAAGAAATTACTTCGGCTCAGCAGTGGTGTTCTTGCCGCTGATGGCCCAACGAGCCAGGCGGACCTTGGAACGGTCGCTGCCGGTCTCAATAACGAGGGAATCCTCTTTCATGCTGACGATAATCCCAATGATGCCGCCGATGGTGACGATCTCATCGCCTACCTGCAGCTCGCTGCGCATCTTGGCAGTCTCTTTATCCTTTTTCCGCTGGGGACGGATGATGAAGAACCAGAATACAACGATGATCAAAGCCATCATAATGATGGAAGACCACATGGAACCGGAGCCAGAAGCAGTTTCAAGAAAAGCAATGTTCATATTGTTTTATCCTCCAAAAAAGTCTTTAACAAATATTATAGAGAATTACCGGTCATTTTGCAAGTAAAATCCGGAGAAAATATTGTTCTATTCCGCACTTTTATATTCTCTTACCCAGTATTGGCACATGCTCGCGGTAGAAGCTCTCAAACCGTCCCTCATCCAGTGCTAACCTTATCTCTTCCATCAGTGTATTATAGAACCACAGGTTATGCATCACAGCCAGCCGCATACCAAGCATTTCATTGGCACGCATCAGGTGGCGCAAGTAGGCGCGGGTATGGTTACGGCACAGTGGGCACCCGCAAAGGGCATCCACCGGGCGGTCATCCGTTACATACTTAGCATTTTGGATATTAATGATCCCTTCCCAGGTAAAAAGATGGCCATGTCGGGCATTGCGGCTTGGCATCACACAGTCAAAAAGATCTACACCCCGGTGTACCGATTCCAAGATATTCACAGGTGTACCAACACCCATTAGGTAACGGATCTTATCTTTCGGGGCAAAGGGCTCCACAGCCTCAATGATATGATACATCTCTTCGGCGCTCTCGCCCACTGCCAGTCCACCGATGGCATAGCCGTCCAGGCCCATCGCAGCAATATCCTTCATGTGCTGCACCCGAATATCCTCATAGGTGCCGCCCTGGTTGATGCCAAACAGTAGCTGGTGTGGATTCACAGTATCCTCCAGGCTGTTCAGCCGGGCCATTTCCTTTTGGCAGCGCTCCAACCATCGGGTCGTCCGTGCTACCGATTTCTGCACATAATCCCGGGGCGATGGGTTTTCGATACATTCATCAAATGCCATTGCAATGGTAGAACCCAAATGCGACTGGATCTGCATGCTCTCCTCTGGTCCCATAAAAATACGATGTCCATCGATATGGGAGGCAAAGGTCACTCCCTTTTCCTCGATATGCCGTAGCGATGCAAGCGAAAACACCTGGAACCCGCCACTGTCGGTCAGGATTGGTCCCTGCCAACCGGTAAACCTGTGCAGCCCTCCCAGCTGACGCACCACATTATCACTAGGTCGCAGATGCAGGTGATAGGTATTGCACAGCATCACCTGGCACTTCAGCTCCTTCAGGTCATAAGCGGAAATACCGCCCTTGATGGCAGCCGCCGTCGCCACATTCATAAAGGCTGGCGTCTGCACCGTACCATGTACGGTGGTAAGCGCTCCCCGCCGGGCTGCTCCTTCTGTCAGTTTCAGTTGATACATTCTTTTTATTCCTCTCTTGTCAGTGTTACACATACCAGCTCCGGCGGGTTAAAGAGCCGAATTCCCATTCGTCCCCGTCCCAGCCCCCGGCTCAGGATCATCGTTTTATCTCCTATTTGGTAACTTCCTCCATCATATTCCGGGAACAAGATCGTCTCGGGAGAAAGAATCCCGCCCAGTACCGGCAGCCATACCATCCCACCGTGGATATGCCCGCAGAAGGTCACATCGGCACCCCATGCGGCGTATACCGGGAAGTAGTTTGGATTATGCGCCAACAGAATATTATACCCCTCCGGTGCCTCTCCCAGTATGGTATACATCGTTTCCTCCGTCACTGGGCGATAGTGGCTGGCATACTTGTGGTAATAATCCAGCTTGTACCACAGTCCCGTCAGGTTGATTCTGTCGCCGTTTTCCGCCGTAAGCTGCACCGTTTCATTATCCAATACTTGTACTCTGGATGCTGCCAACGCAGCACGGTAGCTTTCCCAGTCGGCGGTGGCCAGTCCTTCCTCATGGTTCCCACGGATATAGTAGACCGGATATTCCTCCGCCAGTGCACTGCACAGCGCCAATGTCACACTAAAGTCCTCATCATAACGGCTCACCATATCGCCGGTCATTACAATGATATCCGGTTCCTCCGCACGAATCGCTTTCAGCAATCGACCGTTCTCTTCTCCCAAGGACACACTGTGCAGATCAGAAAGCTGTACGATGTGATAGCCATTAAAGCCTTTCGGCAAGCTCTTCCCGCCAACGGTATATCGTACTGTTTTTAGTCCATAGTTGCTCCACCACAGTGACCAGCACAGCAAAAGAAAAATCGCCACAATTAAAATAAGCAGCAGCCAGTGTTTCTTCACTCAGTTTCTCCTATGCCAATAATAATGCCCGTCTGATAAAACAAATATATCATACCATAATAGTGTGCCCTTTTCAATTAAAATACCATTCGCCAAATCTTAATAAATAGAAAAAGCAGAATGACCACTTCCAGTCGTCCTGCTTTTGATTATACTCTCACCTCATTGCGAAACGGTGAACAATGCGTAGAAATACCCCTTGTTTGCCATCAACTCATCAAAGTGACCGCATTCCTCCATTGTGCCGTTCTTTATAGCCAGGATACCATCATACCGATGCAGCAGTGCCTCCTCCAGCATATGTGTAATGACTATGCGGGTCATACCGGTCAGGTCAAGAATATCCTCCGAGACCTATGGGCGGTCTGGGCATCCTGAGCACCGGTCATCTCATTAGAATAAATGTTTCCCCCACCAATGGTATTGCTTTTGGGCCAGCACCCGTCAAAGCCCCGCTCTTTTGCGGTTGTACCGGCAGAAGAAGTGTGCTATAATAGGCTGAAATGTAAAACACTATGGAATGAAGGTAAAAAGATGCAAGACCGTTTGATGACCAAGACATCCGACTATTATTACGACCTGCCGCAGGAACTCATCGCCCAAACACCGCTGGAGCGTCGGGACAGCAGCCGCCTGATGGTGCTGAATAAGGAAACCGGCGAGATCTCTCACCATGTATTTACCGATATCATTGACTACCTGAACCCAGGTGATGTGCTGGCGGTGAATAACAGCCGTGTCATGCCTTCCCGCCTGATTGGCAAGAAAGAGGATACGGATGGTGCCATTGAATTCCTGCTTCTAAAACAGCTGGGCAATGATGAATGGGAAACGATGGTGCGCCCAGGCAAACGGGCCAAGATCGGCGCTCGGTTTGTATTCGGTGATGGGCTGCTGCACGCCGAGGTACTGGAAATCCTGGAAGGCGGCAACCGTCGGGTCAAATTTGAATACGAGGGCAATAATATCTTTGCGGTGCTGGAGGAAGTTGGCCGCATGCCGCTGCCGCCCTACATCACCGAACAGCTGGAAGATGGTGAACGCTACCAGACTGTCTACAATAAGGTACTGGGCAGTGCTGCCGCCCCCACCGCCGGGCTACATTTTACCGAAGAACTACTGCAAAAAATTCAGGAGAAAGGTGTAAAGATAGCTTACCTGACACTTCATGTTGGCCTTGGCACCTTCCGTCCGGTGAAGGTAGACGATGTGACTCAGCATCATATGCACTCAGAACACTACTGGGTCTCGCAGGAGGCCGCTGATCTCATCAATGAGGCCAAACGCACTGGCCACCGTGTCATTGCCGTAGGTACCACCAGCTGCCGCACGCTGGAATCTGCCTATATTCCCGGGAAAGGACTGCGCGAGTGCAGCGATAATACCGATATTTTCATCTATCCCGGCTACCAGTGGAAATGCATCGATGCCCTTATCACTAATTTTCATCTGCCGGAAAGCACCCTTATCATGCTGGTCGCTGCCTTTGCAGGGTACGATCACATCATGAATGCCTACCATGAGGCTGTTAAAGAACGCTACCGGTTCTTCTCCTTTGGCGATGCCATGTTTATTACAAACGAAACGAAGCCCCAAAGGAACACCGGGCATTAAACGCTGTACTATCCCATTGAATATTCCATCTAAAAGAAGCAGGTCATTTTCAGTGATCGGCTTCTTTTTCGTTCCATTTTAATGACACGCTACTCCCTCTCATATACTAAGGATGAAAGGAGGCGTATTTCATATGAAACAAATTCTATTCCGCGGGGCAGCCACGGCACTGGTCACCCCAATGCAGCCAGATGGCTCTTTGGATTTAGAAACTCTCTCCCGCCTTACAGAATGGCAGATCCAAAGCAGTATCTCAGCGTTGGTGCCCTGCGGCACCACGGGAGAAGCCGCTACTCTCACTGATGAGGAACGCTTTACCGTCATCCAAACTGTAGCCAAAACCGCAGCTGGCCGGGTGCCGGTCATCGCTGGAGCCGGATGCAATGACACCGCCCGTGCCGAACAGAACTGCCTGGCCGCCGCGGCGGCCGGTGCCGATGCCCTGCTTCTAGTCACCCCTTATTACAATAAATGCACGCCCAAGGGCTTACAGTCGCATTTCGCGCGGCTGGCATCCGCCACACCGCTCCCGGTCATCCTCTATAATGTTCCGTCCCGTACCGGGGTGACCATCGATATGGAGAGCCGCCGGAAACTTTCCAAAGTTGATAATATCATCGGCCTTAAGGAAGCCAGTACCGATTTTAGCCTCATTCATCAACACCTGTTGGAACTTGGTGATACTCTCCCCCTCTATTCCGGCAATGATGACCTCACCCTGCCTCTGATGTCCCTGGGAGCCCACGGCTGCATTTCCGTCCTCAGCAATCTGCTTCCCCACAGCACCGAAACCCTCTGTCAGGCGATCTTGCAGAACGATCTACCGGCAGCCCGTTCCCTGCACTATTCCCTTCTTCCCTTGATGAAATCCCTCTTTTGCGAGGTCAACCCCATCCCTGTCAAAGCTGCCATGCCGCTTGTTGGTTTCCCTTGTGGCAGCTGCCGCATGCCACTTTCCCTCATAGAACCGGATCACCTTGCATTACTGCAACAACAATTTACTATGACGAAACAACTCGGACTCTGCTGAATTCTGCTTGCCACCGTGGGGCGTTTGCTTTATAATAAAATAAAACATACTACCCCACGGAGGCGATCCCTTGAACCTGACCGAAGAACGACTGCAATACCTGGAGCTTCTCTCTCAAAAGTTTCCCAGCCCTGCCCAGGTCTCTACCGAAATCATCAACTTAAATGCCATCCTCGGCCTGCCCAAAGGCACCGAACACTTTATCAGCGATATTCATGGTGAATACCGCCTTTTTCTTCATATTCTCAAAAATGCTTCCGGCTCCGTCCGACGCAAGATCTTCCAATGCTTCTCAGAGGAAGAAATGTCCACTGCCGAAATGGATGAACTGGCCACTCTCATCTATTACCCGGAAGAAAAGTTGGCACTCCTCAAAGAAGCTCATGGCTCACTAAACCAGGTCTGGTACACCACCACCCTGCTGCATTTGGTGCAGGTTTGCCGCAAGGCCACCAGTAAGTACACCCGCTCCAAGGTGCGCAAGGCCATGCCCCACGATTTTGCCTACATCATCGATGAGTTGCTCAATTACTCCGAAGCTGATGAGGATGACAACCGCACCACCTATGTCCACAATATCGTCCACAGCATCATCGAAATTGGCAGTGCCGATGCTTTCATCATCGCCATTTCGGAGCTCATCCAGCACGCGGTCATTGATAAACTGCACATTGTCGGCGATGTATTCGACCGCGGCAACGGCGCTCATAAGGTTATGGATACCTTGATGGAGTATAATAATGTCGATATCCAGTGGGGAAATCACGATATCCTGTGGATGGCGGCAGCTATGGGCCAGTGGGCCTCCATCGCCAATGTGCTGCGCAACTGCATCCGCTACAATAACTTTGATTCTCTAGAGGACGGCTACGGCATTAACCTGCGCCCTCTCACCCAGTTTGCGCTGGAAACCTACCGTGATGATCCCTGCACTCTTTTTCTGCCCAGCCACAGCAAGCGGGAAACTGAACTGAAGCAGCGCCGGGAAAATGATGAACTCACCGCCAAGGTGCACAAGGCCATCTCGGTCATCCAGTTCAAGCTGGAGGGCCGCATCCTGCGGGATCATCCCGAATATCACATGTCACACCGTCTCTTCTGGGAAACGATGGACTCCAAGACCCACCGTATCCAAATCGACGGTCATTGGTATGACCTCAAGGATTCCCACTTCCCCACCCTCTCACCGGAAGACCCCTATCGTCTCTCTCCGGAGGAGGAAACTGTCATGAACGATTTGGCCTTCTCCTTCCGTAATAGTATCCGGATGCAGCGTCATCTTAAATTTCTTTTGGATAACGGCTCCATTTATAAGGTCAATAATGGCTATCTGCTCTATCATGGCTGTATCCCCATGAATGAGGACGGCACCTTGCACTATTCCACCATCAATGGCAAAAAGTACGCCGGACGCGCCATGTTGGAAGCCTATAACCATATCATCCGGGTGGCCTCCTACGCACCCCGCCATACCGAGCTACGCAAAAACTCTTTGGATCTCATGTGGTACCTTTGGTGCGGCACCCACTCTCCCTTAAGCGGTAAGTATAAGATTGCCACCTTCGAGCGCTATTTCATTGCGGATGATACCGCCGGCAAGGAGGAGAAAGACCCCTATTACACATGGATTGAACAGGAAACCACCGCCATCCGCATTCTGGAAGAATTCGGAGCCGATCCCGTCCACGGCAAGATCATCACCGGCCATGTCCCGGTCAAAGCCGGCGAGTCTCCTGTCAAGGCCAATGGCCGTGTCATCAATATTGATGGCGGCATGAATGAGCGTCTCAATTCCGTCACCGGCGGCTGTGGCTATACCCTAGTCAGCAACTCCCACCAGCTGCTGCTGGCCCAGCACCATCCCATCAATATCAGCGAGGCCATGCGTAACAATGAAGATATGCACTCCGAGGTACGCGTGGTAGAAAAATTTCCACACCGCCAGCTCATCCGGGATATCGACGACGGTAAGGCCATTGCCCGCCGGGTAGCCGATCTGCAGGAACTGCTGGAGGCCTACCGCAGCGGCGCCATCACCCCCAAAGAATAACCCATCATAATAGTCCCGCACTCCTGATAGTAGAACCGCCCGATACAAAGCGGTCCTCTGTCGGGAGTTTTTTCTTTTCCCATGGCATATTTCGCCGGAAATTTGCGGAATCTTTGCAAAATTGCTGTGATCCTGTTGACATTCTCGCCAAAAAGTGTTTTACTATCCTCAGTATATTGGTTGATTAGCCAATAAATAATTGCTGGTAATTTTCCCACGGAGGTAGCTACAATGGATGGTATTTTGGAAAAATTCATGCGGGATGCCGCGCAGAACCCTGAACGGCCGATGTATGACTTTATGGATTGCGGAAGCGAGCCCTATGTTCACCACTATATAACGATTGGCGAAGCATGGCAGCATGCTATGGATATGGCCGCGGAGCTGCGTCAAAAGGGCGCCCGTCCCGGTGACCGCGCTATTATCCTTTCCATGCAGGATGCCGGAACCGTCTATGCCATTTGGGGCTGTATGATCGCTGGGGTGATCTTTACCGTTATCCCGCCTCCCATTGATGAAGGCAAGCTGGACCGTTTTGTCTCGGTACTCAAATCTTGTAAACCTCGCTTTCTCATCTCCAACGAAGGCATGGAAAAGGAGGCCGATACCAATGTGACCGGCTCACTGCTCAAAAAAGCCTTCCTCAATGTTGTGACACTCAAGCGCATCTACTCCGATAAGGTAAAACCCGCACCCCTGGGCAAATTGACTCCGCATGAAGCCGATGACCTGCTGTATTTGCAGTATACCTCCGGCTCCACCAGTGCGCCAAAGGGCGTTATGGTCACTTATGGAAACCTCATGGGCTGCATCGGTCAGTGCCTGGAGATCTTCGATTTCCAGCACACTAAGAACAATCTTGCCTCTTGGGTACCCTTTTACCACAATATCGGCCTCATCGTGGCCATTTTTCTGCCCGTCATTGCCGATACCGGCATCTCTTACTTTATCCCCACCCTGCAGTTTTTGGCCCGGCCCACCATCTGGCTGCGGGTCATCGCCGATTACAAGGTAAATATCACCGCAGCGCCCAATTCCGCCTATGAGGTTTGTACCCGACTCATCTCTCCGGAAGAAGCCAAAAAGTATGATCTTTCCCATGTCACCCACCTCATTAATGGCTCCGAATTTGTAAATGCCGCCACTGTGGACAAGTTCTGTGAATTGTTCCATATCTCAACGGATTGCTTTGCCCCCGGTTACGGACTTTCGGAGTGTGTTTGTGTTGGTACATTGGCCAGCCGGGATTTCCGCTGTCAGCATATCGATCTGGAATCCTATCGGGAAGGCCGCTTCGTTCCCTCCCCCACTGGAGAAAAGGACATTGTCAGCGTTGGGCGACCTGCGGGCAATATGGTCCTGGTCGCTATCCGTCCGGATGGTTCCCCCTGTGAACCCGGTGAAATCGGCGAGATCTGCATCCAGGGCAGCAGTGTGTGTGCCGGCTATTGGCAAAATCCCGAGGAAACGAAACGCTTCCAAACCATCATTCCTGGTTATCCGGGCCAGTTCTACCGCACCGGTGATATGGGTGTTCTGTATGAGGGCCAGCTCTATCTCACCGGACGAATCAAGGAAATGATTATTATCAGCGGCAAAAATATCTTCCCCGGTGATATCACCCTGCTGCTTCGCCAGGAAGGCGTTCCGCTCCCCGCCGATGCTATCGCGGTATTCTCCCTGCCTTCTCCGGAAGGTGAACATCCCATCCTCTGTGCCGAGTCCACTCCCGATGCGGATTATGCGGCCATTGCCGCCCAGGTCAACCGCCTGACAGCCCGGAATTTCGGTTTCTCCTTCTGGGATGTCGCCTTTACTCCGGCCGGCAGCCTTCCCCGCACCGATAACCGTAAGATCAAAACACTGGCGACCCATACCCTGTACGAAAGCGGCCGACTGCCCCTCCTTTACAGTAGCCGAAGCAGCGGTAATGCCACAAATCCCCAGCAGAGCGCACCCGCTGTCTCCCGGCAAAAAATCGAGCTCCCACCCAATGCTACCCCGGAGCAGATCCAGCCTATTATCAGTGCCATTTTCCGGGAAGTCCTGCCTGGCGTCTCCTTCGGTCCCAATGACAGCTTCCTCACCCTCGGTGGTGATTCCCTGCGCATGATGGAGCTGGTATGCGGCCTGGAACAGGACCTGGGCATCAATATTGATATCCGCTGCATAGCCGCCGATCCTACTGTTTCCGGCATATCTGCTTATCTCAGCGCATTGCTTTCCGGCCGGGAGCGGGATTTCCAGCCCGACCTGCGTGCAGAGTGTGTCCTGCCCGCAGAAATTGCCCCACAAGGCGAGTATACCTGCCAACCGCAGGATTGCCATACCGTATTCCTCACCGGCTCTACCGGCTTTTTAGGGGCCTATCTCATTCGGGCTCTCATCGAGCAGCGGAAGGATCATGGTATCAAAATTTATTGCCATGCCCGGGCCGCCACACCCGAAAAGGCTCTGGAGCGCATCATCAATAATATGAAGCGGTTCGAGTGCTGGCAGGAAGAATATCGCAAATATATCACTGCCGTCACTGGCGATCTGACCAAGCCCCATTTGGGTGTGACAGAGGAAAACTGGCAGCTGCTGACCCGTGAGGTCGATGCGGTTTATCATAATGGCGCTGTGCTCAATTTTGTATTTCCCTACCGGCAGATGAAGCCTGCCAATGTACTGGGCACTGCTGAATGTCTGCGGCTGGCCTGCGAAGGCCGTCCGAAATACTTCCACTATGTTTCCAGTTACAGCGTATACGATAACCCCAGTCATTTCGATCGCACTGTAAAGGAGGATGATCCGCTAGAATCTCCCGATGGCTACTTCCTCGGCTATTCCGAGACCAAATGGGTAGCCGAAAAGCTGGTGGAATTGGCCAGGGAGCGTGGCCTGTGGGCAGCGGTCTATCGCCCCGGTGATATCACCGGTACCCTTGCCACCGGCATTTGGAAACTAGAAGATCTCATCAGTCGGTCCATGGTAGGCTGCGTACAGCTGGGCGCCGCCCCGGATGTGGAGGTAAACCTGCACCTGACCCCGGTAGACTATGTCGCCGATGCGCTTATTCATATTTCCTTCCGGAATGAATGCTGCGGACATGCCTTCAATCTGCTTAATCACCGGTTGATGCCGCTGCGGCAGATGACCGCTCTGATGAAAAAAGCAGGCTATCCGCTGGAACTGCTGCCCTATGGGGAATGGTGCCAACGCCTGACTACCACCACCAGTGAGGAAAATGTTCTGCGCATTCTCTCCTGCCTGTTTACTGACCAGCGCACCGCCGGCGAGGATATGATTGCCCGCTTCGGTGTTCACCAGGCGCACTTTTCCACTGCCAATACCGATCGGCTGCTCGAAGGCAGCGGCATTGCATGCCAGCCAGTGGATGCAGCTCTGCTGCAAAGTTACCTGCGGTATTTCATTAAGAGTGGTTACCTGCCTGCCCCGCAGCCGTGGTGGAAGCGACTCTTTACCCACAAAAAGCAGTAATCAGATTACCGCTTCTCCTCATAAAAAAGCTCCCTTTCCACTCATTTGGAAGGGGAGCTTTTCTTGGTTGTGAATCAGTCAATTAAGAACAAATGTTTCACGTGAAACATTTTGTGTCATTCTGCATTATTCCAGCACGACCTTATGGAAGACCTTTTTGCCCTTCTTGATGATAAGGCCGGCACGGAGCGCCGCTTCATCGTAGCTTTCTGCAAAGTTATCTACCTTTACATCATTGACAGCGACACCGCCCTGCTGTACCAGCCGTCTGACCTCGCCCTTGGAGGGGGCAAGCCCCACCTTGACCATCAGATCCGCCAGCGTAATGGCTCCATCGGTGAGGTCAGCAGCGGTAAGGGTGGTGGTAGGCATATTCGCGCTGTCGCCCGCACCGCTAAAGAGCTGTTTGGCTGCGGCCTGCGCTTTTTCCGCCTCTTCCTCACCGTGTACCATCTTGGTCAACTCGTAGGCCAGGATCTCCTTGGCACGGTTCAGCTCGCTGCCCTCCCACTTATCCATTTCGTCAATCTGCTCCAGCGGCAGGAAAGTAAGCATGCGAATGCACTTGAGTACATCGCTGTCGCCAACATTGCGCCAATACTGGTAGAAATCGAAGGGGCTGGTTTTATTGGGATCAAGCCAAACGGCGTTGCCGGCAGTTTTTCCCATCTTGTGGCCCTGAGAATCGGTAAGCAAAGTGATGGTCATTGCATGGGCGTCCTTGCCCAGCTTGCGGCGGATCAGCTCGGTGCCGCCCAACATGTTGCTCCACTGGTCATCGCCGCCAAACTGCATATTGCAGCCATTATGCTGGAACATGTAGTAGAAATCATAAGACTGCATAATCATGTAGTTGAACTCAAGGAAGGAAAGGCCCTTTTCCATGCGCTGCTCGTAGCACTTAGCGCGCAGCATATTATTGACACTGAAGCAGGCGCCTACCTCACGCAGCAGCTCCACATAGTTGAGCTTGAGAAGCCAATCAGCGTTATTGAGAATGATGGCCTTATCCGGGCCAAATTCGATAAAGCGCTCCATCTGACGCTTGAAGCATTCGGTTTCCATAAATTCATCATTTATAATCTATTAGGATTTAAATTAAAAGATACGATTATCAATAGATTCCACGAATGTTTGATATTCATCCCAAGAAAAAATGTTAAGACTTCTTTCGCCGGTGCATTAGCTTATGCTCTTGGAATTTTATATAGAATGTCCGGAACAAAAATATATGTAGTGGCGGCGGCATTAAACCAGACAATGGAAACGTTCAAATTCATGAAATACAACATCATCAATATGGGAGAAGAAGAAACATTTCGTATTATTGATAATAACAACGAGCATTCTATATCCGGGGAAATCGGCGGAGGATTATTTGACATCAAGGCATTGGCCACAAACCCGGATGCGCAAGATTCATTCAACTGTAATATTGCGATTGCCGATGAGATTCACGCATTTAAAAAACCTAAGCAATACAATCTATTTAAGGAAGCCATGAAGGCTTATACAAATAAAATGATGATTGGAATTTCTACTGCTGGAGATGATCCAAATAGTTTTTTAGCACAGAGAGTTAAATATTGCAAAAAAGTATTGGACGGAATTATAAAAGATGAACAATACTTTATTTTTATATGCGAAGCAGATTACACGATAGATGATGATGGCAATAAATATTTAGACTATACGAATCCTCTTGTACATGAAATGGCCAATCCTGCTTATGGGGAGTCCATACGTCCGGAAGATATCATGAGTGATGCTTTACAAGCTCAAAATGATCCACAGCAAAGAAAAGATTTTTTTGCTAAATCATTGAACGTATTCACCGATCAGATGGACACATACTTTGATATGAACAAAGTAGTAAGTTCTGACAGCAAATATAATTGGAGTTTAGAAGAATTATCAAAACTACCGATTACTTGGTTTGGTGGAGCCGACTTGTCAAAGATGCATGACCTTACAGGTGCTGTATTGTATGGACGGTATAAAGATGTAGATATTTGTATATCACATGCATTTATACCAAGAGCGATAGCACATCAAAAAGCGGACGAGGATAACATTCCAGTATTTTGGTGGGAAGAAGAAGGATGGCTAACGATGTGTAATAATGATGTCATAGATTATGAAGATATCATTAAATGGTTCATCAGTATGAAACATATGGGTTTCAAAATAAAATGGACGGGATATGATCGAAGATATGCAAGAGAATTTACATTAAAAATGAAGAAAGCAGGTTTTAAGATTCGTGATCAGAAACAGCTGTATGTAGAAAAAACAGAAGCATTCAGAATGATAGAAAATAAGATCATACTTGGAAAATTTTATTATTTGCATAGTGCTGCTTATGAATATTGTATAAGCAATGTAAAAGCGATTGAAGATTCAGACGAGTTTGTAAGATTTCAAAAAGTCATGCCGACACAAAGGATAGATTTATTTGATGCCAGTGTGATTGCAGGAAAACAGTTATTGATCAATGGTGAAAAATCTCAAAGTGCATCAGCATTTTTAGACTAGATTGGAGGAATGAAGATGAGCAAAAAAGGAAGAAAACAGAAAGTTAGAGCAGAGCCAATGCATACACAAGAACAAAGAAATATGGTATCCCTTTGTAATCTTGATGTTTGGGA
>OGWV01000622.1_pt1 | contig 21802 bp, 14 predicted proteins | sample 1576081 | NCBI WGS metagenome assembly OGWV01 (sample SAMEA3541541, study PRJEB24748) | human gut metagenome | biome: human gut; feature: human-associated habitat; material: faeces | place: China | collected 2012 | reverse complement strand
TGCTGTCGATCGCCATGACCTGATGACCCAGCTCATTCAGTTCCTGCGCAATATGACGTACAACTTCCCACGGTGCGTGCATGTTAAGAACCGGAACGCCACAGTCGATAACTTCCATGTTCAGGTTTGCAAGGATATAAGCGATAGTTCCGCCGCCTCCCTGGTCAACCTTTCCAAGCTCGCTAGTCTGGAAGAATACGCCTGCATCGTCCATTACCTTTCTAAGGTAAGCGATATACTCTGCATTAGCATCATTGCAGCCGCTCTTTCCGCGATGGAGCGCACGTGAATGTTCTCGCTGACTCCTGGAATTCCCACTCGCAAACAGCAGATTCCACGGATCAGAAGATAGATCTGCACGCCGCAGGAAGAAGCGTGATACAGTGCCGCAATGATCTTGGGATCACAAAGGGAGTTCATCTTCGCCACGATCAGGGCAGGCATTCCCTTCTTGGCATGCTCCGCTTCTCTTTCGATCATTTTCAGGAAACGGTCCTTCATCCAGATCGGCGCCACGATCAGACGGTTCCAGCTCTTCGGCTCAGAATATCCGGAAAGCATGTTGAATACAGCAGTTGTTTGGCGGCACGATTCTTCCGCTTTTCCTCGGAGAAAACGTCCGTGTAGGTGTGCAGCACATACATCACGACAGCGGCAACGGCCAGTGCGCAGAACACAACATCGAGAGCGCGCAGGGTCGTCTGCCACCACGGGGCTGCGTCGGAAACGACAACGTCCTCCGCGCCGGAGCCGCCCATAGAGGACTGCAGCATGATGTAGTACAGATAATGGTTGGAGTCAATGACCTTCTGCAGCAGGTCGCCGTCATCGGTGCTGGTGATCAGCTTCTCGATTTCGTTCGGGCGGGCGGTATCCAGGCAGAAGATGTTGTTGCCTGCCATCAGCATTTCGGGGGCAGAGGAATACTCGGACGCGGTCAGCGCATCGTCGATGATGTAGCCGCCGTAGTTCCACTCGTCGCGCAGGATGTGCTGGATGCCCTGGTTGGCGGCAGCGTACATAACGCCGATACGGTTGTAAGCGGTCATAACGCCGAGAGAATCGCCCTCAGCCAGAGAACCCTCAAAGGCGCGCATATAGATCTCGCGGATGGACTGCTCGTTCGCAAAGGTGGAGATGCCCTGACGACCTGCTTCCTGCTCGTTCAGGAAGAAGTGCTTGACCGTGCCGATCAGACCCTTGTTGCGCATACCGTGGGAAACGGCCTTGGCGGCATAGTAGCTGAGAACGCCGTCCTCGGAGAAATACTCAGAGGTACGGCCGGAGTAGGGAGAGCGCAGGGTGTCCGCGCCGGGCGCGTAGGCGATGGGGATGGACGCATACAGCGCATCCTCGCCGTACATCTCGCCAAAGCGGGTCTGCACATCGTGGTTCCAGGTCGCGCCGACGATAGGCAGCGTAGCCCAGCCGGTGCAGTTGCGGCGGTCGCCGTACTTAAACTGACCGTTCATGCCCTCGGGACCATCGACGATGGTGCAGCCGGGCTTGTTGACAGCCTTGACAGCCTTGATGCCCTTGGAGTCGCCCATGTTGATGAGCAGATCGCTCAGCGTCAGCTGAGAAAGGAAGTCGTTCCACTTCGGGTCGTCGAAGGCGACGCCGATCATATCGCTGAAGTTGATCTTCTCATCCAGCTCCACGCCGAGGTTGAAGTCGGAAACGCTCTTGGCATCGGCTGCCTTGACGTAGGTCTGCATATTCAGACCGTTGTACAGCTTATCGTTGACCGTCAGGGTCTCCAGCGTGGTGGGGTAGGTCGTATCCCACGCGCTGCGGGACAGGTAGGTGATTTTTTCGTCGTCGTTCGCCCAGTAGTTCACATCAGCGTCGTCGAAGGTGTTCGTGACTTCCACATCGCTGTTGTAACGGGAGTTGCGGTACTTTTGGGTATCGACCTCGGTGTTGGGGGCGGTCCAGGTGGCCACGGCGGCGGTGTTGCCGGTGACGACATTGCCGTCCTGATCGATCAGCTTGCCCGCAACGGCGTCACCGCACTTGGCGGCCAGCACATTGTTCAGTGCCTCGTGTGCGCCGTTGCCGACGGCAAAGTAGTAATCGCCCGCATCGAGGATGTAGCCCTTCGCGCCGTTGGCGTCATAGGACGCGAGGAAGTAGCCGGGCACATCGACCGTGACAGTCTCGGATGCACCTGCGGCCACATCGATTTTGTCATAGCCCAGCAGCTGGATCGAGGACTTTTCGACGTTGTTCTGCTTGTCGTAGTCGGTGTAGGGGGTCTGTGCGTACAGCTCCACCGTAGCCTTGCCGTCCCTGTCGCCGGTATTGCTCACCGTGACAGTCGCCGTAAAGGTGTCGGTGTCGCTGTTGTAGTCCAGTTTGTCAAGGTTGTACTCATAGTTCGTGTAGGACAGACCGTAGCCGAAGGGGAAGCAGACCTCCTCGGCGTAGTTCCAGCCGTTGGTCGAGGCTTTGGTGCCAACCGTGGAATCGGCGTTGCCCTGACCGAGGATGGTGTCCTCGTAGCGGGTCTCGTAGTAGCGGTAGCCGACGTAGATGCCTTCGTTATAGCTGACAAAGCTGTCGCCTGCCGCGCGGGGCGTTTTGCTGCCGTAGTTGTAGGCGTGCAGACCGAAGTTTTCGGCGCTGGGCGCGGACAGGGAGTTGGCGGCAAAGGTGGCGGTGGTGTGACCGGAGGGGTTGACCTCACCGGTCACAACGCGGATGGCGCCGGGCATACCGTAGAAGCCGGGGTTGCCGACCCACAGCACGGCGTCAACATTGTACTCGTCCAGCCAGTCCATCTCCATCGCAAAGACGGAGTTCAGCAGGACGACGGTTTTCTTGAATTTGCCGGAGTCCTTGATTTTCTGGAAGATCGCTTTCTCGTTGTCGTCCAGCTCCAGCATACGCTTGCCCTCGTCGTTGACCATCGCAAGGTCGTTGCCTTCGGTGGCAAAGCGGGACAGCGTAACAAACGCGACATCGCCGTAGGACGCAAACGAGTCGGTGACGCTGCCGGTGAACAGCGCCGGGTCATATTCGCCCACGCTGGAAACGCTTCTTGCTTTCGGCGCTTCGGCGGAAGCGTAGGCGTCCAGCACGGTCTGGTTCACGTTGAAGCCGGCATCCTGCAGGGCGTCAACGGGGGTTTTCTGGTAATCCGGGTTTGTGGAGGAACCGCCTGCGGTGCTGCGGAACACCGGGTCGATGCTGCCGCGGCCAAAGACCGTGACGTTGCGCTCAGACTCGGAAAGCGGCAGGGCGTTGTTGCGGTTGTAAAGCAGCACGCTGCCCTCTTCCTCCTCCTGCTCACAGAACTGATAAGCGGCTTCGATGTACTTTTCGTAGCTTGCGTCAGACAGGGTGCCGTCAGCGGAGAACTCCGTGCCGCCGTAAGATGCGTCAGAGCCTTCGATGCCGAGTGCATGGTTGACTTCGCCTTCCTGCTGGAACGCAATGGTCGTTCCGGTCAGGACAAGGTTGGCCACCAGCACAGCCGCGCCGGACAAGCCCAGCCAACGGCGGGACTTGCTTGAGGTTTCCTTTTGTGCCATAGGTTTTTCTCCTTCCTAAACTGTCACAGATGAATGATACGATGCGCTTGCTGCCAAGGGCTGCGCATTTCCCTTTTGCAGAAGCCTTTCGTATCTTTTTCACAAAGCTATCATAAAGGGAAGCGTTGACCGGGTCAATGCAGTTGGCGTAAATGTCAAAAAACACGGCACAAATGACAAAGAAGAAAAGCGACCGCCTTTCGGCAGTCGCTTTTGGGTTATGCAGTTTCTTTTTGGCTTTTCCCGCAGGGGAAGGTGACCACCAGGTAAAAAATCGAGTCCTCCACAAAGCAGTCTGCCGTGCCGCCGTACAGCTCGGCAATGCTTTTGATGCTTTTTATGCCGTAGCCATGCTCCTCGGTATCCTGTTTGGTTGTGACGATAGCGCCGTCCCGCAGCGTCGGCGGTGCGGGGGTGTAGTTCTGCACGCGGATGACCGCCATGTCACGGCAGCGGCTGATGTCCAGTGTGATGACCCGCTTAGACGCATCGCTTACCTGCGTCAGACACTCAATGGCATTGTCCAGCGCATTGCCCAGCAGGGAGTAAATGTGGTAGTGCTTCATATTCTCCAGACAGCTGCCGTCTGCCGAGCAGACCAGCTGAATACCTGCCCGCCCGCAGAGTGCCGACTTTTGGGTCAGTGTGATGTCCAGCGCCTTATTCCCGGTGAAATAGCGCAGGTTCAGGTTGTTCATTTCTTCTTCCAGACGGGCGCGTTCCTCATCCGTGGCGCGGGAATACTGCTGTTTCAGGTCATGGTAGCGGATGTTGATTTTTTCCATGTCTTTTTTTGCCTGCTCATACTGCTGCTTGTCACATTCCAGCAGCTGCGCCAGCATTTCATTCTCGTGTTCCAGACTCTTGATGCTGCAATTTGAAAATTCCAGCGCCAGAATCGTGATGGCAAACAGGATGCAGAACGCATTCAGCGCCAGATAGGCGGTCAGGTAGGACTCTGCGCTGCCGTCCAGAACATCCTCCAGCACAACACTCAGGTAGACCGCGGCAATCAGGAAAAAGCCGGAGTAAAGCACAGTCTTGACATTGTCAAACAGCAGGCGCCCGCGCCGGATGCGCAGGGTGAGCAGCCGGTAGATGACCAGACAGACCACAAGGTTGCTGAAAAGCAGAATGAAAAAGCTATCGAGCCTGTCCGTGCGCCCATGGTGAACCAGCCAACCAATGGGCATATACGCCAGCTTGCTGGCAATGTGCTGCACCGCGTAGGCACAGGTTGTATAAAACAGGGCGTGCAGCGGGCTGCAGTCAAAGCTGAACCATATCAGGTCAAACAGCAGCGTCGTATACAGCAGCAATTTTGCCCAAAGCGGCAGGAATGCCAGGGTGTCCGTCAGCGCAAGAAAGGCCCATACACCCGCCGCCAACCGCGGAACGAAGCAGCTGCGGCGCTGCCCCCACGGGACAAACAGGCAGGCGCATAGAATCATACCCAGCTGGATTTGCTGGTTCAGTATCCAATTTATGACCGGCACGGGTCTTCCCACTCCTTTTTTGCCATATATCGGGAGAATGCTTCGGTGAAGGCGTCCTTGTAGGTGCGCCCGATGGGCAGTGCCGCCCCGCCGATATAGACATTCATACGGCTTACCGCCGTGATACAGCGCAGGTTCACAAGGTAACTGGCGCTGCATCGTACAAAGCCGTAGGGCGTCAGCTGCGCCGCGATTTCCTGCATCGAACCGCGGTTTTTGATAATCTCGGTCTTACCGTCCCCGCCGCACAGGTTGTACAGCAGGTCGTGCTGGCGCACCTCCACATAGGCGATTTCCGCTGCATCCAGCAGCCGCGTCACGGTGCCGTCCTTGACGACAATGTGCGGCGGCGCAGTCTTTTGACCGGCGCGCTTTTGCAGCACCTTCAGCGCCCGCGTCAGATACATATGGAAGGAGTACCACTGTATCGGCTTTACAATAAAGCCCAGCGCGCCGACACTGTACCCGTTCAGCGCGAATTGCTGCAAATTCGTGCAAAAAATGAGGATGACGTCTTGATCTGTCTCCCGGATTTTTTCGGCCAGTTCCATGCCGGACATCTGCGGCATGTCAATGTCCAGATATAAAATGTCAAAATCACGGTCTTGCGCCGCCAGATAGACTGCCGCACAGTCGAACTCCTGTACGTTCAGTTCTGTGCCGTTCTCCGCGCCAAACCGCGCCAGTGCCTGTTTCAGTTGGTCTCTTTCTTGTTTTTCATCGTCCACAATGCCGATTCGGATCATCGTGCGTTCCTCCCTCCGCGCAAGGATCTATACAAATATGATATACCCCCGAACGCAGCCGCGTCAACCTTTTACGAGCGAATCGTCCAATTTTTCCAAGATATTTCAGGTGGCAGTTGCCGCAGTTGCAGCCGCCGTAGATGGGATCATTACCCGTACCGTCTATCCCGAAGTGCCGCCGCGGGTGGAATACGCTCTCTCCGACTTAGGCGAATCCATGCGTCCCATCATGGATGCAATGGAGATTTGGGGGACGGCATATAAAAAATCGAAGGAATAAAAAAGCAGCACAGCCCCCGCCAGAAACTCATAGAGCTTGGCGGGGGCTGTACTATTTTAATCAGCCAATATTTAAATCAGGCCCATCAGGCTGGGCAGGCCCAGAGACAGAGCCGGGATGTAGGTGACGGCCAGCAGTGCGGCAACCAGTGCCGCAAAGTAGGGGATCAGCTTGGACGTGACCTGCTCGATGGAGACATGACCAATGCCGCAGCCGACGAACAGAACCGAGCCGACCGGCGGGGTGATGTTGCCCAGGCACATATTGAAGATCAGCATGACGCCGAACTGGATCTCCGTCATGCCAAAGCTGGTGGCGATGGGCAGGAAGATCGGGGTGAAAATCAGGATGGCCGGGGTGATGTCCATGAACATGCCGATGACCAGCAGGATGATGTTCATGAGCAGGAAGATGATGTACTTGTTTTCAGTCAGGCTCATCAGGCCGTTGGAGATGGCTGCCGGGATGCCGGAGTAGGCCATAACGAAGGACATGGCAGAGGAGGCAGAAATCAGGAACAGGATGATGCCGGACGTTTTGGCGGAGTTGAGCAGGATGCCAAGGAAGCCTTTGAAGTCGATGCTCTTATAGACGATGGAAAGAATCAGGCAGTAGAGAACCGCGACACCTGCGCCCTCAGTGGCGGTGAAGATACCGGAGACGATGCCGCCGATGACAATGACGATCAGCAGCAGAGACGGCACGGCGTCCCAGACGGTCTTGGCAATGCTCTGGCTGTGGTCAATGCCGGTGGCTTTCATGCCAGCCTTTTTTGCGCCGATAAACGCAACGACCATGCAGCACAGGCCCATCAGGATGCCGGGAATGTAACCGGCCATGAACAGCGTGGAGATGGAGACACCGCCCGCGACGGTGGAGTAGACAATGAAGGCAGACGTCGGGGGAATCAGCAGGCCGGTGGGGGCGGAGGCAATGTTGGCGGCGGCGGAGTAGGCGGGGTCGTAGCCGTTTTCTTCCTCAATGGGGCTGATGCAGCCGCCCATGGCGGATGCGGCAGCAACGGAGGAGCCGGACAGTGCGCCGAACAGCATGTTGCCCAGGATGTTGGCCTGCGCCATGGAGCCGGGGATCTTGCCGACGAACAGCTGGGCAAAGTTGACCAGGCGCTTGGCAATACCGCCGTTGTTCATGATGTTGCCGGCCAGGATGAACAGGGGCACAGCAAGCAGTGAGAAGCTCTCCACGCCGGAGTTCATCTTCTGCATCGTGATAAAGGTGATCTGGTCCCAGGACAGGGTGGACATGGCGGTCACGATAGACGACGCCACAATGCTGATGGAGATAGGCACGCCGAGGAACAGCAGCACGCCGAACACGGCGAACAGGATAACGGTGGTCATGGTGATACTCATTTGTCTGCACCCTCCTTGGATTCAACTTTTTCGCCGGTGACGTCCTCATAGATGTTGATGATCTGCGCCAGGACGATGAACACGCCGGAAATCGGGGCGATGGAGTAAACAAGGCTGCGGGGAATACCCAGCAGGGCCGAGAACTCGCGGCTGGCAGAGACAGCCAGCTTAAAGCCGCCGATAGTGAATACGAAGATGGCCATCAGCAGAATCAGACCATCTATGACCACCAGCAGGGCGGTGTGCGCCTTGCCGGTGAATTTGTCGCGGATGAGGGTCAGGGACATGTGCTCCCGGGTGGAGAAGGCGTAGGCCGCGCCGATGAAGCCGGTCCAGATCAGGCTGTAGCGGACAAGCTCCTCGGTGAAAGCCACGGGGCTGTTGAGGATATAGCGGGAGAAAACCTGAATCAGAACCAGCACCGTCATAAAAGTAAGCAGTACGGCGCAGGCAATGCTCAAAATTTTGTCCATCCAGAATTTGATGGCAGCAAAGGTGTTTTTCATGGCTTACTCCTCCCCTCTTGCGGCGTCGATGGTATCCAGCAGCGTCTTGACGCCGGGATACTGCTCCTCGTAGGCTTCGATCATGGGCTGGGTTGCCTCGCGGAAGGCTTCCTTGTCGACGTCATAGACGAACTCAACGCCCATCGTCTCCTGTGCTTCCTTGACGGCCTCCTCCACAGCGGTGTCCCACATGACCTTGTGGGCATCGGTGGAATCGTGGGCGGCCTCCAGAATGATTTCCTGATCCTCGGGGCTGATGGTCTCCCAGACCTTCTCACTCATGATGAGGACGTCGGGGATCATGGCGTGCTGATCCACCGAGTAGACCTTGCAGACCTCGCCGTGCTTGCCGGTGGTCAGGGCGGTCTCGTTGTTCTCGGTGCCGTCAATGATGCCGGTCTGCAGCGAGGTGTAAACGTCGCCGTAGGACATGGCGACGGGAATGCCGCCCAGATAGCTCATCATGTCGGTCTGGCTCTTCATATCCTGCACGCGGATCTTCAGGCCCTTCAGGTCGGCGGGCGTGCGGATGGCGCGATCCTTCGTGTAGAAGGAGCGTGCGCCGGAGGTGTAATAGGTCAGCGTGACAAAGCCGTCGTCACCGGTGGAGAGGAAGAAGTCCTGCATCTCCTGCGAGTCCATGACATGGTAGAAGTCATCGGTATCGTTGAAGATATAGGGCAGGCCGAAGGTGTTGAAGGCATCGTTGTAGGTAGCCAGACCGGGTGCAGAAACCTTGGTCATGGCGATAACGCCGGCCTGCAGCTGCTCAAGGTTCTCGTTTTCGCTGCCGAGCTGGCCGTTGGGGAAGATCTTGACCTGGATGCGGCCATCGGTCTTTTCAGCGACCTCGTCCGCGAACTGGGTCATGGCGATGTGGACAGTGTGGGTCTCGGACAGGCCGTGGGCCAGAGTCAGCACCAGCGGATTCTCGGCGCTGTAGCCGGTGGAGTCGGCGGTGGTGCCGGACGCGCCGCAGCCGGTCATAACACCCAGACTGAGCGCAGCCGCAGCAGCCAATGCTGCGAATTTTTTGAACATAGTATTTCTCCTTCTTGTATGTATGCCGTTTTCCCCTTGGCCCCCTCTGAGAGGGAGCTGCCGCCGCAGCGGCTGGGGGAGAGAACCGTGCCATTACCCGAAATATTTCGGGCTGTGGCAAGGTTCAACCCCTCCGCCCCTACGGGGCACCTCCCCTGCTAGGGGAGGCAAGAAGCCGGGTTACATCCCGATCAAATCAAACTGTTCGAACGAGACAAGTACCTCGTGATCCTTCTTGGGGTTGGGGTATTTGATCTGGACGCTCTTGAGGCGCTGGCTGTAGTACCAGCCGCTCCCGGCCTCCTCAAACTTGCGGCGGTGCAGGAAGTGCGGCAGCTCTTTGCTGTCCACCTGCACATAGAACGGGGACTTCTCGCGGTGGATCATATCGAGGTACATGCTCTCGACGGCGGTCTCGTAGCTGCCCTCATTCGTGAAGGTCACGACGGTCTTGACGCCTGCCTTGACGGCGATCTTCGTCTTGAGATACGCGCCCTTGCGGTAATCGTTCGTGTGGCCGTCATCCTCGTACAGCGTGAACTCGGAATCCACATCGGGGGCCATCAGGATGTCCAGCGCGGTGGTCTTTTCGGTCATCAGGTTGTGCAGCTTGTTGCCGCTCATCGGGAGAATGGCACCGCTGCGCACAAACAGCGGGATGCTGGCAATATCAACCGGCACCTCAATCGTCTGGCCGGGGGCGTATTCCTCGCGGGTGTAGAAGTCGTAGAACCGCTCGTTTTCGTTCTCGGTCACGGGCAGGTAGACCGGGCGGACAGTCTGGCCCTTTTCCACAACGTTCGCAACCAGCAGAGAATCACCGAACATGAAGTCCACGCCCTCATCGTAGGTGGCCGGGTCGTTCTGGAAAACGCTGAACGTCGGCTGCCAGATGGGCAGGCCGTTCTCATGCGCGCGCTCCATCAGGGAATACAGCGTCGGGCTGAGCTTATAGCGGAAGTCAATAGCGTCCTTGATGTACTGCTTTTTGTCGCTGTACATCCACGGCTCGGTGACGGTGTTGTCGGTGTTCGTGGAGTGGATGGAGAAGCGCGGCTGGAAGATGCCGTTCTGCACCCAGCGCACGAACAGCTCGCCCTCCGGCGCGGGGCCGAAGAAGCCGCCGATGTCGCAGCCGTGGTTGGACACACCGCAGAGCGCCATGCCCAGAATCGTGGCGATGTTGTATTTCAGGGTATCCCAGTGGGTCAGGTTGTCACCGGCCCAGACCTGCGCATAGCGCTGGATGCCGGCGTGACCGGAGCGGCAGACCGAGAACGGGCGGCAGTCGGGGTCATACTCCTCGATGGCCTCGTTGGACAGCTGGCACATCAGGTTGCTCATGACCGGCTTCATCGTGCCAATCGTGCTGCCCTTGCCCTCAAAGTAAACCTTTGCATCCTTGTCAACGAGGGAGTCATACTCGCAGTTGTCGTTCCAGATGGAACGGCAGCCGTATTTCAGCAGCGCATCCTTAATGTACTGCTTCCAGTGCAGACGGGTGGATGCCTTCGTGTAGTCCACAAACAGGCCGGGGCCGCCCCACCAGGTACCGACAGCCAGACCGTCAAGACCTGCATTGTCGTCGGAGGCGGGCAGGAACATGCCCTTTTCCTTCATCTCGTTCAGCAGCGGATGGACGAGCAGCATACCGGGCTTGATGTTGGGCGAGACAACGATGCCGCGCTTTTCCATCTGGGCGAACCAGTCTGCCGGGTCCTTGAAGCGCTTGTGGTTCCATGTGAAGGTGCAGCGCTTGATGCCCTCGGCGGTCTCAACGGCGCAGTAGCCGCTGGACAGCTGGAAGCCGTCGGCAGGGATGCCTTCCTCGCGGGTCGTGTCGATGAAGTCCAGCACGGCATCGTCGCTGTTCTCGGGCAGCTCGGGGTAGTACATCGAGCTGCCGAGGTAGCCCAGCGCGGCCTTCGGCAGCATGACGCTCTTGCCGGTCAGGTCGGTGTAGCGCTCGATGATCTCGCGGATGGACGGGCCTGCGATCAAAAACAGGTCAATGTCGCCCGCGTCGGTGCGGTAGGACGAGTAGCGGTGCCAGTAGTTGCGCTTCTCGCGGCCCATGTTGAAATCGCACTCGGCGGTATTGTGGTAGAAATAGCCGACAGCCTGCTTCGTGCCGCGGTTCAGGCGGATATAGAACGGAATGTGCTTGTAGAGGGAATCCGTCTCCTTGGCGTTGTAGCCCATGGCGTCGCCGGGAGCCATATTCATGTATTTCTCGGCCTTGTTGATTTCGCCGGATTTCTCACCGAAGCCGTAGAAGCAGTCGTCTGCCTCGATCTGGCTGGCGTGGATGCGGCGGTGGTTGCTGTCCTCGCGGTAGGCCAGGTCGGGAATATCGGCGTGCAGCAGGCTGCCGTCCTTATCATAGACCATGATGCGGAACGGTGCTTTCTCAATGACGACCTTGAGACGCGCACCCTGGATAACGGCCTGCCTGTCGCCGTCGGTCAGGGCTGCGGCGGCGGACTGGACACGCTTGCGGCAGTCCTTCATCAGCTCGTCGGTGCGGGACTCCCATGCGGTCATGGTCAGGCTGTAGGAGGCTTCATCCCAGCCGCCGTCAAAGCCCGCGCGGATGCGCAGTATATCGTCGGTCAGGAACCAGATGCGCAGCTCTACAGCGTTGGTGGCTACGGAATAATAGCTTCCGCAGTCCTTGACAGCGCCGCCGGTGTAGCACACTTTCATAGATTTTCTCCTTTCTATTTTGCGTATAATTGAATGGTGGAACTTGTTATTTGGCAGGCAATGTGCATATTGTACAAAATCGCATAATATATTTTGTTCAATCTGCGCATTGTGCCCTTCTTCGCCTTTATAATAACAAATCCTCCACAAAATTTCTTCCGTATTTGTAATGCAAATGTCGCAAAATGTGATATAATCGTGGCAAAGACAAAATTTAAGGCAATACCGCATAATTCTAAGTGCCGATACGGCGAGCGAGGCACGGCAGATGCTAAGCCAAAAGCGCAGATAATACTTTGTGTATTATCGAGCATTTTGGCAACGCAGATGCCGTGCCGCAGCCGCCGGAGCGGTGCTTAAGCCGTAAGGCGGGAATTGTGCGGTGTTGCCCTAATTTTGACCGTGCATACTCCCAACGGTTTGGCGGGGCATCATTTACCCCACACTGCTCTCTTCCCGGCGCTTTTTCCGGTGCAATACTGCCACCCACACGGCATACACCACAATAGCGCCGGCGCTGACGGCAACGCTCTGCCGCAGACCGGCCGTGTGGTAGGTGAACACGATCTCGCTGTGGCCCGCCGGGGCGGCAACCGCCATCAGGCCGTTGTCCACTTTCTCCACCTCCGCCGGCACACCGTTCACGGTTGCGGTAAAACCATCGTCATAGGGCACGCTGAACAGTACCAGATTTTCGGCTTCCAGATCCGCCTGCGCGGTAAAGCCGGTGCGCGTTGCGGTAAAGCTTGTCACAGCGCTTTCCCGCCGGGCCGTACAGTCCTGCACATAATCCTCATAGCTGATGTTATTTTTCTCATCATCCGTCAGGTTCTGCATCATCTGGCCGTACCGTTCCACCTGTTCATCGGTCAGCAGCAGGGCTTTCATCAGTACATTGCCCGCGTGGGTATCGCTCACCGTTTCAAAGTCCTCTTCTGTAATATAGGAATCATAGGTAAAGCCCATCGGCACCCAGTTCTCGTTCTCGTAAATCAGGTAGCTTGTGGTGCTTGAAACAAGGTTCCAGCCTTCCAGCTTTTCTTTTTCCCAATCCTCAACTTTTTCTTTCGGCACAAGGGTATACCGCACGCTCAGCAGACCGCGCAGGGCATACAGGCTGGCTTCCGGCTTGGAGTTCACATCCCGCTTAACGCCCACCGTAGGGTAAAATTCCAGAATGCTGGGTGCTACCGTGGAGTTAAAGAACTGGATGCAGCTTTTGTCCAGCCACAGACCAAGGTTGTTATAACTGTCGTAAGCGTCCAGCCGGTAAAAGACATCGTCCGGCAGAACGGCGTTCAGCTCCGGGGCTTCGCGCCAGGTCTGCTGCACATAGTCCGCATCGTGGTACCACTGGCCGTATTTGGTGATGGAAAGGTGTACCTGCCCATACACAAAGCTGAACCCCAGCACCACGGCCAGCACCGCCGCCGGGAACCGTGCCGCCAGCTGCCTGCGGTAATGCAGCAGCAGCCAGAACAGCCCCACGCCCAACATGCTGACCAGCAAAATGCCCCAGTAGCGCAGCGGTTCCTCCACCACGCCAATGGTGGTGGTGCCGTCTTTTTCATTGGGCACCAGCGCAAAGGCAATGCTGCTCAAGGTACACAGCGCCACAAGGCCCAGCGCGCGGCGGTACTCGGTTTCGCACAGGTTGGCTTTTTGCAGCGTCATAGCCGTGGCGGCGCAGAGCACCAAAACCGGCATATAATACCAGCGCGCATAATAGCTGGAATTGAGGGCATAGAACATGCTGTTCAGCACCGGCACAAAGGCGCAGATAAGGCACACTTTCATGATGCGCGCAAAGGGGTGGCGCCGCCGCACGCGGCAGAACACCAGCCCGCCCGCAATGCCCACCACCGGCAGGTAGACGGTCATGCTGGTGTGCTTTAAGATGCCCTCCTGGAACAGATCTTTCAGGTAGGGGGCATCCGGCATCAAAAAAGCGCTGTAAAAAATGGCAAGGTACTGCTGGGCGCTGCCGTATACAAGGTAGCCGTACCCATTGAATGGATCGATTGTGCGCGGGTTCTGCACCAGCGAAAGTGCCGCCGGAACCAGCAGCGCACAGCCCATGCAGCAGCCCAGCACCGTCTGGAACGCCAGCGCCTCAAACAGGCGCAGGTTCAGCTTGTACCGGCCGCCCGCCACCATGCAGACAAAATAAATCATCAAAAACACGGCCTGCCCGGCAAAAAAGAAATAGTTGTTGAGCAGGTTGACCGCAACCCAAAACGGGAATGCACCGTGCCTGCGGTCCAGCACGGCGTCATCCAGCGCTTTGAGCATGTAGGGGAACAGCGCCACAACGTCCAAAAAGTGGTTAAAGAACACGTTGTACACCGTAAAGCCGGAGAACGCATACAGACACGCGCCCACCATGCTCCAGCGCTCGTCTTTTACCCAGCGGCGCATCCACAGGTAAGCCCCGCCGCCCGCCACAGCAAATTTAAGGCAGAGCATTGGCACCATGGCCCAGGGCGTCCACCGATAGGGCAGCAGCAGGGTGAGCCAGAAAAACGGGCTGCCGCACAGATAAAAGCTGTAGGAGTTCACAAACCCGCTGCCCAGGTCCGTTGCCCAGCTGAAACTGCCCCCCTGCTTAACAAAATTGTTGGCATAGGAATAAAAGGAAATCTGCTGGTCGTTAAAGTCCCCGGCGTAGTGGAAAAAGTCGCCGTTCAGGCCATCAATGATGCAGTGGGGCAAAAACAGCGCCGCCGCCACCGCAAAGCAAAGCCAGAACACCTGCCAATACCGTGACCGCCCGCCTGTTTTGCGCTCCAAAAGCTTGCCGCTAATCTTCAATGCAATTCCCTCCTTTGAAGGGATGTGATATACTTTAATAATTAGAAATTAGAAATGAGGAATTATCTGCCATTCTTTGGCTCCTCGTATTTTAGCAAAAGGTCTGCCCCATTGCCCACCATTTAATTTCTCATTCCTAATTACTAATTCCTAATTTTTTCAAGAGTGAGGTGCTTTGTTTTGTCTCTATACCCTTTTCACGCTCTTTTGGGGCGCATGAAGTATATTACGCGGTGGGCGCTGATGCGCTGCATGCGGCAGGAAAGCCTGAGTGAGCACACGGCGGATACCGCCCTGCTGGCCCATGCGCTTTGCCTGATCGCCCGGAACATCACCCACACCGGGGCCGATATCCGTCCCGACACCGTGGCCGCCGCGGCGCTGTACCACGATGCGCCGGAAATTTTGACCGGCGATATGCCTACCCCGGTCAAATACAAGAACGAAGCCCTGCGCACCGCCTACAAAGCCGTGGAACGGGAAAGCGCCCTTGCCATGGCGGATCTGCTGCCGCCGGAGCTGCATGAGATCGAAGGCAGCTACCTGACCGGCAGTGTGCTGAACGATGCCGAGCGCAAGCTGCTGAAAGCCGCAGACCGGCTTTCGGCCCTGATCAAGTGCATGGAGGAGGTGGAAAGCGGCAACCGCGAGTTCACCGCCGCTCTCGCCCAGCAAAAAGCCGATCTGGCCGCCATGCACAGCCCCGAAGCCGATTATTTCATTGAGCACATGCTGCCGTGCTATACGCAGAACCTGGATGAGCTAACGAAAAAGTAAGTAAATAGTTAGGATGTAGGAGTGAGGAGTGAGGAGTTGAAGGTGCGGCTTGCGCCGCATTTTCGAAAATTTGAAAATAAGAAAAGGTTAATATTCAAAATCGTGCGCGTCAGCGCACACCATAAACTCCTAACTACGTCACAACGGGATTTACCTCAAGGTGACGGGCGCACAATGTGCGCCCCTACGGAGCATCACAATTTCTCATTGCTAATTCCTAATTAACTCCTCACTCCTACCTCCTAACTACCCTTGGAGCTTATATACCGCCTCAATCAGCTTGTCCACATCAGTAAAATGCTCCAGCATGGAACAATAACGGCGCAGGGACGCGGCGCCTTTCAGACCTTTCATATAGTGCATGGCCTGGCCGCGGGCCTGGGGCATAGCGGTCCATTCGCCTTTTTCTTCGCACATTTCGTAGATTTGGGCGCGCAGGGCGCTCATCCGGGCGTTCAGGCTGGGTTCGCCGGGCTCCGGCTGGCCAGTCAATACGGCGTTGATGCGCTCAAACAGCCAGGGGTCGCCCAGCGCGCCGCGGCCGATCATCACGCCCGCGCAGCCGGTTTGCTCCAAAATCTGCTTTGCGCCTTCCGCCGTGGTGATATCGCCGTTTGCCAGCACCGGAATGCCGACCGCTTTGCGGATCTCCGTGATGGCATCCACATCAATGGGCGGGATGTACATCTGCTCCCGCGTGCGGCCATGCACGGCGATCAGGTCTGCACCGTTTGCTTCACACTGCCGGGCCACGGCAACGCCGGTCAACTGCTCGGCATCCCAGCCAATGCGCATTTTAACGGTCAGAGGCTTATCCGGCCCCAGGGCTCCGCGGGCAGCGGCCACCATGCGGCCGCACAGCTCCGGGTCCTGCATCAGTTTGCTGCCTGCACCGCTGGATGTGATCTTGGGGGCCGGGCAACCCATGTTGATGTCCAGAATATCAAACTGCACGCCTTTTTCCTGAATGATCCGGATAGCCTGCGCCATCGTTTCGGGCTCGGCCCCAAACAGCTGCACGGCATAAATGCCGTGGGAGGCCTTGTCCCGCAGCAGGCGCACGCTTTTGTCATCGCCAAAGGTAATGGCCTTGGCGCTGGCCATCTCGCTTACCGTCCACGCCGCGCCATGGTCCGCCATCAGGTGCCGGCACGCCGCATCCGTAAACCCCGCCATCGGCGCAAACACCGCAGGCTGTGCATATGGAATGTTTAGATTGCGTAATTGCATATTTTTGATAGGCAGGAGTGAAGAGCGAGGAGTTAGGAGTTAAAGGTGCGGCTTGCGCCGCGTTTTGAATTTTTGGGGTAAAACAATAAAACCTAACATTCAAAATTGTGCGCGCCAGCGCACACCAATAACTCCTAACTCCTACTTCCTAACTTCTAACTCCTAACTCCTAACTCTCTCCCAACTTTTGTTTTTGCTTCAGCTAAAATATTATTTTACCACACTCCCCACACCAGTGCAATTTGTGATATACTATTTTTATTATCGCGATCGATGTGTTTCGTTTTTTCGGAGGTTCCTGTATGAAACTGCTGGTTTTGGATGGCAACAGTCTGGTGAACCGGGCTTACTTCGGTATCAAGCTGCTGACAACCAAGGATGGGCGCTACACCAACGCCATTTTCGGCTTCCAGAATATCCTGCTCAACCTGCTTTCCGCCCACCACCCGGACGCTGTGGCCATTGCCTGGGACGAAAAAGCCCCCACCTTCCGCCATACCGCCTATGACGGCTACAAGGCCACCCGCCACGGTATGCCGCAGGAGCTGGCGGAGCAGATGCCGGTATTAAAGCAGCTGCTGACCGACCTTGGCTTTGTGCAGGTCAGCAAGCCCGGCTGGGAAGCGGACGATATCCTGGGCACGCTGGCCGCCGCCAACGAGGCCGCCGGGGGCACCACCCTGCTGGCGACCGGTGACCGGGACAGCCTGCAGCTGGTAGACGATGCCACCACGGTGCTGCTTGCCACCAACCGCGAAACGCTGCCCATGGACCCCGCCACCATCCAGGAAAAATACGGCGTGGCCCCGCCGCAGCTGATCGAAGTAAAAAGCCTGATGGGCGATGCTTCCGATAATATTCCCGGCGTGCCCGGCATTGGCGAAAAGACCGCCCTTGCCCTGGTGCAGAAGTTCGGCAGTTTGCAGGGCGTGTATGAGCACCTGGACGACAAAGCCATCAAACCCAAACAGCGGGAAAAGCTGGAAGCCAACAAGGAGCTGGCCGAGCTTTCCCACATGTTGGGCACCATCCGCAAGGACGCTCCCATCGAAACTGCGCCGGAGCACTACTGCCGCACTGCCGGGGACCCGGCTGCCGCAGCCCAGCTGCTGGCTGAGCTGGAAATGCACAAGCTGACCGCCCGCTGGGGGCTGGATGAATCCCCGGCAGCGGTTGCCGCCAGCGCAGAGACTCTGCCGGAAGTGCAGCCCGACCTGATGCCCCTTGCGCCGGAAGGCCGATATGACCTGGCCCAGAACAAGGACGGCAGCTGGTACGCCGTGCAGGGGGATTCCGTTTACCTGCTGGATAACGACCGCCTGCCCTCTCTGCTGGATGCCGCCGGGGTGCAGCTGCGTGTGTTTGATGCAAAGCCGTTGTACCACATTGCACTGGAGCATGGCGGCGTTGGCGCGGCCATTGTGTTTGATGGCAAGCTGGCCGCCTACCTACTGAATCCTTCGGCCAGTGATTACCAGGCCGGGCAGCTGGCGGCAGAATACGCTGCTGCCCCCGCCTTTGCCTGCGCCGCCGCGCCGGATGCCGGGGCGCTTTCCGCCTTGCTGGATGTGCTTTCCACTAAGCTGGACGAGCAGGGCGGCCACGACCTGCTGGCCACGATGGAGCTGCCTCTGGCCCGCGTGCTGGCCGACATGGAGCGCATCGGCTTTGCGGTGGACGCCGAGGGCATCCGCCAGTTCGGCGATAGCCTGCGCGCCGAGCTGAACGGCATTTTGCAGAACATTTATGCTGAGGTCGGGTACGAGTTCAATCTGAACAGCCCCAAGCAGTTGGGCGAAGCCCTGTTTGACAAGCTGGGCCTGCCGCCCCGCAAAAAAACGGCCCGCGGCTATTCCACCGACGCCGAAACGCTGGAAAGCCTGCGCGCCTACAGCCCGGCGGTGGATGATATTTTGAAGTACCGCACCTATTCCAAGCTGCTTTCCACCTATGTGGAGGGCCTGCTGAAAGCCCTGGGGCCGGACGGACGCATCCATTCCACCTTTATCCAGACCGAAGCCCGCACGGGACGCATCAGCTCCACTGAGCCGAATTTGCAGAACATTCCCATCCGCACCGAGCTGGGCAGCCGCCTGCGCGGCTACTTTGTGGCCGCCCCCGGCGAAACGCTGGTGGACGCCGACTATTCCCAGATCGAACTGCGCATTCTGGCCCACATTACAGGCGATGAAGCCATGCAGCAGGCGTTTTTGTCCGGGGCAGACATTCACCGCGCCACCGCGGCCAAGATCTACCACATCCCGGAATCGGATGTCACCCATGAGCTGCGCACCTCCGCCAAGGCCATCAACTTTGGCATCATGTACGGCAAGGGAGCGTTCTCTCTGGGCAAGGACCTCGGCATTTCGGTCAAGGAGGCAGATACTTTCTTGAAAACGTATCTGAATACCTTCCCGAAAGTGGACGGCTACATGCAGAACTGCATTGAACACGCCAAAGAGAAGGGCTATGTAGAAACGCTGTTTGGCCGCCGCCGCCCGCTGCCGGAGCTGGCAAGCTCCAACTTCCAGGTGCGCAGCTCCGGCGAGCGCATGGCCCGCAACACACCCATCCAGGGCACCGCGGCGGATATCATTAAGCTGGCCATGGTGCATGTCTGGCAGCGCCTGCGGGACGAAAAACTACAGGCCCGCCTGCTATTGCAGGTACACGATGAACTGATCGTGGAAGCGCCGGAAAACGAAGTGGAACAGGTCAAGCGTATTCTGAAAGAGGAGATGGAGCAGGTGGTATCCTATTCCGTCCCCCTCACCGCCGAAGTCGGCACCGGCAAAACCTGGCTGGAAGCACATTAACAGGTAGGAGGTAGGAAGTAGGAGTCAGGAGTTAATTAGGAATTAGCAATGAGCAATGAGCAATTGCAATGCTCCCGCCAACCTTGCTGCAAATCCCGTCATGGCATCTGTAGCAAGGTTTCGGAACGGTCAAGACCGTTCCCTACAGATCAAAATAAAAGGTTGCTAAAATCTTTTCGTTCCTATTAACTCCTAACTCCTAACTCCTCCCTCCTAACTTCACACGGGGGTATACAATGTATATTTTAGGCATCGAATCGAGCTGCGATGAGACGGCGGCTGCGATTGTGGAGGATGGAAAACATTTAATTTCCAACGTTATTTCTACCAGCGTCAAAGAACAGGCGCTTTACGGCGGTGTTGTGCCGGAAATTGCCAGCCGCCGCCATGCGGAATACATCAGCGCAACGGTGCAGCAGGCTTTGCAGGATGCCAACATGGCCATTGCGGATGTAGACGCGGTGGCCGTCACCTTTGCCCCCGGCCTGATTGGGGCCGTGCTGGTGGGGGTCAACTTTGCCAAGGGCCTGGCTTACGGCGCGGGCAAGCCGCTGGTGCCGGTACATCACCTGCGCGGGCACATTGCAGCCAACTATCTGACCCACCCACAGCTGGAGCCGCCATTCCTCTGCCTGGTGGCCAGCGGCGGCCACAGCCATATTGTGCAGGTAGAGGACTGGTGCAAGTACCATGTTCTGGGCCGCACGGTGGATGACGCCGCGGGCGAAGCGTTTGATAAAGTTGCCCGCACCCTGGGGCTGCCCTATCCCGGCGGGCCCAGCGTTTCGCAGGCCGCCAAAACCGGCGACCCGCACTATTACAAGCTGCCCACCCCGCATGTGGAGGGTAAATACAACGTGAGCTTTTCCGGCTTAAAGACTGCCGTTGTCAACGAGGTTCACAACGCCCAGCAGCGCGGTGAGGAAGTGCGCGTGGCCGATATGGCCGCCAGCTTCCAGGAGCGCATTGCACAAATCCTGGCCAAAAAGTTGCTGGCCGCCGCAGCGGATACCAACGCCAAAACCATCTGCCTGGCGGGCGGCGTTGCGGCCAATGGCCGTCTGCGCCAGCTGGTGAACGATGGTGCCCAGAAGCTCGGCGCGAAAGTGTATCTGCCGGAACTGAAATACTGCGGCGACAACGGCGCGATGATCGCCGCGCAGGGCTACTATGAATTCAAGGATGGCAACATTGCAGACCTTACCCTGAACGGTCTGCCCACCCTTTCCATTGACTATCGCTAAGCGTTTTTTGCTTAAAAAGCGGTTTTGCACGTTCAATTCTGCATTTTGCCCCTGTTCCCCATATTGCAAAACCCTGCCGCTTATTGTAAAATAAGGGCAATACCGCATAATTCTAAGTGCCGATACGGCGAGCGAGGTGCGGCAGCTGCTAAGCCAAAAGCGCAGATAATACTGGATGTCTTATCGAGCATTTTGGCAACGCAGATGCCGTGCCGCAGCTGCCGGAGCGGTGCTTAAGCCGCAAGGCGGGAATTGTGCGGTGTTGCCTAAGAAAATCGACAATATTACAATCTACAATATTTTATTGGAGTGGAATACATGGCTGACGAAAAGTTTTCCAATTTTTTGACTGAGATCATTGACGCGGATCTTGCCGAGGGCAAGGTCAAGGAGATCCATACCCGTTTTCCGCCGGAACCGAACGGCTACCTGCACATTGGTTCCGCCAAGGCCATTTACATCAACTACATGACCGCCAAAACCTATGGCGGTAAGTTTAACCTGCGCTTTGACGATACCAACCCCGCCCGCGAAGGCGACGAGTATGTGCAGAGCATCCTGAAAGATCTGGAATGGCTGGGTGCCACCCCCAACGGCGGCATTTTTTACGGCAGCGATTACTTTGAAAAGTGCTATGAATACGCCGAAAAGCTCATTCAGGAAGGCAAAGCCTATGTGGATGACCTGACCCGCGAGGAGATGCAGGAATACCGCGGCAACGATGCCGGTAAGCCCAGCCGTCCTTCTCCCTACCGCAACCGCACCCCGGAAGAAAACCTCGACCTGTTCCGCCGGATGCGCGCGGGCGAGTTTGCCGATGGCGAAAAGACCCTGCGCGCCAAAATCGACCTGGCCAGCCCCAACATGAACCTGCGTGACCCGGCGATTTACCGCATCAAGCATGTTTCCCACCACCGCCAGGGCGATAAGTGGTGCATCTACCCCCTGTATGACTTTGCCCACCCCATTCAGGACGCCATTGAGGGCATCACCCATTCCATGTGCAGCCTGGAATTTGAGAACCACCGCCCCCTGTATGAGTGGGTCGTGACCAATATTTTTGGCGCCGGCTTCCCCAAGCAGCGCGAATTTGCCCGCCTGAATGTGACCAACACCGTCATGAGCAAGCGCTACCTGCGCGAACTGGTGGAAAAGAACATTGTGGATGGCTGGGATGACCCCCGCATGCCCACCCTGTGCGGTCTGCGCCGCCGCGGCTATACCCCCACCAGCATTTTTG
>OGWV01000615.1_pt1 | contig 21858 bp, 28 predicted proteins | sample 1576081 | NCBI WGS metagenome assembly OGWV01 (sample SAMEA3541541, study PRJEB24748) | human gut metagenome | biome: human gut; feature: human-associated habitat; material: faeces | place: China | collected 2012 | reverse complement strand
CAAACTCAACTTTTACGTTGATATGTCCGTCTGGCTTTTTGTGGGAAAGCAGTACTACCGTCTCCACATGCACCGTCTGTGGGAATTGGTCAACTCCACACACTTTCTTTAACTCATATCCATTATCACACAAGAATCTCAAATCCCTTGCAAGTGTCGCACTGTCGCAACTTACATAAACCACTCGTTTTGGCTGCATCTTAAGAATTGTTTTAAGCAACATCTCATCACAGCCTTTACGTGGTGGATCAACAACGATCACATCCGCATAAACACCATTTTTCTCATATTCTCTCGGCAGAACTTCCTCTGCTTTTCCAACAAAAAATTCCACATTCTCGATATGATTGATCTGTGCGTTTCTCTTTGCGTCTTCAATTGCTGCCGGAACAATCTCCACACCACGGACAAACTTTGCCTTCTGCGCAAGGAACAGAGAAATCGTCCCAATTCCACAATACAGATCCCAGACTGTCTCTTCTCCGTGAAGATCTGCATATTCCAATGCTTTGGAATACAATTTCCATGTCTGTTTCGGATTTACCTGGAAGAAAGAAAGTGGTGATATTTCATATGAGATATCGCCAATCTTATCTGTGATATAATCTTCTCCCCAAATAGTTTTGACCTTGTCACCAAGGATCACATTACTTCGCTTTTTATTCATATTCAGAGAAATACTGGTCATTCCTGGAATCTCACAAAGTTTCTCAACCAGTTCCCTCTGATGTGGAAGATCCTGTCCATTGATAATCAGACAAACCATCAGTTCGCCGGTAAAAAATCCATAACGGACAAAAATATGGCGTACCAGACCCTTGCCTGTTGCTTCATCATACGGTGCGAGGTTGTACTTTTCCATATGTGCAATCACACGGTCAAGAACATCTTTATTCTGTGGAATTCCAAGTGCACAATCACGGTTCTCAATAATTGCATGCGTACGTCCGGCATAAAAACCTGTAACGATTCTTCCTTCTTTATTTCTACCAACTGGAAATTGTGCCTTATTACGATAATGATAAGGATCGTCCATCCCGATCAGTGGTTCCATTGGAAACTCTGTAAATCCACCTATCCGTTCCAGATGGCCACGAAGTTTCTTTTCTTTGAACACTTTCTGTTCCTCATAAGAAACAGCCTGGAGCTGGCAGCCACCACACTGGCGGGCAGACAGACACACCGGTTCTACGCGGTATGGCGATGGTTTCAGGATCTCCATCAATCGTCCATAACCGTAATTCTTTTTGGCTTTCATGATCTTAGCCACAATAGTATCTCCAATGACTGCGTCTTTTACAAAAACAGTGAAGCCATCAGCTTTGCCAATGCCTTCACCATCTGTTCCGCAATCCACAATCTCTAACGTAACAATGTCATTTTTACGATATTCCATGAGGATCAAACGTCTCCTGTTCTTCTCAGATTTGATTCAAAAAGTCTGTTATATCCAAGCCACTCTTTCTTACCTTTATCTGCTGCAAAGATTTCTGTCAGTGTCTCCATACGGGCATCTGTATTGTCAGCAAGATTCAATGCCACCGCTTCTACCAGTGCCGGTTTCTTCGGAGAACCATATTCCAGTTCACCATGATGCGCCAGAATACAGTGCACCAGTTGGTTTTCCAGCATTTCCGGAAAATCCGGAATTTCTTTTGCCAGGTCATGTATCATCTGTGCGCCAATAATAATATGACCAAGAAGCTGTCCTTCATCAGTATAATCATTCAGCGGAAAAGAGGAAAGCTCCTTCGTCTTACCAACATCATGAAGAAGTGCTGCTGTGATCAGCAGATCTCTTTTAAGAAGCGGATAAGCACTTGCCATATAGTCACAGAGTTTTGTTACGCTTAAAGTATGCTCCATCAGTCCACCGATAAATCCATGATGGACAGTTTTTGCCGCAGAATGTTCTTGGAAAGATTTCAAAAACTCTTTATCTTCTACAAAAAGTTTATTCAGTAGTGCTGACAGGTATCTGTTCTTCACTGTTTTTATCATAGCCAACAGCTGTCCGTACATATCATCTGTACTGTTTTCACTGACCGGAAGATAGTCTGCCGGATCGTACTCACCTTCCTGTGCTTTTCGAACTCTCTTAATGTTCAACTGCATAGCTCCTGCAAAAGTTGTCACATCTCCGACTACATCAATATAATCCAATGCATCAAAATCATCGATTCCCAATGAATTCGGATCCCAGATTTTGCCATCCAACACCCCTGTTTTGTCCTGTAAAATCAGATTCTCATATGGCTTTCCGTTCTTTGTCATTGCCGACTGTTTCTGTTTGCAAAGGTAGATTCCGTTAAGACGGTCTCCCTCATGTAATTCGTTAATAAAACGCATATACTGTTTCTCTTTTCTTTCTATTTTTCTTTGATCAATACATTTAATTCTACATTTACATATGTACCATAGGGATTCTTACGATATACTTCAAGCTTGACTCTTGAGCCTTTGACCAGACTCTGAAGAATCGCCGAATACCTATTCATGGAACTGATTTCTTTTCCGTTCAATGCATGAACAATATCTGCATTCTGTACTCCTGCCGTCATAGCCGGTGAATCTTCTTCCACCGCATCTACATATACGCCTCGTGGAATGTCCAGATTTTCAGACTGATATTTTGAAATCGTTGTACCCTGAATTCCAATATAGCAGATATCCTCACCATTTGCCATACCTTCCAGAAGTGGACGCAGCTGTGCTGCTTCAACAGCTCGAATCACGCTGCTGTTTTCATTTTCCTGACTGCAGATGATTCCTACAACTTCACCGGACATATTCAGAAGAATTCCTCCTCCGTCCTCACTTCCTACCATATTTGTTGTAAGCATTCCATATTCTTCATCCGCAATTTTCATGCTGCCCGTTACAGAAGTAACCATACCACTGACCAGTGAGTCATAATCCCCAGTTGGACTACCGATTGCAATAACATCATCCATTTGCTCCATGTTATCTTCCGTGGCAAGTGCAGCCTCAGAAATCTCATCTTTTGTAGAATCGTTTAACTCTGTGAATGGAACGCGGAACACATAAAAGCCTGTCCGGACATCTTTCTTACACAGCTGTGCATCTGCCATATCTCCATTTGAAAATGTCACCTGAAAATTTCCTGCATCATTCATTCTGTCGGAATATGTCATGATGTAAAAAGCTTCCGTATTTTTTAGGAAAACAAAACCTTCTTCTTCTCCGTATTTCAAGAACGAATCATCCAGTAGATCTGAATCTGTACCGAGTGCTGCTATTCGCACAAGTGCTCTGCGCGGTGTCTCAGATACTTTTCTCACCTGTTCAGCCCATGTACCCGACTTTTCATCCTCTGCATTTATCTCTGTTGAAGGTTTAGTATTTGCCAGTGCTGTTGAAGTGTTTTCATCCTCTGCTTCATCCACACATGAAGCAGCTGTAACAGATGGCACCAATGTAACATCGGTATACTGTTCCGAATGTTTTCTCAAAGACGGTGCTACTTCTGGCAAAATCAGTGCTGCAGTACCTGCCGCACAGCCACCAAAAATCACTCCACATACTGCTGCTGTCAGGAACTTATGCAGCAACATTTTCCTGTCCGCTGGACGCTCTTTTATTGTTTCCTTTATGAAAGGGTAATTCTCCGAAGATGGCTCTTTGTCATTTCGTTTTACCATAAGAATTCTCCTATAAATTCCAACCTGATAATTCGGGTTATATTTTAGCAAAATTTTATGAAGTTTTTATGAACAATTCTTTTCGATTTTTCGTCACGTTTTATCAAGTGCATTTTTCCTTGTATTTACGGGCTTTTCGGGATTTTTCACTCGTCTTTTCGTTCCATCTTTGTTCATCACGTTCCTTTTAAATGTCACAAAAATTGTCACAATGAAAAAAGCTATTGCCTGGTAAAGACAACAGCTTTCTGATTCTATCCTATTTTCACGATTCCTTCGGTCTTGCTCATTTCATTTTGTACCCTGACTTCATCAACATGATTATACCGTTCCATCGTCATGGTTATGTCTGCGTGTCCCATTATGTATTGCAGGCTCTTGACATCCATACCGCTTTCCGCCGCTCTGGTGCAGAATGTATGCCGCAATATATGTGCGCTGATATGAGGCAGCAGGAAAGGCTCTCTGTGCTCCTTATCAGCCTGTTTAAGCTCTTTCTTGTTGTAGGCCTTGATTATGTTACGTAAAGCACTGTCAAGGACCTGTGGAGCAAGCTGGTTGCCCTGATGATTAAGGAAAACAAAGTTCTTCAAGCCTGCTACTGGCTGTTCCTTTGCACGCTTCCCCAGTAACAGATCATACTCTCTCTGCTTCATCAGAACCTTTTTTGCAGTCTTTGTTAATGGGATGTCTCTTTCTCCTGCTTCTGTCTTCAATGGCTGAATATGGAACTTACAGCCGGTTCCGTCCAGATTCCGATACACCAACTGTCTACGTACATGGATCATGTTCTTTTCCAGGTCAATATCATCCCAGAGCAGGCCGCCCAGTTCACCAACACGAAGCCCTGTAGATAATGCAAATACGATCAGCGGATAATGGATTTTATACGAATTGCTTTTTCTCGTAAACTCTAACATGATTTCCTGTTCCTCAATTGTCAAAGCTCTTTTCCTGCTCACTTCTTTATCAATTCCTTTTCTGCTTCCCTTTGCCGGATTCTTCCTGATCATATCAGAATCAACTGCTGCCTGCAGACATTCCGATAATATAATGTGATATGCCCTGATCGTTCCAGGTGAATATCCCTTTTCCAGTAAATCCGCATACAGTCTCTTTACGTGGATCTGTTTTATTTCTGAAATCTTCATTATTCCCAAGGCACTGGGAGCAATGGCGTTTTTCCAGTACGATTTATAGTTGCATCGTGTACTGTCTCTGATGTTCTTCTTCGTGCTCATGAACAGCCGGAAGAACTCATTTAAGGTCAAATTTCCACCCTTTGTATAAATCCCATCCATCTGGTCACGTTTTATCTGTTCTTCCTTTTTTCTCAGCTCTGCCAGGGTAAGTGCATATACAGTGCTACGTTTCCCGTTGCTATCTGTCCATTTATAACAGTACCGGCCATCTTTGTTCTGCGATTCACCTACACGCAATACACGTCCTTTATTGTCTACTCTTTTAGCTCTCGCCATGCTGTCACTCCTTTAAGGAAAGGGCAGCAGTTGCCGCCCCTCGCTGTGATTGTACTATTTTATTCCCAGAAAGCTACAAACAAATCTGAAGATTGTATATGTTTGGTCGTGATCCGCTTTCTCTAACATCTCTATGAGTTTCTTTTTATAGTCCATATTAATATCCTCTATTTTTTATTACTCTGGCAAGGAATCTATAAAAGAATCCAAGCAAGCTATCGTCATTTTTCCTTTATGAAAGTAATGTCTTCATAAAAACATATATTGACCGTAACCAATAAATATTGTCTATCTTTTCTAACATTTCAATAATCTCTTTCTTGTAATCCATATTAGTACCCCCACTGTCTCTTAAATGAAACAATTACGTTATATAAAAATTTCAGAAATTTCTCGTTCTGGATTTCGTTCAGAAAATTTTCAATTTCTTTTTTATAATCCATACTATTTTTTCCGTTCCTTTTCTTTTTGATATAATCTTCCGACAAATCCATAAGCCATTGCCAAAAACCTTATATTTTCCATTTTTTGAATCATTTCAAGAAGCTCTTTCTTATAGTCCATGCTACGCCTCCACCGCTTTTATATTATCCTTAATCCGCTTTATCATCAGATAATTTGCAAGGTTATGTACTCTTTTGAGATCTTCCAGATCATTCATCATTAAAGCATCTGTAATCAGCCAGAAACGCTCCTGATCTTCCTCTGATAATTCCATAAATGCTTCATTACTGGAACAAGCTGTCTGAAAAAGTTCTGCCAGTTCATAAGTGTGCTGCAATGATCTTCTGTTCTTGTTGTTCTGAACCACTTCCATGATTGCCTTTCTGCAAGGACTCTGAGTTAATGTACATTTTTCCATTATTCTTCATCCTCCTGCTCTTCCTCTTCTTCCGGCGGCTGCTGATTATACGCAGCTCTCACAAAATTCTGAGCCATTTCTAAACACTTATAGTCGTGAAATTTCAACACAAAATTAATAATATCCATCTTCTTCCGTAAAATTTCACGCTGACCGAGAACAAGCATCCAGTCTTCTGTAACTGCCTTTGTTTCCTCTTTTGCCTCCTGCAGCTGCTCTTTAAGATCCGCAATAATCTCCGTTGCCATGACCGCACCTACACCTTCTGTCTTCTGTGCCGGAACACCAGGGATCTGCATCACTTCTACTGCTTCTTCTGCCTTTAATACTTCCTTTTTACTCATTTCTCATTCTCCTCTCTCTAACTCACGAATACTGTCACATACCTTTGCGGATATAAACCCACCAAAGAAAATCATAAGAACGTCCATTACTGATATCATTCTGTCCATTCCTTTCTTTTGTTGTCTGAGGGGAATGAGTATGTTATAATACGCACAGCCCCTCAATTTTAGTCGGTTGTCGGGTTGCTTTGCCTTTATCAGAGTTACCGCTCTGGTAAGGGCTTTTTTATTAAATTGCTTCTACCTGAGACTTTCCAAAGAAACTGGCTTTGTATGTTGCCCCGTCTCCTCTGCTTCCCCAGCTCAGAGAACATCCGAATAATGCTGATGCTCCATGCTTTACCTTATAACCAAGCTCTTTCCACTTAGCAAAGGTATTGGTTTCCTCTGTGATTCCTGCTGCCTGTTTCGCTGTCTCGATTCTCTTTGCATTGATTTCTTCTGCCTTTGCAGATAACCATGCTCTGTGAAGTGCTTCTGCAAAGCTGATATTCTTTGTCTTGCGGTAAACTTTCCATGCTTTCAACATGATCTTGCTGAGATTGTACTTCATATTGCTGTCCTCCTTTGCTTTTCAAGGTCTCTCAGCCCTTCAAGCATCTTCCTGACTATTGATATGCCCTATTGCGATTCTCACAGGTATATGGCTTGAAGTATTGGGGGCTTTCGGCTCTCCCGGCTGTTGTCTGTTCCCTTGAACTGATTATATTATACACAAAATTAAGTGTATATTCAATTGATTTTATGCACAAATTTAAGTGTATATTTTTATTTATTTTATGCACTTGTTTTTGTGTACATACAATGTTATACTAACTATGGTGGAAAAGTAGGCTATTCCCAATACACGCCACCAGAAGGGAGCATTATATGCCAATTAGTTACAAAAAATTGTTTTCACTATTAGAAGAAAATGGTTGGACCACCTACCGCATTCGCAAAGAAAAGTTAATTGGTCAAGGAACTCTTACCGCATTAAAAAATGGTACTGGCGGACTGGACAGCAAGACTATAGCTCGAATCTGTAAAGAACTTAATTGTCAACCAGGAGACCTAATGGAATATATCCCAGATGAAGATTAATCATAAACCTTCGCGGAACATTAACATTATTAAGGAGTTTACCAATGACGCAACAACATGATTATGATTTTAATTTCAAGGAAGAATTTAAAATTTATCAGCAAATTGGTACTAACGCCAGCTGTCAAACCTACCATGATTGGCGCAACCATATTCTTACAAAATATCACTCTTGTAACTGTACTAAAAACACTCTTGATAACTTTTATTACTATTTAAACCGAGAATTGAATTCCGTAAAAACATCAAAAGATATTTGGAGCAACTGCATTTTTCCATTTGTTGCAATTTTCCTCAGTGTTACAATGACCTTTATTTTTTCAATTGTAAGTTCCATTAACACCTATAATAATGCTATAAACAGCATATATGACTTAGAATACATGCAACAATATGGAGAAACCTACAAATCAATTTTAAATGCTTTCGACCAGAACCTTACTTCTGCAATGCGTTTTTATGCCGTAGGTGCATTTTTTTCTATAATGATCGGAATCTTTGTTTTTACGCTTCTCTCAATGAGCATTCAACATAGTAATCAAAAATACTATTTTTATTGTGATTATATGAAAATTATCGAAGAGCTTTTAAAAAGCAAAAATTTACTCTCCACTGCTACTGGTGAATCCGTAAACGGTTACATCAAAAAAGCAGTTGATGAACGAATGGAACGTGACAACGCATAATCATTGTTACTCTGTCAACACTCTCTATCAAGAAAGGACGTGTTACTATGCCATTACCACAACATGAAGAATATACCATCGAGGATATTTACAATTTACCGGAAGGCACCCGAGCAGAACTGATTGACGGTCAAATCTACTACATGGCACCGCCTACCAGAAAGCATCAGGACATCGTTGGAACACTCTATCGGAAGATTGCTGACTATATTGACGCTAAAGGTGGCTCCTGCAAGACCTATGTTTCCCCGTTTGCCGTATTTCTGAATGAGAATGATAAAAACTATGTAGAACCAGATATCTCTGTAATCTGCAATCCTAACAAACTCAACGATAAAGGTTGTACCGGTGCTCCTGACTGGATTGTAGAAATTGTTTCGCCAGGCAGCAGGAAAATGGACTATTTTACAAAATTGTTCAAGTACCGTACCGCCGGTGTGCGTGAATACTGGATTGTGGACCCACTCAAAAACTTGATTCTGGTTTACAATTTTGATACCAGTGATTCCGAACAGTACACCTTTTCCGACACAATCAAAGTTGGAATTTATGATGATTTGTATATTGATTTCAGCAAGATGAATTTATAATTTGGGAAATTAAAAGAAAAGTAAGAATAAGAAATAGCCGCCCTGCTCTCTGGTAAAGAATAGGCGGCTAAATCTTAGCTAAACATATTTGCCGGGACGGGGAATCTTAACTTCCCTTACTGGCTGTCTTGATAAGTATATTATATGCCAGCTTCCGGAATTTGTCAATTTCCCGTTACAAATCACCCATATCTCTTACTATCCCTATTTTCTTCTTATACCGCTTCGAGGTATGCCAAATCTTTCACCGCTTCAAGTCGTTTCTTACAATCTCTGTATATTTCCTGATAATGTTTTCCCTGCATAATTCCCAGATCAACCTCATGCAAAATGATATTTTCCATTAAAGATAAGTTATTAAGCTGCATCACCGTAGCTTCGTCCCTTTTATTGATTCCTGCCATTTTATTTGCCAATCTGGTATAAGTCATATAAAGCATTTCTGCATGACTGCTTCCCTGCCCCTTTGCATACTCCACAAGTTTCTGAATCGTATCCGTCTCTGCCTTTCTGGTAAGCTTTCCTGCCTTCCGGGTTTCAATCCACATCTGAGTAGATTTCTCACGGATAAAGTTCTCCATCTGATTAAATGCCCGGATATACTGCAATTTCCATTCAAGAGCTTCTTTCCCGGTAAAGCCCATTACCAACAATGAAAAGCCATCTCTCGTCATTAAAAACATAGGATATCGTTTTCCACGATTCTCGTAAGTTGATTCGAAGAAAAATTTCGCTCCACCATTTTGGACACCTCTTTTTCCTATCAACTCTCCATACATTCTTCTTATTTCGGCTATCAGCTTGTCATGCCTCTTTCCAAACTTCTCAGCTACCTGCAAGCTATCACACACTGCTTCATCATTCTTTAAATAAACAAGTTCATTCATCTATACGCCTTTCTTTAGCTATATCCAAAAATACCATCTTATTCCATCAATTTATTAATTTCTCGCCTGTTCCTCGCCTGTTCGAGCAAATATATCGATGTTAATCGACAGTTCAAGCACTCCCGGTTCTTACCGCCTTTTTGTCCGTTTCTCACGGCTTCCTCACGGCTTCATTCTCAACAACACTCCTTAAAATAGTGAAAAAGCTCCTTGAACCGTAGGTTCGGCAGCAGGATTTTTATTAAATGCCAGCATCATCGCTTCTACTGTTTTATCGGCTCATTTAACCTTTTTATCTGCTCTCCCTTACAACTTTACCTCAAGCACTTTGCAATCGTTTCTTGCCCTGTTTTATCCTTGTGTTGCTGTATTTTCAGACCTGTTCTGTTTCAGTCTTTCTCCCATCTGCTGCCGCTGTTCCTCTGTGTACTGCCTTGGCGGAGAAATCCGAAGCCAGGATACTGGAACATGAGCACAAATGCTTCCGTCCTCGTTATCCGCAATGATCCGGCAATCTTCTGGGTGCTTCTCTGCCAGCTTGCGGATTGCAGACTTATACCGGCCCTGTGAGAATGATAAAGTTGCTCTGGTACCGTTGGTCATAAATTCAATTACATTTTCGTTACATCCATCCATAAAAATCTCCTTTTTGTTTTGTTCGTCTGTTGTTTGATTTCTCACGGTTCGCTCTTGGTTCGATGATGCCTAAAAGGTCATTTCTCGGAGTTCGCTCGGAGTTCGTTTCGAAATCATCCCCTGCATTTTAAGGTGTAAGATATTTTTTAGGGCCTCCGAAATCTCCGAATATCTACGCGCGTAATCGTGTCATTAAACTCCTTTGCGCGCGTAATCGTGTCAACGAATTCCCATGCTCCCGACATTTTTTGTCTAAAAATCCATCAATTTGTAATCATCTTTAATATCATCAGGTAATCCCTTAAAAAGAAAATTCTGAGGCATTCTTCGCAATGTTCCAATAATTTCAAATCTCTGTTCACTCTCCAACATGGCTGTTATTTCTGGACATTCTTCTGTGCACTTGGTATACCATAACTTCTGTTGTGGCGGAGCATACCGAGGATCGTCACGCACATACAGGAACAGCCACTCTATACACAGGCTCATTGTAAATTTAACATACAACCCACATTCGCAATAATATTGAGCTATCATTAATGCATCATGAAGTGTAGTTGTTATCCGCTCTGGTTTCTGGTAAGTTCCCTCTGGATAATATTCCACGATACATTCATCTTTCATAAAACTCCATGGAGCAATGTACACAAACGGAGCATGATCTGCCTGAACCGCCATTACCATCTGAGCTCTTTGGTATAAAGCATCAAGCCTTTTAATCAACGGACTTCCCATGATTCACCACCACCTTTAAATATGCAAATCCTTTGTCTGTTTCTTCGTCCCATTATGCCCCTGTGATTTCTTTCTGGCATTTTCCCTTTTGCAAGCTCTCAACCACTGATGCAACTCCGGCACGCTTGTAGCCCTTATCGTTACACGCTTATTTCTTCTCGGCATTTAATACTCCTTCCTCTGTCAAACGTGGAATATTAAGAATGATGGTCGTTACAACGCTATGCTTCTGCTGAAATTCAGCCAATTTCTTCTCATTGTAAATACCATCTTCGCCCAATATTGTATAAAGTCTTTCCTTTCCGGGAACAGGCTTTACCATGATCAAGTGAATAGTATCTGCTTTCTTTTTCAATAGCATAGCCCGTTCTTCTGCTTGCTTTAATCTTGCTTGTATATTCATTATGTCCGCCTCCGCTGTGATTTCTGTTCCTGTTCTACTTGTGACATCAATTCTTCCATAGCTTTCAGACGTTCAATTACATCTACATTCTTTGTCCACTGAGAGCACTGTGACAATGCTGCATTAGCCGCGTTCACTCTGATCTGTGCCGGCACTTCCGTATCAGTGGCTGTATTGACCAACACTGCTGCGCATTCTCCAAGTTTTCCCTGCAGGTATGCAATTGCTCCTGTTACGGCCTCGTTTCTTGCCTCAGAATACTTACGCTGGAAGCTGTCTGAATGAATCACAGTATAAATTGTAGGTCTGGGAATCTTCGTCTTTTTGGATATCTCACTTATATTTGGACACGTTAAAAATGCCTGTACTAATATGTCCTCACGTGCTTCTGCTGATATACCTTTTGCCATAGTAATCACCCCTAACTAATCAATGATATTTTCCAATATATAAAAACAGACAGTTTTGACAGGTTCTATTCCAATTTTTAGAACGGATATCTATTACATGCCTTTAATGCCTCCCGGAATACAGCCAGCGTTTTCTTCCGGTATGCATAGAAATCTTTACGATCAAGTGGAACAAAGTTCTTTTTATTCATCTTGTCATAGCTCATTCCAATTACGATACAACAATAAAGTTCGTCACAAACGTTCGGATACACTTCTGCTGCGCACTGTAACAACAATATCTTGTCCCTCATTTCAAGCTTTCGACAAAACTCATTAAATTTCTTATCTTCTTCCTCTGAAAATCCATAATCTTCATAAGTTGCTTCCCTCGTAAGCATTTTTCTTCCTCCCCGTGTTCTCCCTTCCACACTTTTTTATATGGCAGGGGATTGTTTTATGCTAATTCAAACGGATTTCTACCGCTTGTATCACGTCTTAACTTTGCTTCTTCGATAATTTCGTCAAACACTGTTCTTCGGTTAATCTGAGCGGTAAAACGATAATTTCCACTACTCTGCTGCCCACCAGTTTCCTCACGAACAATTTTTCTGAGCAGTGCTTCTGGTGTTTCAATGTTATTACCCTGTTTCTGGTCACCAAGGACAGCCAGGAATTCACTTCTAGGTGGAATAACTGCACCTTTAGCCAGGTATGGAATTGTATTCACCCTTGGCAAGCTCATATTGTAATAGCCCCATCTCCGGTTACCTGTAGGACCCGTTACATCATAAGAAAAGCTGAATGCTCTTTCGATTCCAGACAGAGAACTATTAATATTTCCTATCGTGCTGTTCACTTTTCCAACAACGTTATTCAATGTCCTTGTGATTCCACTGGTTGCATTTGAAATTCCATTTGCCAGATTGTTTCCCATCCTCGTTCCGATAGACTTCATCTCACGTGCTAGCCCTTCCAGGCTTCTTTCTGTATTCCGGATCATCTCAGAAATTATCTGTGCAATACGTTCACCGGCCCATTTCCATTTATTGGTCATGGTATTGTACTGACCGGAGAAATGGCTATCTACTGTCTTCTGCATCTCTCCAAGCTTCAGATTTGCATGCTGCTTCATCTGATCAAGGTTCTTATCCACCTCCGCTGCTGAATTGCCCCAGTTTGTCACTGTTGCTGTGTTCACCCCGCCGGAAGCGTCCTCTGCTGCTTTCTGGAGTCCTGCCAGATTCGTTTCTGCATCTGTCTTCATCTTTCCCGTAGAAGTCGTTACTGTCTGCTGCGCACCAACAATATTTTTGTCTACGCTGGTCTTTGTAGCCTGTACTGCATTCGGGAAGACCTCTAAGAAAATTCTTGCAGCAGTCTCAGTATTTCCGCCCATATTCTTAACTGCTGCCATGACGTTGTTATATGCATCCTGTGCAGTACCACCAGAATCCACTGTTCTTTCCAGTGCGTTCAATAACTGTCCCTGTTCATCCGTTCCAAGATGCATCTGATTTGTCAAATTTCCAATAACAAGTTTCAGATCATCGTAAGATTTCTGAGCACTCTGGCTTCCAAGATTAATCTGACTTGCCATGTTGGTTGTATCACTGCCGAGTGTTTTAATGGATTCTGACAGGATATCAAACATATCATCTGTAATGAGCCCCTTCTGTCTCAATGTCTCGAATGCCTGTGTTGCCTGCTCAGATGTCACGCCCATTTCACCCAGCTTATCAATAAGTTTCTGCGTTGCACTGGACTTTTCCTCAGCAGTCATTCCCTCTTTCTCAAGAGACTCTTTCAGATTCCAGATTTCTGTTGCAGAACCGGATATGATATCGCCACGCCGCTGTAATGTCTGAATGAAATTGTCCATGGTATTTCCAAATGTACCACCGACACCATTGCCGCCCTGCATGGTCTCTACCATTTTGGCAATCTCAGAAGTAGCTGCGGCCGCCGCAACACCCACACCGGCAATTAGCCTTGCAGTGCCTACCAGTGGGGTAATAGCTGATGCAAGGGAAGTAAAGCTTCCTGCCGCACCTTTTACTGCATTACCCAAAAGAGTAGTCAGATTACCGGACAATTCTCCGATTGCTTCGGATCCGATCAGTTTCTTTCCGATTACCTTTAGTAGTAATTTTACGAGGTCACTGATTCCCGTTATATCTGCAATCTTCACTGCAATAAACGCTTTACCAAGAAAAGCAGCTATCTTACCGGCTATTCCGCTCGCCTCCATGCCATCAAACAGGCCTCCAAGCGATTCGACAACAGCTTTTATCACCTGCTTCAGGTGTCCAAGCCAGTCAACTTGTGTCAGCATATCTCCGACACCTTTTCCAAAAGCCTCCCAGTCTGTCTTTTCTGCCATATCCACTAGGGATCCACACAGATTGTCCAGAAAGGCTTCCAACTTACGTCCATTCGCTTTCCAGTCAAATTCCGATACAAAGGTATTGATACCACCGGCAATGTTATTTACCAGCTCTGACCAGTCAAAACGCTCTGTAAAGCTGTACAATGATGTGAATGCACCATTTAATCCGGTTGCCAGTGTATCTCCGATTTCTGAAAGGGAAAAGCTTGATACAGCACCATTCAGGCCATCCGCAACCGCCTGTCCAATTTCCTTATACGGAAGGCTGTGGACCATTCCGTTAAAGATATTCCAGGCAATCATGAACCTGTTTCCTATGAGCTGTCCAAGATTGTTCCAGTTGACTTCCCGAACAAAGCCGGCGATTCCGGTTGCAAATTTCTTACCAAGGTTTTTCCAGTTGATTCCTGTAATCAGGAGATTCAGCGTATTTACAATCGTGTTGATACCGGCACCAACCGTCCGCCCCATCAAATCCCAGTCGATGTGATTTACCAGACTGTTAAATGTTCTGGTAAATGCATTACAGAATTTTGTTATTTTGGGTCCAACCTTTTTCCAGTTGATAGCATCATAGACTTTTTGAAGTCCTTTATTTATTCCACTGGCAATATAAGCTCCAAGACCTTCCCAGTCTTCCGATTTAATGAGCTTCTTGATTTTATCCGCAATTCCTTTAATACTATTTGCAATCGGGACCGTTTCAAACATCTGTCCCGGTGTAGGTGCTTTGTATCCACCGGAATCATCTGTTCCTGCACTCCCACTGGTTGAAGCTTTGTGCACCTCATCCAACGAAGAAAGATAGCTTTTTGTCTGCTTCGATGCCTTTTTCGCATTCTTCGAGGTCTTATCAAGACTTGCAGCATAATCTTCCTGCACTCCAACGGCTTTTACAAAAGTATCCTGTCCGGTTAATGCTGCTGCAAACATTCCCACATAAGTGATTGCCCTGGAAATCACATCAATAAATCTTGACATGATCGGAGCTACCACGGTGAGAACAGGTGCAAAGGCTGTAGCAAATGAGTTTTTCAGCCTCGTCATGCTGGACATTAAAGAGGAGATTGCTGAATTGGTACTGTTAGAATACTGTGCCAGATTTTCAAATCCGGTCTTCACACCATCACTGACAGCACTTACCGCCCGGAATACCCCTGAAAACAGCAACGACATTCCCAGCATTCGGGAAAGACTCATTCTCGACCGATTTGTCTGTTTGTTCAGATTAAACATGTTCTCTACAGCTTTTTTCATCGCTGAGACCATGCTCTTAATCGAGGAACCGGCACTTCTCAATGCCGATCCCATATTTTTTACAACCATACCTACACGGGCAGCAGCTTTCTGAAGATTCTGCATCACCTGTACGAGCCGGCTGTTTTTCTGTCGGTATTCCTCAACTTTGTTTTTCAGATTATTGTACGATGAATACAACCTTCCGTTCATGCGTTCCAGCTTCTGTGATTCCGCATTGTATTTCTCAGCCGTACCCTTATACTCATCTGTCGATGCAGGATTTACATAGGCCCTTCCGGATGCCTGCATCTCTTTTTGTTTCCGCTGTAATCTGTCAATATCTGCCCAGATGCCATCCATCTGTTTGTCAAGCTCCTTAAGCGGTGCAGAATCTATTGAAAAGCCCATCTCCAGCCATTCACGCTGTTTTGTCTCAACCTTTTCAAACTCATTTTCCAGCGCTTTCATGTCGTCTTTGAGCTTTTTGTATTCCTCTGTCTCAATTCTGACTTTGCTCAGTTCTTCCAGCTTCGATTTTAACTCTGATACTTTACGTTCCTGCTTCTCGTAGTTCTGATACAGGTCCGTTATTGCTGTTATCTGCCTCTGGAAAGAACTTTTTGCTGAATCACCCATCTTCGATACCTGTGCGGATATTCTGGTCATTCCAGCCTTTACAGCATTCATTCCTTTCGACACACCGCCGGTATCTATTCTGGTATCAATGATAATTGAACCATCTGCCATGTTATATCTGCCTCCAAACTATTTGAGGTTAAGCATCTCATTCAGCGTATCCTTGTACGCCTGCTCCTCTTCGCTGAGACGCGTTTTTATATCAATAATATTCTTGTTTTCTTGATAAAATTTCTTTTCCCATTTGTCGAGCTTTTCGCCCTTTGCCTTTTTTGACCGGATTCCAACTACGGTATTAAAAAGGCATTCGCCAGATTCCATAAAGTATCCAAAAAACGTCCACCAGTGCATATAAGGCACTGCTCTGATTTCTTTACCGGCAACCTTGTTTACCGCCGGAACAATCATGTCTCCATCCTGTTCCCAATCCATTAAACGGGGCTTTGGTCTGTTCGGGGCATCATCAGTCTGTCCACAGTCAATAAATTCACAGGCTTTCTGACATGCTTCTGTCAGATCTTCAAAAGGAATATTCTGCCACTCTTCATACAAGATCTGTAACATAATAAATTTTTTTGCCTGTTGATCTAAATCTGGATCATTCATAGCAATAAGAATGTCAATAATTGCTCTAAAATCTGTTCTGATAGTGTAAGCCACCCCATTAATATTTAATGAGGTGGGCAGTTCATAAGCTCTCATCCAGTATATTTTTCAGTGTACTTTTTCATCCGCTCCTGCTGCGCCTTTTCTCTGGCATCCAGTTCTTTTTCGATGATTCCACCGATAACAGTAATAATCTGTTCTGCGAACATTTCTCCGCTGTCGAGAATGGTAAACGGACTGGTAATCTTGAAGAAGCTCTCTGATACAGGAGCACCAAACAACAGGTCAATCTTCTCCCCGGCTTCCTTTTCCAGATCTGGAAGAATTTCCTCAAAATCTTTGTCCTTAATCCTTTCGTTAATTCCAGTAAAGAAAGCTGCTGCCTCTTTGTATCTCTTTAAAATCCCGGCATCTGACGGAATAAATCTGAACACGCCCAGATCATTTCCGTCTTGATCAGTAATCTGGTATGTCTTCGCACCGGTCTGAACCACTACTTTTTCCATTAATCCTCACCCTCGCTTTCCTGTTCTTCTGCTTTCAGCTGTTCTTCCAGCTCGTTAAGTTCTTTGATATTATCCATGCATTCAATTGCTTTATCCGCTGTAGCTTTCATGGAATTACGTACCTCATCGCTCTGCACGAAATCCGCATAAAGCTCGCCAATATTCCCAATCGCATTAGCCAGAGAGCTAAACACGCCCTTCTGCAATCGCATTCTTTCCCTGTGCAAGCGTTTCTGATCTGAAATCTGTTTCTTTCTTCCCATGTCATTTTCCTCCATTTTGTCTGTCATAAATAGCCGCCAGCTCGCATACAATCACAAATAACAAAAGTGCAATAACTACCACCAATATCACCTCCGTGACAATGAAATATTACCTGTTACATATATTTTACCATCAAACCTGACCACAGTTGTGGTACATGTTTGCCCCATCTTGCGCCGTTCAGCCTAGCATGATATGATGCATCACAAGGGTGACCGCCCTCATTACTCTTTCATACTGGCAGCAGGATTACTTCTTTTGGATTTTGTTTCTAAATCCCTGACAACAGCACAAAGAAGGTCCTCACATAACCGAGAATGATGATAATTCTTCCGTAACACTTCTAATTCTTTCATCATTCCCTGCCAGTATGTATCATCTTCAGGTCTGCCCGGAGGATACAGCCTTTTGTATAACCTCCAGCAACCCGTGAAAATGTCATATATTTGTTTTAATTCTTCTTTATCGTTCACTGGTTACTCCTCCGGCATGATATATATCTTTTCTCCTGCTGCATACTTCTGAAACATATCATTCAACACTTCTTTCGCGCGTTCTGGACTTGCATATTCCGCAATACCAAAGTCACCCTCACAAATACGGTTCTTACTTACATAACTGATATACGTCATTTTGAAATTTAAAACTCGTGTTTTATCCTGTGTCATTATTTTCATATATCATTTTTCTTTCCGGCGGATCACCGCCTATAAAATCCATTACAAAAAGACTTAAAATCCTAAATGTGCAAAATGTGCAAATAGAATGTAAATATCTATAAGAGTAGTTTTTTAACCTTTACATACTAAATGCACAAACTGCACATTTTAATAAAATCAAGGAAATGGAACCTTTGAATTTCCATCAACAGTATGAAATATTTCATCTACAAACGAGTAACCCTTGATAACATTCTTGACGGTTTTTCCTGCGACGGTTCCTGTCTTACTCAAGAGATTCTTCGTCTTTAATTCTTCGTAAAAAGATGTTCGTCCATCAATTCCTAATCCGCAATCGTTGCACCATTGAGAGTACTTTTCATACACATCTTTAGCTGCTAAATTACGCTCTGATCTTACAAGACACTCAGATATGAATTTTCCGGTTTTATCTGAATCTTCACTATATTCATGCGTAGCGGTACGTACAGCTTCAGGCGGCTCTAATCCTTCTTTTCTGTACATATACAAGCCCTCTATACACCAATTCAGAATGCCATCAATCTCCTGCTGCAACTGTTCTTTCAAATGTTTATTTTGTTCTTTTTCAGCAAAATGTCGTTCAAATGGAATCACTTTCACACGATTGCTACTGAACACGGTTTTATCATTGATAACAGGCAAATAATTACTGTTCAATACCAATTTGAATTTAGGCTTAAATTGAAATTCATTTTCATGCAAGAACCTTGCTGAAATCGAATCTCTTCCTGTCAGAGTTTTTACAAGTGAAGAATCAAACAACATTCTCCGTGGTGGTTCAGATGCCACTACAAGCCTTGTTCCTGCCAGTTTTGCTATATCCGGCGAGGCTGTCCGACTATCCTTATTTGCCTTGATTGCTAATGATTCCGGGGAAATGGTAGTTGCGTAATCACCAAGAAGATATAGCAGTAATTCTGTGATCGTACTTTTACCATTTCGTGTAGTAGCTCCAAAAAATATGTAAAATTCTTCTTCGCTTGTATCACCTGTCAAGAATCTGCCGGACATTTTTTGAAGATACTCAATTTTTGAGCTATCACCCTGCATAATCTCATTAACGGTCTTTTCCCATAACGTGCAAGTGGCAACAGGATTGTAACTTGCATTACATATCTTCGACAGAAGCAAGTCTGCATTATGTTCTAATGCTTTCGGCTGATCACCAGATAAATCAAGGACACAATTCTTACAGTTCAAGAAAAAATCATCTTTATCCAGTTCTATATTTTCAAAAAAATTAAGGTCCTTCGCATCAGTAATCATTACATTTCTATTTCTGTAATTCATCATTCCAGCAGCATACTTGATATACGATTGTCTCTTATCGTCTGGCAAAGAAGCCGTTACAGAATAGCGTACAAGTACGTCTGCGAGCGTTTTAGCATTTCTTTTGGCTCTCATGCCCTCTGTATCGGCAGTCCATCGCGTCTTGTCGTAGTACATCCAATCCTTTTTAGTTGGATTATATCGGCTGATATTCTTAAATATAGTCGCAAACAGATCAGCACTACCCCTGTCATTCATCTGGAAACATTCCGCTGCATTAAGAGTTATTAACTGTTTTAAAATATCTTCAGACCCCCTCTTGAGTACTAAGCAGTCCTTCTTACTCTTTTCGCCAGCTCTTGTTTTCTTTTCCTTTTCGCTTTTCTTAGTTTCTCCGTATTTTCTTAATATCGAAACTGTATCTCGCCCATCATCATTTTTAATCAGGTCCTCAAACTCTTCAACAGAATGACCTTCTTCGAAGTAATCTGTAATGTCAGCTTTATCTACATTTGGCATTGGTTTTATAATGCTTACACTGTTAGAAATTAACTGCAAATCTTGCATAACCTGATAAGCTAATTGTTCTCCTGGTTCATCATTATCTGCTAAAATAATTACATTCGCTTGCCTTACGATTTCAGAAACACTTTTTTTCCAGTCTCCAGAGCCTCCACAAGTAAATACTGTATATCCTTTTCGCATCAATGTATTTGTATCTTTCTCACCTTCTACATAAAATATCGTCTTTTGATACTCTATTGCTTCCTGTATCGTGCGAATTGAACTACCATAAATAGCTGGAATATCTTTTGCCTTTTTACCTTGCAAACCAAGAATGAAACGATCACCATTAAATCTCCCGTAAATTAGTTTCTTTTTTCCTGTTTTATCTTGCAATCGGACCTTAGTATAGGCATAAACTGCTTTTCCACTTTGATCAATTAAGAAATAATCGTAATGCTCTATATATTTAGCATTAAATTTCCGTTCTAAATACGCTATCCAAGCTTCTTTGACAACATTTTCCCTTATTGGAGAGTCCTTAATATTGAAAGCAGTTTTAAGTTCTGCTATCGCTTCTTTAAGTGTGCAACCTCTCACATGAATCATTAAATCAAAAATATCTCCATTAACATTTCTCCCAAAATCATGGAATCGGTTGTCTTTATATAACTGAATACTTGCAGTTCTTTCACCTGGAAACTTACGTTTTCCATATTCTTCTTCCAGCCCCAGGTAATCCGCTACAGCCCTAATAGATACCAAATCCTTTATCTCTTGGAGATTGCTCAACAGTCATCACTCTCCAATTCTTTTAATAAATCCCTTGCACTTTCCAGAGCTTTCAATGTATTTTCACCTCTATTCTCTAAAGTACGAATAAACTTTCGGATTTCCATTGTGTCTCCTGCTGCAGGAAGATAATAACCTCCAGGCGGAGTTGTGTTTGATAATATGACTTTGCCAGCCTTGCGTTCTGCTTCGATCTGTTTTTGAAGCATTCGAACACTGGAAAAATGGCATTTCGTAGCAAGATATTCTGGAGTCAGTGCATTTTCTTTACCTGGCAGCAGGTTTTCATATACTTCCATAGAACCACCGCCTTACTCACACATATTATCCATATAAGCATCTACTTTTGAGAAATTTATCAAATAGCACTTGCCTATTTTCACCTCGGCACCTGCTTCTTTAGCTATGTTTCTCATAGTGCTTCGCCCAACGCCATATCGCGCACATGCCTGTTCAATACGTCCAGTCTTGGCATTAATTTCAAGATCATTTTTTACAATTCTTTTTTGCATAAATTTTATTCCTTTCTGTCGTTTCGTCATTGTCTATGTGTTTCTTTTATGCTATAATTGTATCAATATAGGAAAGAAATTTCCATTTCGAAAGAAGAAACTTTTTCATAACATTTTTGCAGTATTAGAAAGGAATTTAACGAATTATGAGTTTAAAAGAAACCTTTATTAAAAATCTTGCTGAGATTTCCACCGGAAAGAAGCAAAAAGAACTTGCTGAAATTATGGACTGTTCCGAAGTCCGTTGGAATCGTGCTCCGGTGCGACGACGCAGATATTTTTTTCGCTGCTCAGGGAAAAGAGATTCTTCTGAGAGAGCTGGCGGGCAAGAAACGTACCGATGACCTCGCTGCCGTCCAGGCAGACGACCGTATCAATCTCCTTTTCATAGACATAGTGATTGGCAAGAGAGGCGGCAGCGATATCGGCCATTGCACATTCATGCTTCATGCGGGTGATGTCGAGATAATGGCTGTTGTGAGAGTGGCGGGTCGCAAAATGCCCATGGTATGCGGTCAGCTTCAAATCGTTTGCTTCTCTGGATTTGATGATCATTGCGCTCATAGCTCCATCCTCCTTTTTGTCTGCCAAAGTCCTGAATACAGGCAATGTTTTCCCTACATTGTGTAGACCGCAGCGGCGCGGTCTTCTGCTTTTGCGTCGAATGTTTCGTTCAGTTTGTCCT